>Ga0255210_1000066_pt1 | contig 54720 bp, 49 predicted proteins | sample Miss_Yuk_RepA_8d_FD_188422 | JGI IMG/M metagenome (GOLD analysis project Ga0255210, IMG submission 188422) | Freshwater microbial communities from Mississippi River, Louisiana, United States - Miss_Yuk_RepA_8d | ecosystem: Environmental > Aquatic > Freshwater > River | place: USA: Louisiana...
ATTCGCAGAACTTCGCGAAACATGGAGGTCATCATCGATGGCAAGCTCAGGCATAAGGGGAGCCTGAACCCGGAGAACACCTTTGATAACTTCATAGAGGGGAAATCCAACCAACTGGCGCGAGCAGCAGCTATGCAGGTTGCGGAAAACCCGGGCGGAGCTTACAACCCGCTTTTTATCTATGGAGGAGTTGGCCTGGGGAAGACTCACCTTATGCATGCGATAGGGAATTATCTGGTGGAGCGAAAACCAGATGCCAAAGTTGTCTATCTTCATTCCGAAACATTCGTAGCGACCATGGTGACAGCACTGCAATTAAACGCCATCAACGAGTTCAAGCGCTACTACCGTTCTGTGGATGCGCTGTTGATCGACGACATACAGTTTTTTGCGGGCAAGGAGCGCTCTCAGGAGGAGTTCTTCCACACGTTCAATGCCTTGCTTGAGGGTGGCCAGCAAATAATCCTCACAAGTGACAAATACCACAAAGAAATCAACGGGTTAGAGGAGAGGCTCAAGTCTCGCTTCGGATGGGGGTTGTCGGTAGCCGTTGAGCCCCCCGAGTTGGAAACCCGAGCAGCGATCCTCATCAACAAGGCCGAACAGAGCAATGTCGAATTGCCTGCGGAGGCGGCGATGTTCATCGCACAACGCTTGAGATCTCATGTCAGGGAACTGGAAGGTGCGTTGAAGAAAGTGATCGTGCATGCCCGGTTCGTTGGTCGTCCGATTGACTTGGACTTGGTCAAGGAGGCGCTGAAGGATCTGTTTGCGCTTCATGACAAGCTTGTAACCATCGATAATATTCAGCGCTCCGTTGCGGAGTACTACAAGATCAAGATGTCGGACATGCTCTCGAAAAGACGCAATCGGTCTGTGGCGCGCCCGAGACAGATGGCGATGTGTCTTGCCAAGGAGCTGACCAATCACAGTTTGCCGGAGATCGGAGACGCTTTTGGGGGACGGGATCACACCACTGTGCTGCATGCGTGTAAGCAGGTGAAGAACTTGAGAAGCACTTCAGTCGATTTCTCGGAGGACTACAACAATCTGTTGAGAGCGCTGGCAACCTGATCCCGGATACAATAGATTTCGTCTTCTCGAAGTCCATTGACTACAAATTAAAGACAGAGTGTAAAAGCATGCATTTTTCAATTTCCAGGGAAGCAATACTCAAGCCTCTTCAATTGGTTATCGGTGTAGTAGAGCGTCGCCAGACGTTACCGGTTCTTTCGAATGTCTTGCTTTCTCTCGGGCCGGATTCGCAATTGACAATCACGGGCACAGATCTTGAGGTCGAGCTCAGTGGACGGGTAGCGGTGAGCGGCCAATCCCGACCCGGAGACATCACTGTGCCTGCCCGCAAGCTTGTAGATATCTGCAAGTCACTCGCTGACGATGCTGTTTTGGAGTTTTCTGTTGATGAAGGAAAAATCGTCATCAGGTCAGGCCGCAGTCGTTTCAGTCTGGCTACATTGCCGGCGACAGAGTTTCCGGTGACAGAAGAAGAACCGGGGACTTGCGAGCTATCGCTGTCCCAGACGTCCTTGAAGGCATTGCTTGATGGTACATCCTTTGCAATGGCGCAACAGGATGTTCGTTATTACCTCAATGGAATGCTGTTCGAAGTTACGCCGCACCATCTTCGGGTTGTTGCCACGGATGGTCACCGACTTGCCATGCAGACAATGCCGGCTCAGGCGAATGTCGAATTGCCACTTCAGGTGATTCTGCCACGTAAAGGTGTCATCGAACTGACGCGTCTTCTCACAGGTGATCAAGAGTCTGTTTCTGTTGTTTTTGGTCGGAATCATGTCAAGGCCAGAACACAGGATTATACATTCACTTCAAAGCTGGTTGATGGCAAGTTCCCTGACTATAACCGCGTTCTTCCCAAGGGTGGAGATAAGCATGTGGTTGGTGACCGTCAGGAGCTGAAGCTGGCCTTTGCTCGTGCATCCATTCTTTCAAATGAGAAGTATCGGGGTGTTCGTCTGCTGCTTTCAGATGGCGAAATTCGTATTCTTGCGAACAATCCGGATCAGGAAGAAGCGGAGGAGTCTGTTTCCGTGGATTACATTGGAGATCCGCTTGAGATTGGCTTCAACGTGAGCTACTTGGTGGATGTTCTTGGGGTGCTTTCTGCAGAGCGAGTCAAGATCAGCATGCATGACTCGAACAGTAGTGCTCTTCTGAAAGCCGCAGGCGGTGATGGAGATGCGCTTTACGTCGTTATGCCTATGCGCCTCTGAGCTCGCCCGTGGCCAATAATCCGTCCGAATCCGGTAGCGCTATACAAGCATGAATACTTCTGTGATTCGACGGATTGAGGTTCGCGGACTTCGCAATCTTCACTCAATTCAGCTCGCTCCTTCAGAGCGGGTTAACATTCTTTTCGGAGCCAACGGAAGCGGAAAAACTAGCTTCCTTGAGGCGGTTCACTATCTCGCAGTCGGGCGCTCATTCCGTAGTCAGCGCGTCGAGGCAATGATTCAGGCGGGTCTTGCCGATGGAACAGTGTTTGCTGAACTCGATGCGGGCTGCTCTATTGGTGTAAGCAAGAGTCGTGCGGGTGGACACTTGCTGAAGTTGCGAGGAGAGCGTCAGGCAAACTGGCTCGAAACAGCGCGTACCCTTCCTCTTTTGCTTCTCAACTCAGATAGTTTCTTACTCCTGGAAGGCAGCTCCAAAGTTAGAAGACGGTTTCTCGACTGGGGCGTGTTCCACGTGGAACATGACTTTTCCGCATACTGGCGCGGTGCGGCGCGGTGTATAGCTCAAAGAAACCTGCTACTAAAAGGCAGGCAACCAGACATCCGACAAATAGATACTTGGACCGTTGAGCTTGCTGGTTACGCAGACCGAATGGATGAGTCGCGAGCAATGTATCTGCGGCGATTGATGCCGGTGCTAGAGAAAGTGATGTCGCGACTACTTGAAGTCACCGGGCTTTCGATAACGTACTCTCGTGGCTGGGATGAATCCCTTCCCCTGCTCGATTTATTGCGCGAGTCTCTAGACCGGGATCTGCGCTATGGTGCAACCCAGATTGGACCGCACAGGGCCGACCTTCAATTTCGTATAGGGAAGCTTCGTGCCGAGGACTATCTTTCTCGTGGACAACAAAAGCTCTTGGTAATTGCGCTAAAGCTAGCCCAGGGCCAATTGCTTGTCGAGTTGACCGGAAGCAAAGTGATTTACCTGATAGATGACTTGCCGTCGGAGCTAGATGAGCGCAATCGGACTCGCGTTTGTCAGGTGCTCGAAGATATGAACAGCCAGCTATTCATGACGTGTGTCGGTGAGTTTGACCTCGATGCTGGCTGGAGCGCGGGAATCAGCCGGAGAAAGTTCCACGTGGAACATGGTAAAATAAACGCGCTTTCAGGCACCTACGGAACAGCATGATTCGCCCCCCGTCTGATACAGATCAGAACCTGGCGGCGCCGCAGACTGCAGAACCTGGCCATAAATAAAGAAACAGGAGAATTCGCATGGCTCAAGACACTACCTATGACTCATCCAGCATCAAGGTACTGAAAGGCCTTGACGCTGTAAGGAAGAGACCTGGGATGTACATCGGAGACACCGACGATGGTACAGGTCTGCATCATATGGTCTTCGAGCTAGTGGATAACTCCATAGACGAGGCACTTGCAGGCTACTGTGACGATATCCGAGTGATCATCCATGTAGGTGAGACGGTCACCGTTTCGGACAATGGACGTGGCATCCCCACAGATATGCACGCAGAGGGCGTATCCGCTGCGGAAGTCATCATGACGGTACTGCATGCTGGCGGTAAGTTTGATGACAATAGCTACAAGGTTTCCGGCGGCCTGCACGGCGTTGGCGTGTCAGTCGTGAATGCCCTATCCGCAGAGCTGAAGCTCACTATCAGACGTGACGGCAAAGTACATGAGCAGAACTACGCACACGGTGTGCCTCTTGCGCCTCTAGCCGTTGTCGGCGAAACAGACGTCACAGGCACAGAGTGTCATTTCAAACCATCAGCTGAAACCTTCTCCAACATAGAGTTTCATTACGAAATTCTTGCCAAGAAGCTCCGAGAGTTGGCCTTCCTCAACGCAGGCGTCTCAATTCAATTGAGGGATGAAAGAACTGGCAAAAATGAACTCTTCAAGTATGAGGGTGGGCTGAAGGCATTCGTGAACTACCTCAATACCAACAAAGCACCAGTGAACAAGATATTCCACTTCAACGCCGAGCGTATTGAGGACGGCATTTCCGTCGAGATTGCTCTGCAGTGGAACGATACCTACCAGGAAAATATCTTCCCCTATACCAACAATATTCCGCAGAAGGATGGCGGCACCCACCTCGCAGGGTTCCGTGCAGCACTGACACGTGTCTTGAACACCTATATCGACAAGGAAATGACCGCAAAAAAAACCAAGGAAGTCGTGACCACAGGTGACGACGCCCGCGAAGGCCTGACAGCCATCATCTCAGTCAAGGTCCCAGATCCGAAGTTCTCCTCACAAACCAAGGACAAGTTGGTATCTTCTGAGGTGAAAGTGGTCGTTGAGCAGGAAATGACGGCCCACTTCACCGATTATCTGATGGAGAACCCTCTCGAAGCGAAAGCTATCGTGAACAAGATGCTGGACGCGGCTCGAGCCCGCGAAGCTGCCCGCAAGGCGAGAGAAATGACAAGGCGAAAAGGCGCTTTGGACATTGCAGGTCTACCAGGGAAGTTGGCCGATTGCCAGGAAAAGGACCCTGCCCTCTCTGAGATTTACATTGTCGAGGGTGATTCTGCGGGCGGGTCCGCCAAGCAGGGGCGAAATCGCAAGAATCAGGCGATTCTGCCGTTGAAAGGCAAAATCCTGAATGTTGAGAAAGCCCGCTTCGACAAGATGCTTAGCTCCGCCGAGATTGGAACCCTGATCAAAGCGCTTGGTTGCGGCATAGGCAACGAGGAATTCTCGCCAGCCAATCTGCGCTACCATAGCATCATCATCATGACCGACGCCGACGTCGATGGCTCGCACATCCGCACTCTGCTTCTCACTTTCTTTTTCAGGCAGATGCGCGAACTGGTCGAGCGCGGGCACATCTTCATTGCTCAGCCCCCTCTGTACAAAATTCGCAAAGGCAAGCACGAGCAGTACCTGAAGGACGACGAAGAGCTTGCCCGTTACCAGACGCATATTGCGCTGGAAGGTGCGAGTCTGTTCGTCAATCCAGAGGCCCCTCCCATCAGTGGCGACGCGCTGGATATGATCGTCAAGCAGTACAACAGCACCTATGCCATTGTGAATCGCTTGAATCGTTTGTATCCCAGCGAAGTGCTCGAGGCCATGATTTTCACACCAGAGCTGAACCTGGCCAATCTCGGTGAAGAGGCGGTGGCAGAATGGACGGAAGAATTGACCGCCAACCTGCTGAGACTGCACCCCAAGGCGGCGGCTGGTTACCTGTTATCGGCCAGAAAAGACAAGGAACGCAATATCTATCTGCCACATGTCCGTCAATCCTTCCATGGACTGAACAGGGACTACCAGTTCAATGTGGATTTCTTCAACTCTGGTGAGTACAAGGCCATCGTGAAACTCGGCAATACACTGGCCGGACTGATCGAGGAAGGCGCCTATGTGCAGCGGGGAGACAAGAAGCAGCAGATCGGCAATTTCGCCGAGGCATTGAGCTGGTTGACTGCCGATGCCATGAAGGGGCACTACCTCCAACGCTACAAGGGACTCGGTGAAATGAACCCCGAGCAATTGTGGGAAACCACCATGGATCCGGAAAGTCGTCGGATGTTGCAAGTGACCATCGAAGATGCGATCGCCGCCGACCAACTCTTCACCACCCTGATGGGTGACCAAGTGGATCCTCGCCGCGAATTTATCGAAGCCAACGCCTTGGCGGCGCAAAATCTCGATATATAACAGATATTTAGGTTTTCAGGCCGGCTCGCGGACGTCGGTGAGGATGACGTCCATGTTGCCCTGCACCCACGCCTGGAAAGCGTCGGTTACTTCAGTCGAATCCCGCCTCTCCACGTCCAGCAGTGGACCGAAGCGTACGTGAATGGTGCCAGGCTTCTTCAAAATGGTATGGGCAGGCCAGCAGTCTGCGGCGTTGTGTATAACGGGCAATACCGGAATGCCAGCCGTGACTGCCAATTTGGCACCACCGCGACTGAATGGTTTGACTATCCCTGCCGGACTCCGAGACCCCTCTGGGAAGATGACGACGGAAAGCCCCTCTTCGAGGCGCTTCTTTCCCTCCACGAGCAAGGTCCTGCCTGCTTCTCGCGGCTTGCTCCTGTCGATCGCGATTGGCTTCTGCAGTCTCATGGCCCAGCCCCAGAAAGGAATGCTCAGCAATTCCTTTTTCAGGATTGGACACACTGGCGACACGGCATAGTAGAGATAGATGGTCTCCCAGGCACTTTGGTGGGTTGAAAGCACCACCACCGGGTGATGGGGAATATTCTCCAGGCCTTCGATCCGATAGCGCACGCCACAAACCACGCGCAACCAGAAAAGAACAAATCGACACCACAGGGAGTAAACGACAAAGCGCTTCTTCAACGGAATGAACCAGAAGATGATCATGCAGATGATTGCTGTCAGCACTGTGGCGATAAAGTAGCCAGCATAAAACAGCACGGAACGAAGATAGTTCAACATGATCGCTGCAGCAGGGCTTCCTTGAAAGCATTCAAATCAGCGTGGATCTCGACACCCGCCAGCTCGCTCTCCTCGCATTCCAGGCGAGTAAGCGCTCCTTTGCCCGTAAGCACCAATACTGGCTGGCAACCCGCCAGCCTGGCGGCAAGCAGGTCCTTGGCACTGTCACCCACGAACGGCGCGCCGTAGACGGACGTCCCAAACTCGCTCTCGATCTGCTTGAGCAGCCCGATGCCGGGCTTGCGGCATTCACAACCTTCGTCCGGGCCATGGGGACAGAAGAACACGCCGGCGATCTCGCCGCCCTGCTCTTCCACCAGCGCGCACATCTTCTGATGCATGGCCGCCAGGTCGAACTCGTCGAAAAAATGTCGCGCGATGCCGGACTGATTGGTGGCGACGGTCACCGTATACCCCGCCTGACTGAGCTCGGCGATAGCCTCGATGCTGCCGGGGATCGGAATCCACTCGTCCGGAGACTTGATGTAGTCGTCCGAGTCCTGGTTGATGACGCCGTCCCTGTCGAGAATGATCAGCTTCAAGCGCGTCTCAATTGCCTTGCAGGCAGGAAATGTCGGCGACCAGCAGGAACAGGCTGCGCAACTCGCCGAGAATGTTGATTCGGTTCTGGCGTATGGCCAAGTCCTCATCCATCACCAACACCGCATCGAAGAAGGCATCGATCGCGTCACGAGAGCCCGCGAGCACTTCCAGCCCCTCGGCAAAACGGCTGTCCGCGAACAGTGGCATTGCATCTTTGCGGCATCTTTCCAGCACCGCCACCAGGCGTCGCTCACTGTCATGCCGCAGCAGTGCCGGGTCGATGGCGGCCTTGCTGAACTCGGTACCCTGCTTCTGCAGGATGTTGGACACACGCTTGTTGGCGGCGGCCAGTGCTTGTGCTTCCGGAAGACGGCTGAATTCATGCACAGCATGCACGCGGCGATGGAACTCGAGCGGCTTGGCTGGTTTGAGCGCCAGCACGGACTGGAACACCTCCACGCTGATGCCTTCCGACTGATACCAAGCCTTGAAACGCTCGAGCAGGAAATCGAACACCTGAATGTCAAGGCCAGGCTTGAGCGTAAGGCCGGTATAGCCGGCGCACGCCGCTTTGATGCTTTCGAGCAGGTTCAGATCGAGCTGCTTTTCGACGATGATCCGCAGGATGCCAAGGGCTGCGCGTCGCAGCGCAAACGGGTCCTTGGAGCCAGTGGGCGGCTGGCCGATGGCGAACAGCCCCACGATGGTGTCCAGCTTGTCGGCCACTGCCAGCACGCAGCCTGTCATGCTGGTGGGCAATTGGTCACCCGAAAAGCGTGGCATGTACTGCTCGTTCAGTGCGAGCGCCACTTCCCGGGGTTCCCCATCATTCATCGCGTAGTAGTAGCCGGCTATGCCCTGCAGCTCGGCGAACTCGGATACCAGATTCGTCAACAGGTCGGCCTTGCCGAGCAGCGCGGCGCGACGACAAAGCGACGCGTCGGCCTGCAGTTCTGTGGCGATGAAACCGGACAATGCTGCCACCCGTGCAGACTTTTCGTGCACTGTGCCCAGCTCCTGCTGGAAGATGATGTTCTTGAGCTGCTCGGTTCGCGCCTCTAGCGAAGTCTTGCGGTCAGTATCGAAGAAGAACTTCGCATCCGATAGACGCGGACGAATGACGCGCTCGTTGCCGGCAATCACCTGGGCCGGGTCAGCACTCTCGATGTTGCTGAGCGTGATGAAGTTCGGCAGAAGCGCGCCATGACCATCGAGCAGGTAGAAGCATTTCTGATGGGACTTCATGGAGGAAATCAGCGCTTCACTGGGCACTTCGAGGAAGTGGCTCTCGAAGCGACCGGTCAGTGCCACTGGCCATTCCACCAGGCTGGTGACCTCCTCCAGCAGATCATCGTCGATGACGACAGAGGCGTTCAGTTTGGCACCTTGTGCTTCCACCAGCCCCCGTACCAGCGTCTTGCGCTCCTCGTAATTGACCAGCACCTTGGCCGCGCGCAAGGCCGTCTCGTAGTCCGCTGCTGCAGACACGGTGACAGGCGCCGGGTGCATGAACCGATGGCCGCGCGATTGACTGCCGGCGGTGATTCCCAGGATCCGGGCCGGAATCACTTCTGAGCCAAACAGCATGACTACCCAGTGCACCGGGCGAACGAACTCGTCGCGAGTCGAGCCCCAGCGCATCTTCTTCGGAATCGGCAGACTCGCGAGTGCCTTGCTGATCATGTCAGGCAACAATTCGCTGGTCTGGCTGCCCTTGGCGAAACTGCGAAACACCAGTTTCAGCGCGCCGTCCTTTTGCGCCTGTTCCAGTTGTTCGAGGGGCACGCCGCAAGAGCGCGCAAAGCCCAGTGCCGCAGGGGTCGGTGCCCCGCTTTTGTCGAAGGCCGCAGCCACGGCCGGCCCCGTCTTCTCGATCACCTTGTCTGGTTGAGACTCGACCAGGCCCAGAGCCCGAACAGCAAGACGACGCGGAGTCGCGAAGGCTTCGATGCTGTCGAAGCTCAAGCCGGCACTCTCGAAGGCCGCTCGCGTATTGGCAAGAAACGCCTCCGACAGGAGCCGCAGCGCCTTTGGCGGCAGTTCTCCAGTGCCGATTTCTACCAGAAAATCACGTTTAGTCATGGTGTGCTGTGAGCTCTCAATCCAGATATTGTTGGCGCAATTCGGGCGTGGCCAGGGGGAAACCCAGCGCCTTTCTGCTTTCGAAATAGGCTTCTGCCACCATGCGCGACAAGGTTCGCACGCGCAGAATGTAGCGTTGACGCTCCGTCACCGAGATGGCGTGACGTGCGTCCAGAAGATTGAAATAGTGGGACGCCTTAAGCACCTGCTCGTAGGCTGGGAGCGCGAGTCCGCGCTCGATAAGACGCTGGCACTGCTGCTCGCAATCGGAAAAGTTGCGGAACAGGATGTCCACGTCGGCGTGTTCGAAGTTGTAGGCTGACATTTCCACTTCATTCTGCTTGAACACATCGCCATAGGTGACGATGCCGTTGGGTCCCTTGGTCCAGACGATGTCGTAAATGCTATCCACGCCTTGCAGGTACATGGCGATTCGCTCGATCCCATAGGTGATCTCACCGCTCACCGGATGACATTCAAGCCCGCCAACCTGTTGAAAGTACGTAAATTGTGTCACTTCCATGCCATTCAGCCAGACTTCCCAGCCCAGACCCCATGCGCCCAGGGTAGGCGACTCCCAGTTGTCCTCGACGAAGCGGATGTCGTGCACGCGGGTATCGATTCCCAGACTGGCCAGAGATTCCAGATACAGCTCCTGGATATTCGCTGGAGACGGCTTGAGAATGACCTGGAATTGATAGTAATGCTGGAGCCGGTTGGGATTCTCACCATAGCGACCGTCGGTTGGACGCCGGCTTGGTTGGACATAGGCCGTGTTCCAGCTTTCCGGGCCGATTGCTCGCAGGAAGGTTGCGGGATGAAACGTGCCGGCGCCCACCTCCATGTCGAGAGGCTGCATCAGCACGCAGCCTTGATTTGCCCAGAACTGCTGAAGCGCAAGGATCAGCCCTTGGAAGGTTCCCACATCGGGTCGCGTATCGGTGGCAGACAAGAAAAAGCTCCGGAGCGTGTTTTGAAGAGGCCGGGATTATCCTTGATTCTTCAATCAATATCCATACTTACGCCATTCCAGAGGGGCTTCCCGGTTTTGCCGGCGCTTGTATGCCTGGGGTAGAATTGCGGCTCCAGTGCCGGGCCGTGTACTCACATTGCCAGCCCGTCTAGCCTTATCCCAGCTTCAGGCAGGAGACTGCAAATCCAATCCATCAAGGTCTGGCTGCTCAAACTCATGTTGCGCGTCACTGCCCTGCTGCCTTTGCGCCAGGCGCACGCGCTGGCAGTGCCATTGGCAGCCCTGGTCTGGAATTTCTCTGGCGATGCGCGGCGCATCACGCTGCGCAATCTCGCACTGTGCTTTCCACAGATGACAGAGCAGGAGCGTGCGCAACTGGCTCGCAGCAGTATTCTGGAGACTGCCAAATTTGCCTGCGAGCTTGGGCGCATCTGGGGTAGATCGGTCGATGATGTGCTGCAAAGCGTGGTTGAGGTCACTGGCCAGGATGTTCTGGAACAGGCACTGCAACGTGGCAAGGGTGTGATCGTCCTGGCTCCTCACATCGGCAATTGGGAATTGTGTGGCCTGCATCTGGACCGTCAGGCCGCTACCACTTATCTGTATCGGCCGCCCAAACTCGCGGGGTTCGAGTCCGCAATGGTCTCTTACCGAGCGCGTGCCGGTGCGCAGCTGGCGCCGACGACACGCAAGGGCATCGCCATGCTGGTCAAGGCGCTGGAGCGCGGGGAGATAGTGGGTATTCTTCCCGATCAGGAGCCGGCGCTCGACAGCGGGGTCTTCGCCCCTTTCTTCGGTGTTCCCGCCCTCACCATGACGCTGGTCTCACGCCTGGCAGTCCGGACGGACGCAGCGCTCGTGGTCATGTATGCGCAACGTCTTTCTGGCGGACGCGGATTTGCGATTCGCATTGCTCCGGCGGGCTCCGACCTGGCCCATCCGGAGCCCGAAGTAGCCGCTGCGGCCCTGAATGCCTTGGTTGAGCGCTGCGTGCGGGAGGTACCTGGGCAATATCAATGGGAATATCGGCGCTTCAAGCACCAGCCTGACCACTCCAAGAATGCGCTGTATCGCTAGCGTCGCCAGAACATCGGCAGGAACAGCACCAGCAGAGTGAAGATCTCGAGGCGCCCGAGCAACATCGCAATGCAAAGTATCCACTTGGCGGCGTCAGCAAGCAGACTGTAGTTCTGCGACACTCCTTCCAGGCCAGGGCCAAGATTGTTGATGGCAGCGCCAACGGCGCTGAATGCGGTCACCACATCCAGGCCTGTCGCGAGCAAGGCCAACAGCAGTGCCAGGAAGACCATCACATAGACGGCGAAGAATCCCCAGACGGCTTCAATGATCCGATCGGGTACCAGCGTGTTGCCCAGCTTGATGGGGATGATGGAGTTGGGGTGGATGAGCCTCTGCACCTCTCGCAGCCCCTGCTTGAGAATGAGCAGGATCCGGATCACCTTCATGCCACCACCTGTGGAACCGGCGCACGCGCCGACGATCGACGCATAGATCAGCATGTAGGGCAGGAACGAAGGCCACTGGCTGAAGTCCTCCGTGGTAAAGCCTGTCGTGGTGGCGATCGAGACGCTATGAAAGATGCCGTGCACGAGTGAGTCGAGCCCGTTGTAGGTGTCGCTCGTGTAGAGAACGAGGCTGGTCGCCGCGGACAAGAGCATGAGGATGGTCAGGTAGAACTTGAACTCAGGATCACGCAGGTACTGCCGTACGCTGTGCATCCGCCACGCAGTGAAATGCAGCGCGAAGTTGCCGCCTGCAATGATCATGAAGACGGTTGCGATCAGGCTGATGCTCGCACTGTCGAAGTAACCCAGGCTGGCATCGTAATTCGAGAATCCGCCGATCGCGACCGTAGTGAAGCTGTGGCAGATGGCATCGAAGAAGCTCATCCCGGCGGCCCAGAACGCCAGGGTACACGCACCCGTCAAGGCGAGATAGATGTACCAGAGAGCCTTGGCCGTCTCGGCCAGCCGAGGCACCAGATTGTCGTTCTTCACCGGTCCAGGACTTTCCGCTCTATACAATTGCATGCCGCCGATGCCCAGCATCGGCAACACGGCAACCGCCAGCGCCACGATTCCCATGCCCCCAAGCCACTGCAGTTGTGCCCGGTAGAACAGCAGGGATTTCGGCAGGGCTTCAAGGCCGACGATGACAGTCGCGCCTGTGGTGCTCAGGCCGGAGATGGACTCGAACACGGCATCCGTGATCGAAAGAGGCAACTGCGCCGAGAAATAGAATGGCAGTGCGCCGAACGTGCCCAGTACGGACCAGAAGAGGGTCACGATCAGGAAGCCGTCGCGCGTGCGCAACTCCTTGGCGGCGCGCCACGTCAGCAGCCAGAGGATAAAACCGGTGCTGAAAGTGATGAACAATGCGGTGCCGAACGAGGACAATTCACCGTCACCGTAGAGCAGCGATACCAGCATCGAGGGCAGATAGGCCAGCACGCTGAACAGCATCAGCAGCACACCCAGGATCTTGGAAACGACGCTCAGATGCATGATGGTGTCAGAAGAAGGTCAAGCCGACCTGGAAGAGACGTTCCACTTCAGGAATGCGGCGTTTGTCCACCAGGAAAAGAATGACGTGATCCCCTGATTGAATGACGATGTTGTCGTGGGCAATCAGCACCTCATCGTCACGCACGATGGCGCCGATGGTTGTCCCCGGCGGTAGTTCGATGTCCTCGATGGCCTTGCCCACCACCTTGGAGGAATGACTGTCGCCGTGGGCGATGGCCTCCAGCGCCTCGGCCGCGCCACGGCGCAGCGAATGCACGTTCACGATGTCGCCACGGCGTACATGCGTGAGCAGGCTGCCGATCGTGGCCAGCTGCGGCGAAATCGCGATGTCGATCTCCCCGCCCTGCACCAGATCGACGTAAGCGGGATTGTTGATCAGCGTCATGACCTTGCGCGCCCCGAGGCGCTTGGCCAGCATTGACGACATGATGTTGGCTTCATCGTCATTTGTCAGCGCCAGAAACACATCGGTGTCCTCGATGCTTTCTTCCAGCAGCAGCTCCTTGTCGGAAGACGCACCATTGAGAATGATCGTCTTGTTGAGGCGCTCGGAGAGATAGGCGCAACGTTGCGGATTGTGCTCGATGATCTTGGTTTGATAGCGGGACTCCACAGCCTCGGCGAGTCTTGAGCCTATGTTGCCGCCGCCGGCGATGATCAGGCGACGATACGGACGATCCAGCCTGCGCAACTCGCCCATCACCCTGCGGATATTGCGCTGGGCGGCGATGAAGAACACTTCGTCGTCTGCCTCGATGACGGTCGACCCTTCCGGCATGATGGCCGTGTCGCGTCTGAAGATGGCCGCCACCCGGGTGTCGACGTTCGGCATATGCTCGCGCAGGAAGCGGATTTCCTGCCCGACCAGCGGACCGCCGTAATACGCCTTGACTGCCACCAGCTGCGCCTTGCCTTCCGCGAAGTCCAGCACCTGCAGGGAGCCGGGCAGATCGATGAGTCGCTCGATGTAATGGGACACCAGTTGTTCAGGGCTGATCACGACATCCGCCGCGATCGCACCGGGCTCGAACAAGCCTTCGGCCGACATGTAGGACGCGGAGCGCAGACGGCAGATCTTCTTCGGTGTCTTGAACAGCACCTGAGCGATCTGGCAGGCCACCAGGTTGACTTCGTCGTTCTCGGTCACGGCGATCAGCATGTCGGCGTCGTCACCGCCCGCCATGCGCAACACGTCCGGATAAGAGGGCTGACCAACCGCTGTGCCGATGTCGATTCTGTCCTTCAACTCACGCAACTTGTCGGCGTCCGGGTCGACTATGGTGATGTCATTCGCTTCGCTGGCGAGGTTCTCGGCCAGCGAGATGGCGACGTGGTTCGCCCCGAGGATAATGATCTTCATCTCAGCAATGTCTCCGGATTCTTGCGCAGACGCGCAAAGTAGAATCCATCGTGGCCCGCGGCATCGGGCAGCAGCTGTCTGCCGTGGGCGCATTCTACTCCCCACGCGGCGGGAATTTCCTCGTGTTTTGCGTCACCCTGCTGTGCGACGAAGCGGCCGATGATGTCCGAGTTCTCGGCTGGCAGGGCAGAGCAGGTGGAATACAAGAGCAGGCCCCCCGGCTTCAGACATGGCCAGAGCGCCGCAAGCAGCCGCAGTTGCTCCTTCTGCAAGGCCCGCACTTGGTCTTCCTGCCGCAACAGTTTGATGTCGGGATGACGACGGATGATGCCTGTGGCGGAACAGGGAGCATCAAGCAGAATGCGGTCGAAGAGTCCCCCATCCCACCACGTCGATGGCTCTCCCGCATCGGCACACACCAGAGAGGCCTGCAGCTGCAGGCGATCCAGATTCTGCTGCACACGCTCGAGGCGTCTAGCGTCGTTGTCCAAGGCTGTCAGACGAGAGAATGGAACGTCTCGTTCCAGCAGATGGCAGGTCTTGCCACCTGGGGCGGCACAGGCGTCCAGAAGGCTGATGCCTGGCGCAAGGTCGAGCAGATCCGGAATCAGCTGCGACGCCTCGTCCTGCACGCTGACGAGACCCTCGGCGAAACCCGGTAAGGCGGATACCGGCTGGGCTTCCTCCAGGTAGAGACTGCTATCAGTCAGTTCTCCAGGTCGTGCTGGACATCGCGCCTTCGTCAGTCTGTCCAGATAATCCTGTCTGGAAATTCGCGCCAGATTGACCCGCAGCGTCATCGGCGGATGCTGATTGTTGGCCTCCAGAATGGACTGCCATTGACTGGGCCAGGCAGTCCGCATGGCTTGTACGAACCAGTCAGGGTGGGAAAGGCGCGCCCCATCAGACTCCCTTGCCAGCGCAAGCAGGCTCTCTTTGTCTCGCAGGAACGAGCGCAGCACCGCATTCACCAGGCCCTTGGCCCACTGCTTCTTCAATACCCGCGTGGCGGCAACGGTTTCATTGACGACAGCGTATTCTGGAACACGCATGCCGTGCAGCTGGTAAAGCCCGCAGAGCAGCAGGCAGCGAATGTCCTGATCCTTGCCCTTCAAGGGCTTTTCGAGCAATTGCGACAGAATGACATCCAGCAGGAAATACCAGCGGCAGGTACCGAAACAGATTTCCTGCAGCAAGGGGAAGTCCTGGGAATTGTCATGCGGGCGCTCCAGCAAGGTGGTCAGAGAGCCCTGTTGCTGGAGGAGTCTGCTGAGAATCGTGGCAGCCTGTGCACGCAATTGCCCCGGTTTCATGGTGCGGCGGCAATCATGGCGTCAAACTGCGAACCGACTTCGAAGTAAGTTCCGTGAGCATTGAGGAAATCGCGGATGCTCACAGCGTTCTTTCCTGGTAGCTGAATCTTTGTGATGTTCAGAGAGGAGTCGACGCATGCAACCCGCAGCCCGTCGCGGTCTGCACTGATGATCGTGCCAGGCGTGAATGTCCCCACAGCGGGCAGCACCGTTGCTTTCAGAATGCGAATTCGTTCATTCCGATATTGAGTGAACGCGGGCTGGCGCCCGACCATTCCGCGAATCTGTCGGCCTATGACACTGGCATCCTGATTCCACTGGATCGCTGACTCCTGCTTTTCCAGCTTGGCGGCATAGGTGCTGGTGGTGTGATCCTGCACTCTGGCGCGCAGAATGACCTGTTCCAGATCTGCCAGTGCATGCAGCAGCGCCTTGATGCCGGCATGCTCGAGCTTGCTCTCCAGGCTGATCCGATCTTCTTCCTTACTGATGTCTACCTCTTCGGTACACAGCATCGGTCCGGTATCCAGGCCCTTGTCCATCTGCATGATGGTGACACCGGTGCGTGCGTCGCCTGCCATGAGGGCTCGTTCAATCGGTGCCGCCCCGCGCCAGCGCGGAAGAAGGGAGGCGTGGACGTTCACGCAACCCAGGCGCGGAGTGTCAAGAATGGCCTGAGGCAGAATGAGTCCATAGGCAACCACCACCATGACATCGGCTCGCCATTGCGCGAGTTCACCGGCAGCCGTTTCGGTACGCAGACTGTGTGGTTGAAGAACGGGAAGCCCCTGTGCCGTGGCGATTTGCTTCACTGCACTGGCCTGCAGCTGCTTGCCACGGCCGGCAGGACGGTCGGGCTGGGTGTAAACGGCCACCACCTCATGCTCCGAGCGCAGCAGCGCCTCGAGGATGCCGGCAGCGAACGGCGGAGTGCCCGCGAAGACGATTCTCAGTCTGCTCATAACGATTCCGGAAGCGGACCTGCCGACGCCTTCCGACGGGGGTGATCCAAGGGGTGAATCAGGCGGATTCCTTGTGCGCCAGCTCGAGCTTCTTGCGAATGCGCTCGCGCTTGAGGCTGCTCAGATAGTCGACGAACAGCTTGCCGTTGAGATGGTCCATCTCGTGCTGAATGCAGGTTGCCAGCAAGCCGTCGGTTTCAATGACGAAGGGTTCCCCATGTCGATCCTGCGCATGGATGCGAACCATTCGCGGGCGCGACACCGTCTCGTAGAAGCCAGGCACGGAAAGACAGCCTTCGTCATAGTCTTCCAGGGTCTGGTCTATAATTTCGATGCGAGGATTGATGAAGACAAGTGGGGTGTCCTTGTTGTCCGAAATGTCGATCACGATCAGCTGCTTGTGAATGTTCACCTGGGTAGCCGCCAAGCCGATGCCGGGAGCGGCGTACATGGTCTCGAACATATCGTCGATGGTGCGCGACAATTCCGGCGTGAACTCTACCACGGGCGTCGCTTTGCGGCGCAGCCTCAGGTCAGGGAACTCGAGGATGTTCAGAATGGCCATATGTCACAAATACCAGCAAGTGCTAGAACTTAGGATTGAAATTTAAAACAGGACTGTGAACCGCTTGCAGTGCTGAGTATACCGTATTGCTGAGATACGGCACCTCTCCCAAACGAGCCGGATTGTAAATATGAACGCGTCCAGACTGAAGAGGCTCCTCATGTCCTGTGTCTGCATCCTCCTTGCAGGCATGCGGTTGACCTCCATTCAGGCTCAGACGCTGACACTGGCGGCGGGCTGTCCCGACACCTACGTTGTCAAGGAGGGGGATACGTTGTGGGATATCGCATCAGTGTTCCTGCAGGAGCCCTGGCGATGGCCCGCGATATGGCAGGGAAATCCGAAAGTCGGTGATCCTGATCTGATCTACCCCGGCGACGTTCTGCAACTGATTGCCTCTTCCGACGGCCCTCGAATCGTCATGGAGCGGGCAGACCGACAGGTGGTCAGACTCAGCCCGACCGTTCGCGAGTCCCCCCTGCTCAACCCTATCCCCACCATTCCACGACAGGCCCTGCAGGGGTTCCTCGTGGAAAACCGCATTGTCGATGCGTCGGCCTTCGAATACGCGCCCTATATTCTCTCGAGTGTCACGGGCAATCTGATCATGGGTGCCGGTCACGAAGTTTTCGCGAGAGGGGGGTGGCGTGGCAATGACACGGGTTTTGACGTGTTTCGACCAGGCGCGGCCTATCGCGATGAAAACGGAGAGTTGATCGGGCAGGAGGCCATCAAGCTCGGCGAGATTACCGTGATTTCCGACGAAGGCGACGGTTTGCGGCGTGCTCTGATCGTGCAGAGTGACGAGGAGCTCAAGGCTGGAGACCGTTTGCTGCAGCGCGAAGCGGAGCGCCTGGACCTGAACTACTTCCCGCGTTCTCCTGATGTGGCTCTGGAAGGCAGCATCATCGGGTTGCTGAACAATGAAAGTCAGGCGGCGCAATTCGAGTCAGTCGTGATTGATCTGGGCGTGACAGATGGCCTGAACAAGGGTGATCTTCTCTCCATACTGCGCAAGGGCAGTGTCGTGGAGGATGTGGTGGCCCGCACACGCGTCAGCCTGCCTTCCACGGAAATCGGTCTGCTGCTGGTGTACAAGACTTTCGAAAGAATGAGTTATGGCGTCATTCTCAGCTTGACTGAACCTTCGGCTGCAGGAGACATCGTCACAACGCCCTGAGCTGCCGCAGTGCTGAAAACTACTTTGCATCAAGGATGATCAAAGGCATGAACTCCCAGGAGCTATTTGACTGGCTGACGTTTTTCCACGACGACAGCATTCCCCTCTCCTTGTTGCGAGAATTGCTGTTTGCCAGTGCCATGTCGGGCGACTGGCGGCAGTTCCAGGAAGATCTCGCCACGAACGACAGTGAAACCGAGCGACTGCTGCGAAACGCGAGAGAATCAGCTGAGGCGCGCGCCGCTGCGCAGTTGTCTATCCGCTGGTGTGAGGCGGCCGACAACCATCTGCTTTTTTTGACTGATACACGCTATCCCAGGCTTCTGCATGAGATTGCTGATCCGCCACCGCTGCTGTTCGTGCGCGGCAACGTGAGTGCACTGCATTTGCCGCAGATTGCAGTCGTGGGCAGTCGGCGAGGCAGTGTCGACGGTAGGGAGAACGCTCGCATGTTTGCGCGTGATATTGCCGCAAGGGGGCTCGGCATATGCAGTGGTCTTGCTACTGGTATCGATACGGTTGCCCATGCAGCAGCGCTTGAGGCTGGAGGCATCACCAATGCCGTTCTGGGTACGGGCGTGGACCAGATATACCCGCGTTCCAATGCTCTGTTGGCTGCAAGGATTCGGGAAAACGGAGCGCTCATTTCGGAGTTTCCACTCGGCTATCCGGCACTGCCGGTCAACTTCCCTCGGCGCAATCGAATCATCAGCGGCCTGAGCATCGGGGTGCTTGTAGTAGAAGCAGCGTTGCAAAGTGGCTCGCTCATCACGGCAAGGATGGCGATGGAGCAGAATCGTGAAGTCTTCGCCGTCCCTGGAGCGATTCGCAATCCCAACGCAAAAGGGTGCCACAGGCTGATCCGGGAGGGAGCCACATTGGTAGAAAGTCCTGAAGATATCTGGGGTTCGCTGCACGGATTGCTCGAAGTGTCCACTACCGCTGCTGCCAGGGTCAGAAGCGATGAGAATGCAAAGGACCTGTTGCCGCTCGACAGCTTCAGCTCCGCCCAGCGACACCTGCTTTCGCAGCTTGGATACGAGCCGGCAAGTCTGGACCTCATCGCAGCTCGCACAGGCAGAAACGCGTTCGAGCTGCAGGCAGAATTGATGACTCTTGAACTGGCCGGGGCTGTGCGAACTGAGGCTGGCCGCTATGTCCTGCAAGGGGTGGCGCCCTTGCAAGGCCCCTGAGAGTCCTGTACTTTCTCGGGCTCAAAATTTGTTAGCAGAGGTGAAATATGTCCAGTCCATTCGTCGCTATTCTCATGGGTTCCGAATCCGATCTGCCCGTCATGCAGGGAGCCAGCGACGTCCTTTCAGGACTCGGAGTGCGCTGTGAAATGAAAATCACATCCGCACATCGGACGCCCGCAGCGACGCAGCAGTACATCAGTGATGCCGAGTCTCGTGGCTGCGCGCTGTTCATTGCCGGTGCAGGACTGGCTGCCCATCTTGCCGGGGCTGTTGCAGCTCATACTCTCAAGCCGGTCATTGGCGTCCCGATCGATTCAGGGCCGATGCAAGGCATGGATTCCCTCTTGTCCACTGTGCAGATGCCGGCAGGAATTCCGGTGGCCACTGTGGCGATTGGCAAGACCGGCGCCAAGAATGCCGGCTATCTTGCCGCCCAGATCCTTGCACTCCAGGACGCCGCCCTGGCCCAACGCGTTCGCGCGGAACGTGAACAAAAGGCAGCCAGTGTGCAGGCTCAGGATCGTGCCCTGCAGGAATCCCGCAAGTGAACCCAAGCAAGGCCTGATGCCGACAGCACACTGGAAGATAAGGCGGCTTGCGGCCAGACGACAGCAACGGCGGGCGGCGGATGTCGACAAGCTCGCCACCAAGGCGCTGCGCCGGCGGTTCTCCCCCTCAACAAGCAGGAGCCAATCATGGCCATCCATCCCATGGAATCCGTCACCATCAGCGCCGTCAAGGACTACCTGCTCGGACTGCAGGACGCCATTTGTCATCGACTCGAAACCATTGATGGACGTGCGCGATTCATCACCGATGCCTGGGAGCGGGATGCCGGTGGCAGCGGGCGCAGCCGCGTGATCAGTGAGGGCGCTGTTTTCGAGAAGGGCGGTGTCAATTTCTCTCATGTCTTTGGCTCAAGATTGCCCCCTTCTGCCTCTGCCACACGCCCGGAGCTTGCAGGACGTTCTTTCCAGGCCATGGGCGTGTCTCTGGTGATTCATCCGGACAACCCCTTCGTACCCACTTCCCATGCCAATTTCCGTTTTTTCGTCGCCGAAAAGGAAGGGGAGCAACCAGTGTGGTGGTTCGGAGGCGGTTACGACCTCACGCCGTATTACGGTTTCGATGAGGATTGCCGCCATTGGCACCAGACGGCCAGGAATGCCTGCACACCTTTCGGAGACCACCTCTACCCGCGCTTCAAGAAGGAGTGCGATGAATACTTCTTCATCAAGCATCGAGGTGAGCCACGCGGGGTCGGAGGATTGTTCTTCGACGACTTCAACGAACCAGGCTTCGTCGCGAGTTTCGAGATGGTGAAAGCGCTGGGCAACAGCTATATCGAGGCCTATGCGCCAATTGTCGAGCGTCGTCGCGCAACTCCTTACAGCCAGCATCACAAGCACTTTCAGGCCTATCGGCGCGGGCGCTATGTGGAATTCAACCTGGTTTATGACCGAGGCACGCTCTTTGGCTTGCAATCCGGAGTTGGCCGCATCGAATCCATTCTGATGTCGCTGCCCCCGGTGGTGCGCTGGGACTACAACTGGATGCCGGAGCCGGGAACGGAGGAGTCACGTCTGTACAGCGACTACCTTCGCTTCCGTGAATGGGTGTAGGTGGCTGCCTTGGATCGTTACGCCGTGGTCGGTCATCCCATCAGTCACAGTCGATCACCCTGGATTCACAGCCAGTTTGCGGCCCAGACCGGGCAGTCGATGCAGTACACTGCAATTGATGTCGACCCGGACCAGTTCGAGGCATCGATAGCGCAGTTCTTCGACCAGGGTGGCTCGGGACTGAACATCACAGTTCCGTTCAAGGAAAGGGCCTGTGCGATGGCACAGAGGCGCAGTCCTGCAGTCGAGGCAAGTGGCGCTGCCAATACGCTTTATCTGGATGCTGACAAGGTCCTGTGCGCAGAGAATACCGATGGCCAGGGATTGCTGCGTGATCTGCTGGATAATTTTGGAGCACGTGTCACCAATGCACGAATATTGCTGCTGGGCGCAGGAGGGGCGGTGCGAGGCGTGCTTCCAGCGTTGCTCGAACAAGGCCCGGTGCACATCAGTATCCTGAACCGCAGCCACGACAAGGCCGAGCTCCTTGCAGACCACTTCAGAGGCGGCGTCCCGATCACGGCATGTACCATCGATCGGCTGTTTGCTGCCCCTTTCGACCTCATCATCAATGGGACATCCGCAGGTCTTCAGGGAGAAGTGCCCCTCATCCCTGAGGGAGCTGTTCATGCGCAGACCTGGTGTTACGACATGGTTTATGGCAAAGGTGAAACGGCCTTTGTGCGATGGGCGAAACAGGCAGGCGCTGCCAGGGCGATCGATGGTGTCGGCATGCTGGTAGAACAGGCTGCAAGGGCCTTCTCGATCTGGCGCGGTGTCAGTCCGCAAACCTCTGAAGTCATCACCGCCCTGAGGCGCGAGTTGTCGGTCTGAGGTCGCAATTCAGCAAGTGGCGTTGGATCTCAGGTGTCGGTCCTTCAGCTCTAGGTACTTGTGCGCGGAATAAATGAAATAAGCAAGCTCTCTGTCAGTGAGCCGTCGAATCTGTTTGACTGGAGAGCCCACGTACAGGTAACCGCTCTCCAATCGTTTGCCTGGGGGAACCAGGCTGCCCGCACCAACCACCACGTCCGATTCCACAACAGCCCCGTCCATGACAATGGCGCCCATGCCGACCAAAGCGCGATCTCGAATCGTGCAGCCATGCAGCATGACCTTGTGCCCGACAGTCACATCGTCACCAATCGCGGTTCCGTAGCCTCCCGGATTGAAAGGCCCGTCGTGAGTGACGTGAATGACCGTCCCATCCTGGATGTTGCTGCGAGCACCTATCCGGACCTCATGGATATCGCCACGTATCACCACCATCGGCCAGAAGGAACAGTCGGGCCCCGCACTGACGTTGCCGATGATCAAGGCGGTGCTGTCGACAAAAGAAGTGGGATGAATGCTGGGCGTGAAGCCTTCGAACTGACGCAGGGACATCGGACTTTCCTTTCCCGGTGAAATTTTGACGCCGGCGAGTCCAGCGCATGCATTACTATAGGCCGGGCGGTATCTCTTAGACAGACCGAAATACGCCACGACGAGCGACAGTGACACAGGAGAACGACGACATGACGACCAACCCATTGCTTAATCTCTCCAGGCTGCCCGACTTTTATTCCATTAAGGCAGATCACATCGAACCAGCAGTGGACTCTCTTCTGAAGCTCAACAGAGAGCGGCTGCAGCTAGTTCTCAATGATCCGCGAAACGCGGCTACGCCCGATTGGGAGAGCCTGATGTTGCCGTTGGACGAAATGGAAGATGGATTGAGCAAAGTGTGGTCCACCGTCAGCCACTTGAATGCCGTCATGAATACGCCACAAATTCGTGAAGCCTACAACCTTTGCCAGTCTCGGATAACGGCCTACTACACCGAACTGGGACAGAACCGCGAGTTGTTCGGGGCCGTGCAACGACTTGAAAAGAGGGCAGAGATGATTTCTCTGGATGGTTCGCAACGCAAGATACTGCGAGACTACTTGCTCGACTTCCGGCTCTCAGGAGTGGATCTCGAGTCGGATCGAAAGCGCGAATTCGCCGAGCTGGAGACCATGCTGAGCAGTCTCTCGACCCGGTTCAGCAACAACGTCCTGGATTCGACCGCCGCATGGTCTTTGCAAGTCGACGATTTGAAGAAGTTGGCGGGACTGCCCGAATCCAGCCTGCAGACTGCAGCGGCACTGGCCAGCAAGCGCGGCACGGGGGGCTATCTGCTCACGCTCGATGCGCCCTGCTATATCGCCGTGATGAACAATGCCGACAATCGCGAACTGCGCGAGACGGTCTACACAGCCTATGTCACCCGCGCCTCGGATCAGGGTGGCCATGACCCGAAATATGACAACCAGACGCTGATCGTCGACATCCTGAACTGCCGCGCTCGGCTGGCAGCACTGCTTGGCTATGGCTCGTACGCTGAAGTTTCCGTGGCACGCAAGATGGCGCGATCCGTCAATCGTGTGAACGAGTTCTTGCGCGACCTCTGTGATCTGGCGGTTCCTGCCGCTCGACGAGAGTACGCTGAACTAGAAGCATTCGCGCGGGAACACTATGGTCTGCCTGCCCTGGAAGCTTGGGATGTGGCCTATTGCAGTGAAAAGCTGCGCAAGCATAGCTTCGATGTCTCCCAGGAGGAGCTCAGGCCCTATTTCCCCTTGCCTCGGGTGCAGCGAGGACTGTTCGAGATTGCGAGTCGGCTGTACGGCGTGGAGATCTTGCCTGAAGTCGAGATGAGTGTCTGGGACGAAGGTGTGGATGCGTTCGCCATCAAGCGCGATGGCAGGACTGTCGCCCGTTTCTACTTCGACGTCTTCACGCGAGAGGGCAAGAAGTCCGGTGCCTGGATGGCCGAGTGTCGTTCGCGGCGGCAACTAACTGAAGGCGGCTTGCAGATTCCGGTGGCGTATCTGATCTGCAATTTTGCCCCGGGGTCGGGTGAGCGCCCGGCATTGCTGACGCACAATGAAGTGACAACATTGTTTCATGAGTTCGGTCATGGTCTGCATCACATGCTCACTGCCGAGACTTACCTGCGTAGTGCCGGTATCAATGGTGTTGCCTGGGATGCCGTGGAGCTGCCCAGCCAATTGATGGAGAACTGGTGCTGGGAGCCGGCTGCAATTGCTCTTGTTTCGGGACATCACGAGACCGGCGACCCGCTTCCGGAAGCCATGCTGTCGAGGATGCTGGCAGCGCGCAATTTTCAGGCCGGCATGAAGACGGTACGCCAGTTGGAGTTCGCGATGTTCGATTTCGAGATTCATCAAACGGCCGCACCGACCGACAGCTCTTGCGTAAATCAAGTGCTCCATAGAGTGCGAGCACTGACTTCTGTATATCCCGTGCCGGAGTTCAACAGATTCCAGAACAGTTTTTCTCACATCTTCGCAGGGGGGTACGCGGCTGGGTACTACAGCTACAAATGGGCTGAGGTGCTTTCCGCGGACGTCTTTTCGCGATTCTCGGAGACAGGCGTGTTCAATTCGGCGACAGGAGAAAGATTTCTCGAGTCCCTCCTGTCCAGAGGAGGGGGGGCCGACCCCTTGGAACTCTTCACCGACTTCATGGGGCGCGAACCGCAGATTGAAGCGCTGTTGCGGCAGAGCGGGCTGTTGAGACAAAGCAGCGTATTACGCCGCTAACACACTTGATCTAATTGTAAAAGTGTTGTCGATTTCAAGGGAATTCGGGTTGGCATTTGAAATTAGGTTTCCTATAATGCCCCCGCTTCTATTGCACCCGCGTGATCTTGAGCTGGATCAACCTAATCCTTGGCCTTTTCCAAGTAGAATCCGGCTCGCTGTATGCGGTATCGATTGAAAAATCCTGTCTACAATCCACACAGATGGACGCTGGGTCGCAATCCCCGTGACTCTGCAGGCGTGGTAACAGTCGTCGCTGTGATCTAGGCAATTGGCTCCGTACGAGAGCCAAAATAAATAACCTTTAACTCTGCCCTTCTAATTTTATGGAGACATGGCGAATGTTGCCTAAAGCAAAGCTGTGGTTAAGCCTGACAAGTGTTGCGACGATTCTGTTCAGCACACAGATTCAGGCGGCCTGGGAGCTGAACATGCCCCGGGGCGTGACCCAAATCAGCAGAGACACGTACGACCTGCACATGCAGATTCTCTGGTGGTGCGTCGCTATCGGTGTTGTCGTATTCGGCGTGATGCTCTGGTCTATCATCAACCACCGCAAGTCAAAGGGTGCTGTTTCAGCCGCTTTTCATGAAAGTACAAAGGTCGAGATCCTCTGGACGGTCGTTCCGTTCGCGATCTTGATTGTCATGGCCATTCCTGCCACTCGCGTACTGACTGAAGCTTACGACTCGTCCGAATCCGAGATCGATATTCAAGTCACTGGATACCAGTGGCGTTGGGAGTACCGATACCTCCGACAAAACAGCAATGAGGAAGAGGTGTCCTTCTACAGCATCCTCAGCACACCCAGAGAGCAGATTGACAATCAGTTGCCAAAGGATGAGACCTACCTGCTCGATGTCGATAATCCTCTGGTTATCCCCATCAACACCAAAGTCCGTTTCCTGGTCACGTCCAATGACGTGATTCACGCCTGGTGGGTGCCTGACTTCGCCGTGAAGAAGGATGCAATCCCCGGGTTCATCAACGAGACCTGGGCAATCGTCGAGGAGCCCGGCATCTACCGTGGTCAGTGCGCTGAACTGTGCGGTATCGAGCACGGGTTCATGCCGGTCGTAGTCCATGCGGTAGAGCGGGAAGAATACGACGCTTGGTACGCAGCCAAGCAGGACGAGGCTCGTGTTGCCAGAGAAATGGCCAACAACGTGGTCACCCTGAGCGAGTCTCTGGAAGCGGGCGAGCAGGTCTACAACACGACCTGCATCGCGTGCCACCAACCCAACGGGACAGGTCTCCCCTCCGCTTTCCCTGCACTCGCCGGCAGCAGCGTGGTCAATGGCGACCTGGAAGCCAACATCAACCTGCTGATCAACGGTGTGCCGGGGACCGCAATGGCGGCCTACGGTCGTCAGTTGACGCCGGTGCAACTGGCTGCCGTCGTGACCTATATCCGTAACTCCTTCGGCAACGCTACGGGTGATCTCGTGCAGCCAGCCGCAGTGAATACACTTATTCAAGCAGCACAGTAGAGGACAGTAGAATAAATGAGCGCATCACACGACGATCATCATCACGGTCCAGCCAAGGGCCTGACGCGTTGGTTGTACACCACCAACCACAAGGACATTGGCTCACTCTACCTGTGGTTCAGCTTTGCCATGTTCCTGCTCGGCGGCACCTTCGCAATGGTCATCCGCGCAGAGCTTTTCCAGCCGGGTCTCCAACTGGTGGAACCCAACTTCTTCAACCAGATGACCACCATGCACGGTCTTGTGATGGTGTTCGGGGCAGTCATGCCTGCCTTCGTCGGACTCGCCAACTGGATGATTCCGATGATGATTGGCGCACCCGACATGGCACTGCCGCGAATGAATAACTGGAGTTTCTGGATTCTGCCGTTCGCATTCGCCATGCTGTCCGCAACACTGTTCATGGAGGCAGGCGCACCAAACTTTGGTTGGACGTTCTACGCGCCTCTTTCCACAACATACGCGCCTGAAACAGTAACGTTCTTCATTTTCGCGGTGCACATAATGGGTGCCTCGTCGATCATGGGTTCCATCAACATCATCGCTACCGTGCTCAACATGCGCGCTCCCGGCATGACCCTGATGAAGATGCCATTGTTCGTGTGGACCTGGCTGATCACTGCTTACCTGCTGATTGCGGTGATGCCCGTTCTGGCAGGCGTCGTGACCATGATGCTGTTCGACATCCACTTCGGGACCAGCTTCTTCAATGCCGCCGGTGGTGGTGACCCCGTCCTGTTCCAGCACGTGTTCTGGTTCTTCGGGCACCCTGAGGTGTACATCATGATTCTGCCGGCCTTCGGTGTGATCTCCGCGATCATCCCGACTTTCGCCAGAAAGCGTCTGTTCGGCTATGACTCCATGGTGTACGCCACTGCCTCCATCGCCTTCCTGTCATTCATTGTATGGGCACACCACATGTTTACCGTGGGGATGCCTATCGCAGGCGAACTGTTCTTCATGTACGCCACGATGCTGATCGCGGTGCCGACAGGTGTGAAGGTATTCAACTGGGTCGCCACCATGTTCCGTGGTTCGATGACCTTTGAAACGCCAATGCTGTTCGCGATCGCCTTCGTGGTGCTCTTCACCATGGGTGGTTTCACAGGACTGATGCTCGCGATTACGCCCGCCGACTTCCAGTATCACGACACTTACTTCGTGGTGGCACACTTCCACTACGTTCTGGTGCCGGGCGCTGTGTTCTCCATCATGGCAGCCACTTACTACTGGCTGCCGAAGTGGACTGGCCACATGTACGACGAGCGTCTGGGCAAGCTGCACTTCTGGCTATCCTTCATCGGTGTGAACGTGCTGTTCTTCCCGCAGCACTTCCTGGGTCTGGCAGGCATGCCCCGCCGCATCCCGGACTACGCACTGCAGTTCGCCGACTTCAACTGGATTTCCAGTATCGGTGGGTTCCTGTTTGGCGCGTCCCAGCTGATCCTGCTGGTGGTTGTCATCAAGTGCGTCAAAGGTGGCAAGAAAGCAACGGCGCAAGTTTGGGAAGGTGCCCAAGGTCTGGAGTGGACGTTAGATTCGCCCGCGCCATACCACACCTTTACTACACCGCCTGATCCCAAACTGATCCACGCCCAGTAATCATCACTGAGAGAGGAGCCTGGAAAATGCGTCACGAATCACCCGCTGCATTGACCTCTAGAATCGTCAAGCGACTCCTGTTGGTCGTGGTTGGCATGTTCGGCTTCGGATTTGCCATGGTTCCTCTCTACGACGTCATCTGCGACATCACTGGTTTGAATGGCAAGACTTCCGGCCGTTACGCGGAATCCGAGCCTGTTCCTGTTGAAGATCGCAAGATCACGGTCCAGTTTATGGCGCAGAACAGTGAGGGAATGTCTTGGTATTTCGAGCCAAACGACCCTCAGGTCACGGTAAGCCCTGGCGAAGTTAAGGTGGTGAGCTACAAGGCTCGAAATCCCAATGAATTCGCGATGGTCGGCCAGGCGATTCCCAGCGTTGCCCCGAACGAGGCAGCACAGTACCTGATGAAGTTGGAGTGCTTCTGCTTCCAGGAACAGCCGCTTGCCCCTGGCGAAGAGGTAGATATGGCGATTCGCTTCTTTGTTGATGAGAACATTCCAGAAAAAATTACAAAATTGACGCTGTCCTACTCGCTGTTTGATATCACGGACTACGAAATTTCCGGCGACGAGATTACGGCACGATAGCCCGACACAATCTGATCTTTATTGGAGAAAACAAATGGCCAGTACCGGCTCCCACGAAACTTACTACGTACCAGAGCAGACGAAGCTCCCGTTCTTCGCATCCATTGGTCTGTTTCTGACCGTATTTGGTCTGGGCAATGTCCTGAATGATATCCAGTCTGCAGAGAGCACAACGGTCTCCACCTGGATGGCGCTGATAGGCTTTACCATGCTGTCGTTCATTTTGTTTCAATGGTTCAGCACCGTCATTCGTGAAAACCACGCTGGACTGAATAGCGACCAGCTGAAGCGCTCCTATGTCTGGGGTATGGCTTGGTTCATTTTTTCAGAGGTCATGTTCTTTGCCGCATTCTTTGGAGCGCTTTATTACGTCCGTAGTTTCTCCGTGCCTTGGTTGGGCGGACTAGGAGACAAGGCCGTTACCGGCGAGATACTCTGGCCTGAGTTTGAAGCTGCATGGCCCCTTATCAATAACCCTGACGCACAGCTCTTTACCAATCCGCACGAAGCGTTGAATGTTCATGAGTGGAGCGTCAGCTTTTTCGCGAGCTTCCTACCCTTCTGGAATACTGTCATTCTTTTGACTTCCAGCGTGACCGTGCACTTCGCGCATACAGCGCTCAAGGCGGGTAATCGCAAGGGCCTTATCAGCTGGCTCTCATTGACAGTAGCACTAGGCGTAATATTCCTTGCTTTGCAGGCCATGGAGTATATTGAGGCGTATGATCACTACGGGTTGACTCTGGACTCCGGCATCTATGGATCCACATTCTTCCTTCTGACGGGCTTCCACGGTTTTCACGTGACTCTGGGAACCTTCATGCTGGCAGTGATGCTTGCTCGAGCCCTGAAAGGTCACTTCAAGCCGGATGATCACTTCGGGTTCGAAGCTGCGTCCTGGTACTGGCACTTTGTGGACGTGGTCTGGGTCGGCCTGTTCATCTTTGTCTACCTGCTCTGATCCAGGATGGAAAAAGGGGGCACACTGAAAGGCAGGCGCCTCGCAGTTTGCCCTCTTCATTCGACTAAGCTGAACAACAACATCTCCGCTGCTGACGTCAGAGCCACGGTGCATTCAGGGCGAGTTGCCCTGTCATCAAACCGATGAAGATGCATACGAGCATGATCACCGCCAGCGTCACACGAACGCCCAGGGCATACAGCACTCTCTTCGAACGGCCCTTGTCCTGGTAGAAGAACACAAAGCCAGCAACCAGACTGGCGAGAATTCCGATCAGTAACAACACGATGAATGTCTTGAGCATGCAAACCTCTGCGGAGTGAAATTTGCAGGCATCATAGCAGACGGCCTCCACTGCGGGATGTCCGCGAGCACCGGGAACTGGCATGACTATCCGCTTTTCACCTGGCTGGAAAATGACCCTGTTCACAGCGGCCTTGATGCCGTTGCTGTTGACCCTAGGCTTATGGCAGTTGGACAGAGAACAGGAGAAGCTTGAGCTCCAGGCGCTTCACGAAAGCCGAATCAAGGCCGCGCCAGTCCCTGTGGCTCAACTGGACTGGGTGCTGGATGACCTCTCCTTTCAACCGGTCGTGTTGACTGGTCAGTTCGACAATGACCGCTATCTGTTGCTTGATAACCGCATTCACGAGAGGCAGGTTGGCTACGAGGTCCTCATGCCCTTCACCACTAAAGAGGGATATCACGCGATCATCAATAGAGGCTGGATTGCGCAAGGCATGACTCGCGAACAGCTGCCAGAGGTGGCGCCGGTGGCTGGAGAGGTGACTATTGCTGGCAGTGTCTATGTTCCCTTGTCGGAGCCCTTCCTTCTGAGTGATGTACAGGAAGCGCAGACTGCTGAATGGCCGAAGGTGGTACAGAAGATCGATATGGCAGCCTGGAACGACGCGCTGAAGCTGACTCTGCTGCCTTACATCATTCGTATCGACCAAAACAGCACTGCGGCTCTTTCAGCAGACTGGCCCACGGTGAACATGGAGCCGGAAAAGCATCGTGGCTACGCAGTGCAATGGTTTTCGATGGCGGCTGCTCTAATGCTCATGTATGCCTACTTTGGAACACGACGAATATCAACAGCACCCAACGACGAGTGACTATGGACGCGAATCTGACGAACAAGCTCAAGCTGACTTTTCTCCTGCTGATCACGGCTCTGCCTGTCTCACTGGCAACCTTTTCTTTCAAGGACGCTAGTCAGGAAGGAAATCAGGGAGCTACTGTCAACAAGGGGCACCTGATCAATCCGCCAGTAGACATTAGTGCGCTGGCCATGAGGGACATTGAGGGCGCGCCGGTATTCAAGACCTTCGAGGAGGAGATTGCCAACCTGGCCCCTGACGAGGAATACGAGATAAAGCCGTGGTTGATGGTGTACGTAAATGGCGCTGACTGCGACGCCGGTTGTGAAGAGAGGATTCATTATCTGCAGCAACTTCACATAGCGCTTGGCAAGAACATTCAGCGCGTTCGACGTTATTACCTGAACACAGACATGGTGGAGTTCTCGGATGAAACCGCAACGCACTTTCGCGAAAAATATCCCAGCATGGGCCTTGCGTATACCGACAAGGAAGCCCTGAAACAGAACATGCTTGCGGCGGGAGTCAACCTCGATCCAGGCGCCGAGGCCTATGTACTGCTGATCGATCCAGTCGGAAACGTGATGATGTACTACACCGAAGAGCACACCCCAGAGGAAATCATGACAGACCTCGAGACCTTGCTGCGTTACTCGAGCCTGGGATGAAATGAAAAGGGGCCTGCTTTACAGGCCCCCACATGAATCACAGACAGAGCGTTCGTCTCAATGCGCTTCTCCGTGAATCACCGGCATAGGTTCAGCGTTGGGATCCATACCAAAATATTCGACGCGAGCCCCGAACGTATAATCTCCTTCCACCGCCATAAAGCCAATAAGGAACAGCAAGGCAACAGGCGGGCCGAGAATTGTGAGAATCAGAGCCATGCGTTCCCACATCACATGCATGAAGATCGCCACAATGAAGCCGGCCTTCAGCAGCATGAAGATGATGATCAGAGTCCAGCGCAGATAGCCCTGGAACTCAAGGTAATCGACCATATAGCTGAGTGCGCTCAGGAAGAAGAGCAGCAACCAGATCTTAAGATAGATTCCCAATGGATGTTGTTGACCTGCTTCTGCGGACATTCTGATGTCTCCTTACCAAAGATAGAAAAACGCAAAGATGAATACCCACACCAAATCCACGAAGTGCCAATAAAGGCCCGTGATTTCCACGATTTCATAGCCCTTCTTGTCGTAATCGCCCCTCGCTACCTTGCGCGCGACGATACCGAGATAGATCACACCTGCAGTTACGTGAAGCCCATGGAATCCCGTGACCATGAAGAATACGGAACCAAACTGAGGTGCACCCCACGGATTCTCCCAAGGCCGCACCCCCTCAGAAATAAGCTTGGACCACTCAAACGCCTGCATTCCAACGAATGAAGCACCAAACGCGGCCGTCACCAGCATAAGTATGGCGGCCATCCGTTTGTCCTTGCGATAGCCGTAATTGACCGCCAGAGCCATCGTGCCGCTGCTCGTGATCAGGATGAAAGTCATGATTGCGATCAGAATGAGAGGAATTGGCTCTCCACCAAAAAAAGATAAGGCGAAAACATCGGTGGGCAATGGCCAGGGTTCCGCTGTCGACATTCGCACTGTCATGTAGCCGACGAGGAAACAGGAGAAGATGAACGTATCGCTGACGAGGAAGATCCACATCATGGCCTTCCCCCAAGGGACATGATAAGTCTGCTTATCGCTGGACCAGTCATCTACCAGACCGGGAAGCCCCTCTCGCGGGATGGCGGAAGCCGCCGCTTCACTATGACTCATACCTGCACTCCTGAATTTGCGTTGTGTCGTTATTGGTCAAAAACCTTCATGTGCTGAGCAGGACGCCGAAGAGCAGTACCCAGAGCAGGAGCAGGAAGTGCCAGTATGTTGTACACAGCTCGATGCTCAGCCGTACGCCTGCTGAATCATCAGTGCTGAACAACCTAAAGCTCGTCTTGCTCCAGACCCACAGCCCGCCGAGAAGATGCACAGCATGCATCCCTGTAAGAAGAAAGAAGAAAGCACTGGACGGGTTGCTGGCGACACCAAGATCACTTGAGTCCAACTGCAGCCAGACATAGCACTGACCAGCAACGAACAAGGCAGCAAATGCTCCACCTGTGACAAACGCATTACGCGCCTGCCGAGTCAGCCCCTTGCGTGCGCAGCCCGTGGCGCGCTGTAGTGCCACGCTGCCAAGCAGCAACATCGCCGTGTTGAGCCAAAGCATTGCGGGGTCTGCAAGTGGAACCCAGTCGCCCAGATCCATGCGCAGGTAATAGGTAACGGTCAACAACGAGAAAATGACACAGACAACGACAAGGAACAGTGTCAGTGCAATTCGCTCGCTTTCCTTTTCGAAAGCACTTTCAGGTCCGGAGCCTGTCACAGGCCCCTGGTATTCCCACGGCTTGGAGGTAACCTGCTTGTAAAAGCTCATGAAGTTCTCCTTCAATCCTTCTTCGGTTCGTGATCATGGTCGTCCGAGACGCCGAAATCACCGGCAACATTCTGAGGAATGAAGTCCTGAGGGTATCCAGGAACGCTGTAGTCGTAAGCCCAGCGGTGCACGACTGGCAGTTCCTTGCCCCAGTTGCCGTGCTTGGGAGGTGTTTCCGGCGTTTGCCATTCCAGGGTCGTTGCCCCCCACGGGTTGCCACCCGACGGCTTGCCGTTCTTCAAGCTCCAGAACACATTGATGAAGAACAGGATCTGTACAACGGCGACAAACAGCGCAGCAATGGTGATGTTGGCGTTAAGCGCTTGAGCTGATTCCGGAATGAAATCGGTGCTGCCCATCGCGTAATAGCGTCGTGGAACGCCAAGAAAGCCCAGATAATGCATTGGCAGATAGATGGCGTATGTGCCCAGGAATGTGCACCAGAAATGCAGCTTGCCCAGCGTCTCGTTCATCATCTTTCCAGTCATCTTCGGATACCAGTGGTAAAGCGCAGCGAACACCACCAGCACTGGCGAGACACCCATTACCATGTGGAAATGCGCCACCACAAAGTAGGTGTCTGAAAGCGGAAGATCGATGACAACATTGCCTAGAAACAGCCCGGTAAGCCCTCCGTGGATGAAGGTGAATACAAAGCCGATGGCAAACAGCATGGGAGTATTAAGACGAATATCACCTTCCCAGAGTGTCAGCACCCAGTTGTAGACCTTCATCGCAGTTGGCACAGCGATGATCAAGGTGGTTGTGGCGAAGAAGAATCCAAAGTAGGGGTTCATGCCACTGACATACATGTGGTGCGCCCAGACGATGAAGCTCAAGCCGCCAATGGCGACAATGGCCCAGACCATCATGCGATAGCCGAAAATGTTCTTGCGCGCATGCGTGCTCAAGACATCTGACACCAGGCCAAATGCGGGAAGTGCCACGATATACACTTCTGGATGACCGAAGAACCAGAACAGGTGCTGAAACAGAATCGGGCTGCCACCGTTGTAATCCAGCTGCTCGCCTGCAGCCATTATCGCCGGCATGAAGAAGCTGGTGCCCAGCAAAAGGTCGAAAGTCATCATGATGGCGCTGACGAGAAGTGCCGGAAACGCGAAAAGGCCCAGAACGGTGGCAACCAAAATTCCCCACACGGACAGCGGCAGGCGCATCATGGTCATGCCTCTGGCTCTGGCTTGCAGAACGGTGGTGACATAGTTCAGCCCTCCCATGGTGAAGGCCACGATAAAGACTCCTAATGAAATCAGCATCAAAAGGATGCCCGTTTCATGACCTGGCGTTCCTGGTGTGATCGTTTGTGGCGGGTACAGCGTCCAACCCGCACCGGTCGGTCCTCCAGTGACAAAGAAGCTGGACATCAGAATTAGCACGGAAACCAGATAGAACCAGAAGCTCAACATGTTGAGAAAGGGAAAAACCATGTCTCTCGTCCCGCACATCAACGGGATAAGGTAATTGCCGAAGCCGCCCAGAAAAAGCGCGGTCAAAAGATATACCACCATGATCATGCCGTGCATGGTGACAGCCTGATAGTAGGAGCTTGGATCAATGAGAGAAAAAGTGTCGGGAAAACCAAGCTGAAGCCGCATCATTGCTGACAAGGCCAGTGCAACAAGACCAACCAGAATCGCAGTTCCACCGTATTGGATTGCGATGACTTTGTGATCCTGGCTCCAGATGTATTTTGTAACGAATGTGTGAGGATCATGCAGCTCGTGATCCTGATCGGCTAATGGTACATAGGCCATTGAGAATTCCTCCAGACAAACCTTCCCCAGTTCGCATACAGACAGAAAGAATCTGCATGCATCTCTTTACTCTTCAAAGCCGTCATCAGGTCAACGCAACGTGTTCAGATAACTCACTACGTCGTTGAGCTGTTCGTCGTTGCGCATTGCCGTTGAGAAAGAGACCATCTGCTCACCATAGTCATCGTCGGAATGAGCGCCTCTGATGCCTGCCTTGAAATTCTTTAGTTGAGTGACGATGTACCAGTCGCTCATCCCGGCGAGATTTGGTGCATTGGTCGCCCAGCTTCCCTGACCTTCCCTGCCGTGGCAGGCAGCGCAATTGGCATTGTAGATCTCCATGCCATTGGCGGGATTCCCACTAACGGAAGCGCTCGGCGCAGTGACGGGAAGTTGGCTGATGTAAGCCGCCACGTTGCGGATGGCATCGTCTGTTGCAAGCATTCCGGCCATGGGTGCCATCTGACGGCCGTATTGATCGTCGGGATGTGCACCACGGACTCCCTGCTGGTAATATTTGATCTGACGTTCTACATACCATGTCTGTAAGCCATTAAGCTTGGGGGCGTTCAATGCCTGATTTCCTTCGCCCTGCTGGCCGTGGCAACCGGCGCACATGGCATACTGCTGCTCACCGGCCGTGGCATTGGGGGCATTGAGGGAAGCGAGCTCAGCGAAGGTCGGCTGACCAGCCAGCCACGTGTCGAAATCTGCCTGTTCGGCAACAACGATCTGCCCGCGCATGACATGATGGCCAATACCGCAAAGCTCTTCACAAAGAATGTCGAAGCTGCCTGTCACTGTTGGCGTGAACCAGAGGTAGGTGACCATGCCGGGCACCATGTCCATCTTCACGCGGAACTGCGGTACCGTGTAGTTGTGAAGCACATCCTTGGAGCGCAGCAGGGCCTTGACCGGTTTGCCAACAGGAAGATACATCTGCGGATCCTTGACCAGTACATCATCCTGGCCATTCGGATCTTCTGGATTGATTCCAAAGGGATTTGCTTCGCTGATGAAGCGCGTTTCAACGGTTCCAAGGCGTCCGTCAGCACCCGGGTAACGAAAGCTCCACTGCCACTGCTGACCGACTACTTCGAATTCCGAGGCTTCCTCAGGCACGGAGACAAAACTAGCCCATACGAAGAGACCTGGCGCTAGCATTGCGATCACGCCCAGAGTTGTTGCTGCGGACAAGCCTATTTCCAGCCGGGAATTCTCGGGCTCATACACCGCCTTTTGACCCTGCTTGTGTCTGAACCGGTAAACGCAGTACGCCATGAACAGGTTAATTGCGACAAAGACCGCTCCGGTCACCCAGAATGTCAGATTGATCGTGAAGTCGATGCTTCCCCAATTTGATGCGATCGGTGTGAACCACCACGGACTTACAAGGTGGAAGACGACCGAGCCAACGACCAAGATAACCAGCGCAACTGCTATAGCCATGACGGGATAATCCTTCTAAGACAGGGGTGAAGGTCAGGAATAAGCGACAGAGGCTTCACACAACCAGAGAGTAGGAGACGGTCGAAGCCAAGCGTTTCTCGAAGACGAGCAAACGCTTCGCGCGATAGCGCGATATCCTGTGAAGGCTCACAGGCTAGGGAATTGAACTCTTGGTGTGTCATCGCCACGCCCGGCCTTGTGCGCGGGTAGGCGACTCTTTCGTGATACTGCCAGCAAAAATCCAGTGTTTGTGGTGTTTGCTTCGACCAATAAAGTCACGCAGTTGACTACGAACGGAACAGATAATCGCGTTCACAACGTCGTTCCCTCCTTTATTGTTATTAAATGGATGGGCATTCAACGTCATACACAAATCGTCGAACCCTGAAAATCCAGTGGGATTTGCAAGGTTTTTCGATCGTATATTATCGGCTATTTGACCGCAAGTGCTTTTCTTGACGCAGCATCAGGCGCGAGAATCAGCACAATCGTTCAAGGAAATGTCCGGAATCTAAATAGCGCCGGCACCTTCGAAAGATGCCGGAGTCGAAAAATGCCCTTTCAAATCAAATGACTTTCAATCCCGCGAAAGGGTTGAGGAAGCTGGAGTCGACGGCGGCCAGGTGTCCCTCAGGGTGACGAGAAGCCATCATCTGTTTGATACGCTCCTCCTGATCCGACTTGGCGTATATAAGGATTACGTACTTTCCAGCTTCGATTTCATCGTGGAAAGCAGAGATCTTCTTGTTCTCGCTTGCGACGCCGACAAGTCCGCCGACCCAGGCACCGAAGCAGCTCAAGACGAAAACCATTGCTGCGTAGGCGAGTGGAGGCACATCTGGACCAAAGAGCGCAGTTAATATGCTCACCCCTGCGAGAGCCAGTCCTGCGACAAAACCACAGGCGGCGCCAATCAAGCCATCGCGGATCAGATCAAGCGTTTCGAGATAATTGCTGGAATGAAGCCTGGTTCTGGCAAGGCCACCTTCATCCTTGCTGACAATATGAAGGAACCAGTCATCTACCCCTATTGTATGCAGGTCATCCGAGATTTCCTGCGTGCTCTTCAGGGTGGGTGATATGTAGTAAATGCATTTCATGATCAATCTCCTGCTTTTTCTTGATGTAATTCACGCTGAAATATTCAACTTCTCTTACTCCTTCCATGGATTGGTTTTGAATTTACAACTTCTCTGTGGGCGTGTCCTCCACTATTTTAGTGTCGATTGGGAGTTTGCAATCGAGCATTCACGAAGTGGCAGTCGAGTCAGAACCCCCGCAGATGTGCAGACCTCTCGGGAGGCTGTTCGCGTAAGGGCAAGGGGGCCCGCCTGGACCGGAGGGTCTGCAGTGCGGCTCGCCCGTCTGTTTCCGGTAATTCGGTCCCGCAGCCGTTGGCCGGGAAGGTGAAAGCCAGAATCGCTGTCACAATTTGCAGAAGCTTTTTGGGGTCGAGTTTTAGTACAATCCGAGCCAATCAAAGTCATACATGATCAACTCATCAGCCGGCGCACGCTGGATTCAGGAGCAAGTGGCAGTGACAGAACTGGCAAGCAAGCAGATAGTCAGCTGGCGTGACTATTACGAAATGTGCAAACCGCGCGTGGTCATGCTGATGATTCTTACGGCCATGGTCGGCATGTTTCTCGCCGTACCCGGAATGGTGCCCTGGGACATCCTGATCCTAGGCAACCTGGGAATCGCCCTGGTAGCTGGGTCCGGGGCCGTGGTCAATCATCTCATCGACTATCGTGTCGACTCGGTCATGAAGCGCACCCACAACCGGCCGATTCCGCAAGGGCGAGTTGATCAGAAGCAGGCCGCCTTATTTGCAACAACCATTGGCATTGCCGGCATGCTCATTCTGCTGTTCTGGGTTAATCCGCTGTGTGCGTGGCTGACGCTGGCATCGTTTGTGGGCTATGCCTTCATCTATACAGGCTATCTTAAGCGCGCGACACCACAGAACATCGTCATTGGCGGACTCTCTGGTGCAATGCCTCCCCTGCTTGGCTGGTCTGCCGTGACCGGGACTATTGAGCCGGGAGCGCTCATTCTTGTCCTGATCATTTTCGCCTGGACTCCCCCGCACTTCTGGGCTCTGGCAATTCATCGGAAAGAGGAATACGCGAAGACCGGCATTCCCATGCTGCCGGTGACCCATGGTGAGCACCTCACCAAGATCCATATCATCCTTTACACCGTCATCATGTTTCTGATCACCTTGCTTCCCTATCTGACGGGAATGAGCGGGCCGATCTATCTGCTTGCCGCTGTCGTTCTCGGACTTGGTTTCCTCTGGTGGTCGCTCATGCTGATGTACCGGCCAAAAGCTTCTACAGCGATGGATACCTTCCGGTACTCGATCGTGTACTTGATGGTACTGTTCGTCGTACTGCTCATCGACCACTACCTGTAAGCAAACACTGCTGCCATTGCCGGAGTGCCACCTACCCATGGACAAGAACATCCGTTTGACCGTCATCCTGTGCCTGATCTTCGTGGCACTCGTATTTGCCATGACTTACTACAGAATCACACGCAACAACGATGTTTCGCTCAGCCCTGAAGCGCTGCGTGAGGTGGGAGCTCTGGTTTACGAATCTCCGGTGGTGCTGCAGCCATTTTCCCTGGTTGATCACCGCGGCCATGCATTCACCCAGGAGCAGCTCAAGGGCAAGTGGAGTCTGATCTTCTTCGGCTTCACCTCCTGCCCCGATATCTGCCCCTTGACACTGACAGAGCTTAGTCAGTTCTACCGACAGCTGGAAGTCGAGTCCGGGGAGGCAGGCCTGCCCCAGATCATCATGGTCAGCGTGGATCCTGCGCGGGATGGCACGGAGAAGCTGGCGCAGTACATGCGTTCATTTCATGAGGACTTCGTCGGCCTGAACGGCCCATACGAGTCCGTCGCGGGGCTGGCGCGGCAATTGTTCGTGTCGCACGAACCGCCTCCCGTCGCAGTGGCGACGGATGACCCACATGCCGGGCACAGCATTGCGGCTGAGGACTATCTGATTGACCACAGTGGCAATATTCTCGTCATTAATCCACAAGGCCAGTATCACGGATTCCTGGATGCGGCCATCCAGGACCCGGAAATCACTCTGGCTTTCCAGTCGATTCGTGCCGACTACTGAGCGCCTTTACCCCGCAGGTTCTGCACCAGTGTGAGCAACAGAAACACTGCGCAGGCCGTTACCACGACAGAAGGTCCGGCTGGCGTATCCCACTCCCATGACATCAACAGCCCGCCACTAACCGCAATGCAGCCGATCAGACTGGCGCCAAGTGCCATCTGCTCCGGCGTGTGAGCCAGCTTGCGTGCCGCCGCTGGCGGAATGATGAGCAATGCGGTGATCAGCAGAACGCCGACGACCTTCATCGAAACCGCAATCAAGAGCGCGATCAACATGACCAGGAGCGCTTTCAGCCGCTCGACGGCTACCCCCTCTACTCTGGCCAGGTCCTCATGAACCGTAATGGTGAGAAAGCCGTTCCAGAACCTGGCCAGCACTACCGATGTCAACACTCCGCATGCGAAAATCCAGAGTATATCGATGGTGCTAACGGTCAGCAGATCGCCAAAAAGGTATCCGGAAAGATTGACCTGAACGGTGTCCGAAAGCGCCAGTACAAGCAGTCCGAATGCCAGCGTGCTGTGCGAAAGAATCCCCAGAAGCGTGTCGGTGGCGATCGTCTTGTTGCGCTGCAGCAGCAAAAGCACTCCAGCGAAAAGCATGGCGCTCACGACAACAGCCAGCTGAAGATTCATGTCCAGCAGGATTCCCAGAGAAACTCCCAGAAGAGACGAGTGAGCTAGGGTATCGCCAAAATAAGACATCCGGCGCCAAACGACAAATGAACCGAGCAGTCCTGAAACAGTCGCAAAGAGCAGACCTGCAGCCAGCGCGCGAACAAAGAAGTCAGTCATGGCGGGACTCCACGACATGGCCAGTCAGGTCATGATGATGGTTGTGTCGATGGGTATAGATCGCGAGGCTCTCCGCTTCCCTGCGACCGAACAGGGCAAGATAGGATGGATCGATACTGACGTGTTCGGGACGGCCATGGCAGCAGATGTGCTGATTCAGACAGATCACTTCGTCTGTTCTGGCCATGACCAGATGCAGGTCGTGGGAGATCATCAGAACGCCGCAATGATGGCGGGTGCGAATCTCGTTGATCAGCTCGTAAAGCTCTGCCTGACCCGAGACATCCACCCCTTGGGCGGGCTCGTCCAGTACCAGCAACTGGGGTGACTGGGTCAGGGCCCGTGCAAGCAGTACGCGCTGCATTTCGCCTCCCGATATCGCATGCATCTGCTGATCCAGAAGATGCACGATACGGACTTCCTCGAGCACATCGGCGATTGGTGTCTTGCCAGCATGCCTGGCCAGCTCGAGAAAGCGGCGCACGGTAATCGGCAGTGTCGGTTCGATGTGCAGTTTCTGCGGCATGTAGCCAATGCGCAGGCCGTCGCGGCGCTGCACGCGTCCAGTCTGCGGCTTCAGCAGTCCGAGCATGATGCGCACCAGAGTGGTCTTGCCGGCACCATTCGGTCCGATCAGCGTGACGACTTCACCTTCATGCACCTTCACGCTGACGTGCTGCAGCACCTGACGCTGACCGAATGTCAGACAGATGTCGCTCGCCTCGATGAGGCAGGGTCTGTTCAAGCGGGGTATCCTTTGCGGCGATTTGGAAAGCGTCGTCGCCACAGCGCCAGCATATTGGTATATTATATCATTTTTACGCATAGTGACTGGTCAGAGCTCCCTCATGCTCAAACGAATTTTCTTGCCTTGGCTGCTCTATCTGGCCATTCTGCCCGGTGCGCATCCTGCACTGGCCCAGCCTGCCGTAGTGACCTCGATCAAGCCTCTGCAGCTGATTGCGGCCGCTGTGCTGGATGGGGTCGCTCAGCCTGCCGTATTGATTCCATCGAATCAATCCCCGCACCATCACGTGCTGCGCCCTTCGGATGTCGCGCTTGTCGACCAGGCAAATCTCGTGCTCTGGGTCGGCGAACCTCTTGAAACCTATCTGGAAAATCTGTTTTCGAACTTGCGTGGCACGACCACTGTGATCGAGGCTTCTTCTCTTTCCGGCGTGCGCCTGCAGGCGTCAGGGGGAGAGCCGCTTCCGGACAACGAATTGCGCTATGACGCACATCTGTGGCTCAACAGTGCCAATGCGCTGCGGATTGCAGAGGCGTTGGCATTCGAACTTGCCGCACTGGATGCCGCCAATGCAACCCGTTATGCAGCGAACCTGGCGCAATTTCGCGAACTGATTGAAAGAACCGACACTGAACTTCTGGCGCGCACTGCAGCACTTGCCGGCGTGGAGTATGCGGTATTCCATGATGGAATCGCCTACTTCGAGCAGCAGTTCGGCCTGCGACATCAACTTGTGCTGGTGCCGGATCATGAGAACCAGCCCGGCGCGCGCCATCTCATGCAGGTGCAACGAACGATGCAGGAACGCCCGCCCGCCTGTCTTCTTGAGGACGTCAATACCAATCCCGCCACCGTGAACACGGTGTTGCAGGATCTAGAAGTAAGGCGAGTCAGAATAGACCCGCTCGGTAGCTCCCTTTCTGTCGACAAACAAGGCTATGCTCTCCTCCTGACAAGCCTGGCGGACGCCTTTGACGAATGCCTGTCCGCCAGGTGAACCACTGCTCACTCAGCAGTCAGCTCAGGACCAGGACATGACAGACATTCCCCCCTCAGGCATCCAGCTGGTGCTGGTCGATGGCTCTTCCTATCTGTTTAGAGCCTTTCACGCCTTGCCGCCTCTGAATAACAGTCGCGGCCAGCCCACTGGTGCGATAAAGGGTGTGATCAACATGATCCGCAGTCTGGTAAAGGCGTATCCAGACAGCCATATTGCTGTCGTTTTCGATGCGAAAGGCGACACGTTCCGCAACGATATCTACCCGGACTACAAGGCCCACCGGCCTCCCATGCCACCAGAGCTGCGCAGCCAGATCGAGCCCATCCACGCGATCATCCGCGCCATGGGTCTGCCCATGCTGGTCATCGAGGGTGTCGAGGCCGACGATGTCATCGGCACCTTGGCGACTCAGGCGACCTTGCGCGGCATTCGTACGCTGATATCCACTGGAGACAAGGATCTGGCGCAGCTCGTATCGCCCCAGGTCACGCTGCTCAACACGATGAGCAATGAATACCTCGATGCCGAGGGTGTGACCGCGAAATTCGGTCTGCCGCCGGAGCGGATCGTCGAGTACCTGGCGCTCATGGGCGACAAGGTCGACAACATCCCGGGCGTGGCCGGTGTCGGCCCGAAGACGGCCGTGAAATGGTTGCAGGAATACGGTTCGCTGGATGGACTGATTGCCCGCAGGGAAGAGGTCCCCGGCAAGATCGGCGAGCGCCTGCGTGAAAGCCTGGACGATCTGTGGCTGTCGCACCGTCTGGCCACGATCAAGTGCGATGTGGCGCTCGAGGTGGATATCGAACAGCTCGTGCATGGCGAAGAAGATGCCGCCGCCCTTCTGCGGCTCTACACCGATCTGGAATTCAAGTCCTGGATCAGAGAGCTGGAAGGCAAGTCTGGCGCCGTTGCACTTCCCGCCGCCGCGCCCGCTGAACCTGCTGCAGCAGTGATCACTAACGCTGCCATGGAATCCCCGCAGCCGATCTCGGCAACGAGCGAGACTACTGTCCTCTGCGTGCTTGATGAGCAGGCACTCTGCGCTTGTCTCGACGCCTTGCGCAAGGCGGTTCGCTTCGCCCTGCAGCTGGAAACCGACGAGCGGCATTTCATGGAAGCCGAGATCGTGGGTATTGCCGTGTCGGTCACACCCGGTCAGGCATGGTATGTGCCGGTCGGCCATGACTCCCTGGACTTTGCGCCCCAGCTTGATCGCAACAAGGTGTTGGCGCATTTCAAGCCCTTGCTGGAGGACGCCAGGGTCCACAAGCTCACCCATGATCTGAAGCAGCATCTGCATGTGCTTGAAAATGTGGGCATACGGCTGAGAGGGGCACGCTTCGACACGCAGACTGCCTCCTATGTTTGCAATTCCGTGGCCACCGATCATGCGCTGGAAAGCATCGCAGCCCACTATGCCGGGCTCGAGCACCGGACTCCCGAGGCTTTGCAGGGCAAGGGCAAGGCGAGGCTCGCCTTCAGCCAGCTCGATCTCGAAACAGCATCGAACCATGCCGGACGCAAGGTCGACCTTGTACTGCGGCTCAGTGATCTGCTGGCCGACACCCTGGCTCGCACAGGAGAGCTGGCCGGAATCTACAAATATTATGAGTTCGCCCTGGAGCCCGTGCTGCAGCGAATGGAACGCTCTGGCATTCAAGTGGACCCGGAACTGCTGGGTCGGCAGAGTCAGGCGCTGGGGGCGCGCTTGATCGAAGTCGAGCGCGAGGCCTATGCCCTCGCCGGCGAGGAATTCAATCTCGGCTCGCCGAAGCAACTGCAGTCCCTCTTCTACGACAAGCTCAAGCTGCCCGTCCTGAAGAAGACGCCCACTGGCCAGCCGTCCACCGCCGAACCAGTGCTGCAGGAGCTGGCACTTGAGTATGAACTGCCGCGTCTGATCATGGATCACCGCGGTCTGAGCAAACTCAAATCTACCTATACCGACAAGCTGCCCCTTGATATCAATCGACGCACCGGGCGCATCCATTCGAGTTTCCAGCAGGCGGTGGCAGCGACCGGTCGACTCTCCTCCACCGATCCCAACCTGCAGAATATTCCCATACGCACCGCCGAGGGCCGCAAGGTACGGCAGGCCTTCGTCGCAGCGCGTGGTTGCAAGCTGCTGGCAGCGGACTATTCCCAGGTGGAACTGCGCATCATGGCGCACCTCTCACGTGATCCGGCCCTGCTGCGCGCCTTTTCGAGTGCCCAGGATGTGCATAGGGCCACGGCAGCCGAAGTGTTCGGAACCCCGCTGGAAGAGGTGACGGCCGAGCAGCGACGGCGCGCCAAGGCCATCAACTTCGGCCTCATTTATGGCATGTCAGCCTTCGGGCTTGCCAAGCAACTTGGTATCGATCGGCAGAGCGCGCAGCACTATGTGGACCTGTATTTTCAGAAGTATCCCGGCGTGCTGCGCTACATGGAGCAGACGCAGGCGCTGGCGGACGAGCTGGGCTATGTCGAAACCCTGTTCGGCCGCCGACTCTACCTGCCAGATATCCACGCGGGTAACGGCATACTGCGCAAGGCCGCCCAGCGCACTGCCATCAACGCACCCATGCAGGGCACGGCTGCGGATATCATCAAGCAGGCGATGATCGATATCGATCACTGGCTGGCAACCGATGTGCTTGAAGCCCGCCTGGTGCTGCAGGTGCACGACGAACTGGTCTTTGAAGTGGCAGAAAAGGACGTCGAGCTGCTGGCCGAAGGCGTGCGTTTTCGCATGGTGAGTGCAGCGGCAATGGACGTGCCGTTGGTGGTGGACATCGGGGTCGGGGACAACTGGGACGAGGCGCACTGACCGCGCCTGGGTGCTGCCTGCTCAGCGCTCAGAGGGTGCTTCGTCGGTATCCTCTTGCAAGGCCATCCAGCGATCGAGCGTCGCTTCCAGCTCCGGAATGCCGAAGCGGGTCATGGAAGAGAACAGCTGGACACTGGCATTGGGGTATTGGCCCAGCTGTCTGCGAGCCCCCAGCAGCGCGTTCTGCGCCGCGCCGCGGGTCAGCTTGTCAGCCTTGGTCAGCAGAATGTGCACGGGCATGTTCGACTGGTGAGACCAATCGATCATCATCATGTCAAAGTCCTTGAAGGCATGCCGGACGTCAGTCAGCAGCACCAGACCGGCAAGCGCCTCCCTCTGGTTCAGATAGAGGTTCAGGTGCTCCTCCCACTGGTCCTTGACGCTGAGGGGCACCTTGGCATACCCATATCCGGGCAGGTCAACCAGGTAGCGGTGCTCAGCCAGCTCGAAGAAATTGATCAGCTGGGTTCGGCCGGGAGTCTTGCTCGTGCGGGCGAGGCGGTTCTGATGGGTGAGTGCGTTGATGGCGCTGGACTTGCCGGCATTGGAGCGCCCTGCAAAGGCGACCTCGCGCAAACTGTCGGCCGGGCAGTCGTTCAGGCCGACTGCACTGGTGGTAAAGCGGGCGGTTTTGTAATTCATGGGCGCACTTGATACAGCAAGTCCTCCGTTCAGCGCAAGCGCGCAGGACCACGGAGGGCGTCTGACAGGCGCCCGATTCATTCATAGAGTAATGCAAAGTCTTGCGTTATAATCCGCGCCCGTTCGCTTGTGGAAAATTGCTCCCGGAGCCAGCACGCATGCCCGTTGGCGGGTCCTGCGGCTGCATCAGCCACCGCTGGCGATTCGAATTCAAGCACTTCCGAAAACACTGGGAATTTGGACTATCCATGAAAAATCTATTCACCAAGAAAGCAGTGATTCTCGTCTCCACGCTCGTTCTGGCCTCAGCAGCCGGTCTGGCCCAGGCTCAAGGCAACGCCGCTGCCGGCGAAGCCAAGGCCGTGGTTTGCGGCGCCTGTCACGGCGCCACCGGCAACAGCACCATTGGCGAGAATCCGAAACTGGCGGGCCAGAATGCTCGCTACCTCGTCAAGCAGATGCACGACATCAAGAGCGGCGCTCGCTCTGTGCCGATGATGACGGGGCTGCTTGACAACTCCAGCGAGCAGGACATTGCAGACATCGCCGCCTTCTACGCGGCTCAGGAAAAGACCCTGGAAGGCGCCAATCCCGAGCTGGTCGAACTGGGTGAAAGCATCTACCGCGCCGGCATCGCCACGCTGAATGTCGCTGCCTGTACTGCTTGCCATTCCCCGACCGGACAGGGCAATGAACAGGCCGGCTTCCCGGCGCTGGGCGGACAGCACGCCACCTATACCGCGAATCAGCTGAAAGCCTTCCGTTCCGGCACCCGCGCCAACGACGGCAATGCCATGCCGATGCGTATCGTCTCCGAGCGTCTCACCGATCGCGAGATCGAGGCCCTGGCAAGCTACTTGTCCGGTCTGAACTGAGTTCCTGACGTTCACGGTCTTGGAGATTCAGCTGGATTGAACTGAACCTACTTATCGTAGAGGGAGCAAACCTCATGCAAAGACTCATCAAGCAGATACTCGCCGTTCTCGTTCTGGCCCCGCTGGCCTTTTCCGCATTCGCGCAACCGGCTCGCTATGTCGACGGTACGCACTACATCACCCTGCCTGCTCCGGTGCGCACGGCCGATCCGTCGAAGATCGAGGTGGTCGAGGTGTTCTGGTATGGTTGCAGCCACTGTTTCCGCTTCGAGCCACTGATAGAGAACTGGGAAGCAAGCATCCCCGCCGATGTGAACTTCGTGCGCTTCCCGGGCATGTGGAATGATCTGATGAAGATCCACGCCCAGGCCTACTTCACGGCGGAAGCGCTGGGCAAGGTCAAGGAGTTGCACGGCCCGATGTTCGAGGCCATCAACGTGCAGGGCAATCGCCTGCAGAACGAGCAGCAGCTGTCTGCCCTGTTCACGCAACATGGTGTCACGGCCGAGGAGTTCAGCACTGCATTCAACTCCTTCGCTGTGCGCACCAAGGTCAATCAGGCGGAAGCCAGAATGCGTGAGTATCAGGTACGCAGCACACCGAACATGATTGTGAATGGCAAGTACCTGATTTCTACCGGCGAAGCAGTCCCCACGCAGCAGGATATGCTGCAGGTCGTCGACTTCCTGGTCAATTTGGAAAGAACCTCCAGCTGATTTCCGAGGTCACGTCGCAGATTTACCTCACGTCCCGCGCGGCTCTGGTGGCCGCGCAGGCAGACGGGGAGGCCATAGTCTGAAAGTTTTCTGCACTTGGGTTGTCTGAATGATCCATTAGGACGCTGACAATATCGAGTCTTGCGCTGGAAGAAGAATTATCTCGACGCCCTTGAAACTCCCCGACCATTGCGAAAAACCCCTCACCAACTGTATCCGCCGATCAAGGGCTCGGCTGCCATGAGCGCGGAAGCGCTGATCCTGCGTCGTGTGTTCGCAACCGGGCCGCGCTTGGACTGAATTGGGATGGGCTCGCGCTGTGCTGGAAAACATTCCTATAGTGATCACTTCCACTCTCGAACAGGAATGCTCTGAATTCCCGCGTTTCCTGAGCCGGCGCAATGCCAGCCTCGGGCGGATGCAGGAATACGGGCAGTTCTCCCGCCAGCAGAGAGGGGCTTCCGGGCACTTCGTGCAGCTTGAAGCCCGTCTGCAGCCCATGCAGGTCAACGCACGCCTGAGGCAGACAGACGTTGTGGCCCGCTACCCAGGCGAGGAGTTTGTGCTTCTGCTCAACGGCATAAACTTGCCCGAAACCGCGCTCGAGCGCGCCGACAAGGCCTTTAACCGGGCCAAGCAGGGTAGTCGCAATCCTGTCTGTGTGGTCGAAACGCCCCTGCTACCATCAGCACCGCCTGAGTCTTTGACTGCGTGCTAAAACTATTTCGCGCCAACCACAGTCCTAGGGACGCGTTTCACCCACTTTCAGCAGAATTGCTCTTTGCCCCATGACAATCTTCACCAATAAAGCCGCTCGCTGGCGGGATCGTCTCGGCGCCTTTTGGCTGGCCCATCTGCGCCGCCGCGACGGTGTTCATGCCCGGCTGCGCCGCCAGGTCAATACCGTGCTGATGGTGCATGATGATCGACTGCACGACCTCGGCAATGGTGCCTGGCGCAGTCTGAGAGAGTGGTCCTCGGCCGAGCAGATCGCCGCCGCAGCGCGCGAGCTGCTGCCCTCGGGCCCGGTAGCGCGCAGCGTGCTTCTGCTGCTGCCGGCCTCCCGCTTCATCGCGACCACTGTCAACCTGCCCGGTGTCGCCCGGGAAAACCTGCATGCTGCCCTGCAACTGCAGGCCAGCGTCCTGTTGCCGGCTTACGAGGGCCGTCTGGCGCTGGCTATCAATCCTGCAGCCCGTGACGTGGACCGGCCGGACATCGCCCTGTGGGCCGACGATACCTGGTTGGCGGCTCTCTTCGATGCCTTCGCCCGACAGGGCCTGTTGCTGGCCGCCGTGCTTCCTCGCCCGCTGGCCGCGCTGGACAGCCCGCTTACCCAGGACACGCTGGTCGTGGAAGATGTCGACAGGGACAGCGTGACCCAGTTGGTCTTTCGCAAGGGTATGCTGCACTCCTGGCTGCAGATGCAGCGCGCCGATCTGGACGACCCGGAGCTGCGCACGCAGTGGCAGGAAGCCTGTGCCCTCGCCCAGGGCAGTGGCGCTGGTTTGCTTCGCCTGCAGAGCGCGAGCGACTGGACACAGCGCGGCATGCCGCAGCATTGGGACAGTCTTTACTGCTTCATTCCCGAGGGCGCCCAGGCGGTGTATCGGCTGCAGCGCAAGGCGCGTGGCCTGCGCCAGGCCGCCATGGCGGCAGCAGTGGCGGCGCTGTTGCTGATATCTCCCTTCTTGTGGCAGTCGCTGCAGATCGCCCGGCTGGAAGCCACGCTGGCCGAACAGCAGACCTTCTCTGTGGAGGCCCGTGCCGATCAGGCCGTGGTGCGCGACTTCGACCAGCGCTGGGGCGCGTTGAATGACTTTCCGCGGCAGGATGTCGCGCAGGTGCTGCTGCAGTTGCAGAGCGTGCTGAGTCCCAGCGTGTTGACCTCGCTGGAGCTGGTGGAAGGCGAGCTGCAGATCGAGGGAGAAAGCGAAGATCCACAGAGTCTTCTGCAACGCCTGGAGCAGGACGCGATGTTCACCGGGGTGGACTTCGCGCGGGCCACGAGCAACAACCGCTACTACATCGAGATGCGTCTGAGCACCGTCGATTTCGCGGAGTATCACGAACGCTATTTCCCGGACGCGCGGCGCTGAGCGCGTACCGTCACTGGCACTGGACAGTCGAACCATGAGCAAGCGAGAAAAGAACATCCTGGCGCTGGCCCTGCTGACAGGCGTGGTTTTCGCCTTCACTCAGGTCCTGCCCGCCGCCCGCGCCTGGCAGGCCGAAGGCGCTGCGCGTGTCGAGCAATTGCAGAGCGAGATTGCGCGTGAACAACGCCTGCAGGACATGGCCGCTGACTGGGCCGAGCGCCGTGCAGGCGTCGAGGCACGCGGTCAGGCGCTGGAGGCCATGCTGTTTCAGGAATCCTCCATTGCGCTCATCAGCGCCAGCATCCAGCGTCTGGTGCGAGAGCTTTGCGATCAGCAGGGCATCTCCATCACCTCCACCAAGCTGGCCGAGTCCATGCAAACCGACGGCTGGTTGCTGGTGGAACAGGAGCTGTCTCTGATCACTGACAACCAGCAGAATCTGCTGCAGTTGCTGCGCTCGCTGGATACCGCCAGGCCCTGGCTGGGCGTCAGCAGCTTCAGCATCCGGCGCGATCGCAATCAATACGCCGGCACCCTCACCGTGGTGGGGTTCAGCCAGACCCAGAGCCCGCGCGCCGGGTCGGCGGAGTGATGCCTATGAGTCCCTTGACCCTTCCCCTGTTCAGTCAGCTGCTCGAACCCGAGGGCATCGCTCCGGCGCACGACTATGCCCGCTCGGGGCTGCTGGTCTGCAATGCGCTGCCGGACATCGAGCTGCGGGCCCGCATTCGCTTCATCGCGGGCGCCGGCGTGCGCTTTCGCCGGGGCCAGGGCGATGAAGTGTCGCGGCTGATGAAACACTGGCGGGCGGAGCTCTCGCCGCAGATCGATCAGGGCGCGGAGGTCTTCGTGTCCGGCTTCGACGACGATGAAGACCTCAAGGACATGGCCTCCGAGGCGCCCATCATCCGCCTGGTGAACCACCTGTTCGCCCGGGCCCTGGACCTGAACGCCAGCGACATCCATTTCGAGCCCAACGAGGACCACCTCGATGTGCGCTGCCGCGTGGACGGCATCATGACGCGCATCGAGCGCCTGCCCATCAAGATCCACACAGCCGTGGCCTCGCGCCTGAAGTTGATGGCGCGGCTGGACATCGGCGAGAAGCGTCTGCCCCAGGACGGTCGCATTGATTCGCGCATCGGCAACAAGCAGCTGGACATGCGGGTTTCCACCCTGCCGGGCGTGCATGGCGAATCCGTGGTGCTGCGCATTCTCGATCGCAGCGACACCGCGGTGAGCCTGCAGCAGCTGGGCATGCCCGAGGCCATCCTGGGCACCTACCAGCAACTGATCACCCAGCCCCACGGCATGATCCTGATTACCGGCCCCACCGGCAGCGGCAAGACCACCACGCTTTACGCCACGCTGGAGAAGATCAACAGCGAAAAGCAGAAGATCATCACCGTGGAGGACCCGGTGGAATACCAGCTGGAGGGCATTACCCAGATCCAGGCCAATGCCAGCATCGGGCTGAGTTTCGCTGCCGGACTGCGCTCGATTGTGCGCCAGGACCCCGACGTGTTGATGGTGGGCGAGATCCGTGACCACGAGACCGCCGAGATCGCCATCGAGTCCGCCCTCACCGGTCACCTGGTGTTCTCCACCCTGCACACCAATGACGCCGCCGGGGCAGTGACCCGCCTGCAGGACATGGGCGTGGAAGGCTATCTGATCAGCTCCAGCCTGCTGGCCATTCAGGCCCAGCGCCTGGTGCGACGCGTCTGCTCCGACTGCAAGGTGGCCCAGCCCATCAGCATGGACGAAGCCAACGTGCTGCAGATCAAAACCGAGGACTACCCGATCCTGCAGCGCGGCACGGGTTGCGAGCGTTGTGGGGGCACGGGCTATCGCGGCCGCATTGGTCTGTACGAGCTGCTGGTGATGTCCGATGCCATCCGCCACCACATCGCCAGCGGCGCTGACGCCAATGTCATCCGTGAGCAGGCCATCCGCGAGGGCATGAAGACCCTGCGCCAGGATGCCCTGGAGAAACTGGCCGCCGGGCTCACTACGCCCGAAGAAGTCGTGAGGGTCACGCGCGCGCTATGAGTGCCGGTTACTTCCGCTATCAAGCCTACGATGCCCAGGGCAATGTGCAGTCCGGGCAGATCAACGCCGACTCCGAGCGCGAGGCGCTGAAGATTCTGCAGGGCAAGAAACTGATTCCGGTGAAGATCACGCCGTCGGAACAGGACGACGGCACTGAGCGCCGCGGCCGCAAGGTGAAGAACGCCCACCTGCTGGATTTCACCACCGGCCTGTGCACGCTGGTCGAGGCGCGGGTCCCGCTGGACAAGGCCCTGCGTCTGCTCGAAGGCATTACCGAAACCAGCGCCATGCGCCAGCTGGTCATGCAGCTGCGCCGCGACGTGAAGGAAGGCCGCAGCCTGGCCGAGGCCATGGAGGCGCGTCCCGACGTGTTCTCGCGCATGTACATCAACATCGTGCGTGCCGGTGAGGAAGGCGGCATCCTGCATCAGCTGCTGCCCGATCTGGTGGACTTTCTGGAGACCAGCGGGCGCAATCGTTCGGCCATCGTGTCGGCTCTGATCTACCCCATCGTGCTGCTGGTGACCGGCGTGATTTCGGTGTTCCTGCTGCTGGTGTTCGTGGTGCCGCAGTTCGCCATCATGTTCGAGGATGCCGGCACGCAGATTCCCGCCTCCGCGGCGTTCCTGCTGGCGCTCAGCGATGGCATCGCGCGTCATGGCTATCTGCTTGTTCTGGCGGTGGTTGGTGTCGGCCTCTGGTGGCAGTGGCTGGACCGCGACCCGCAGCGCAGGCTGCAGAAGCACGCCTTCCTGCTGCGCGTGCCGATGCTCGGCTCGCTGCTGCTGTACAAGGACTGCGCGGTGTTTGCCCGCACGCTGGGCGCTTTGCTGGAAGCCGGCATTCCGCTGATCCGGGCTCTGCGCGTGGCGCGCGAGGTGGTCGGCAATGCCGAGCTGACACGCCACCTGCGCCAGGTGGAAGACGATGTCCGTGGCGGTGCCGGGCTGGGGCTGTCCCTGGAGAAGACCCACCGCTTCCCCACCTTGCTGCACCAGCTGATCACGGTGGGCGAGGAGTCGGGGCGCACCGGCAGCATTCTGCTGAAGACGGCCGCCACCTTCGACATGTATGTGAAGAACCAGATGTCCAGTCTGGTGGCCGCCCTGCAACCGGCCCTGATCCTGTTCCTCGGCATCGCCGTGGGCGGCATCACGATTACCATGCTTTCCGCCGTGTTCAGCATGAACGCGGTGGAGTTCTGATACGCAGTTCGGGAGTTCTATGGTGAACACGACAAGACAACTGGCCCTGCTGGGCCTCGCGCTGGGGCTGTCCTCCTGTGCGGCGCTGACCTCCGGAGGCAGTGCCGGGGCCGCTGCGGCTGGCGGCAGCACTGCCGGGGCACAGCCAGGCAACGCGCCCGCTGCGGCCCTCAGCACGCCCGCGAGTGGCGGCGAGTCTGCGCGGGCGCAGGAACAGCAGCGCCTGATCGACGAGATCAACCGCGTCGGCACCGCCGCGTCGGTGCCAGGCTATCGCGACATGGCCCCCACGCCGGTGAATCCGCCCGCCGACAACTTCGTGGAACTGAACTACGAGCAGGCAGATTTGCGCGTGGTGCTGGAAGAGCTGGCCGATGCGCTGGACATCAGCCTGATCATCGACCCGACTATCGCCGATCGCGTCAGCCTGCGCACCTCGGCCAACCGACCCCTGACCCAGGCAGACATCTGGCCCCTCCTGCGTCTGCTGACGCGTCAGGCTGGCGTGAGCATCGAGCGCAATGGTGCCGTCTACACGGCACGCAAGCAGGTGGGCAATGTGCCTGAGCAGATCAGTACGCCTGCCGACGCCGACTCGCTCACGGGCAGCATGATCATGCAGATCACGCCGCTGACCTTTGTCAGTGTGGAATCGGCGCTGGAGATTCTCACACCGCTGGTGGAGCCGGACGGCCGCGTGGTGCGCATCGCCAACAACAACACGCTGGCGATCTCGGCCAGCGCTTCCCAGCTGGTGCGCATCAACGAGCTGCTGGACGTTGTCGACGCGGACCCGTTCCAGAATCAGGGCCTGCATCTTTACCAGCTCAGCTACGCCAACGCGGCGGAAGTGGCCACCGAGCTTGCCGAGATACTGACGCTGATCGAAGGGGCTTCGCCGGCCTATCAGGTGAAGGGGCTGGAGCGTATCAACGCCATTCTCGTCACTGCGCCAGCCAACCGCGGCTTCGACGAGATCAGCCGCTGGGTGCGCATTCTCGATGCTGACCGTCAGGAGCAGGCGGAACAGCTGTTCCACTACCGCGTGAAGAATCTGACCGCCGTCGATCTTGCCACCACACTCACCAATGTGTTTGCCCTGAATCAGGAACAGCAAGACGACACGCCGCAGCCGCCACGCGAGGACGCCCAGACCATCAACATCGTGACGCCCGATGGGGGCACGGTGACGCGCACGCTCCCTGTCATTGGCGCGGTGGCTGCCAGCAGTGACGCGGTGGTGTCTGCGGATCTGCGAGTCACCATCGTGGCCGACGAGGCCACCAACAGCCTGCTGATCCGCGCCAATCCGCGCGACTACCGCCAGTTGCTGGCCACCATCAATCAGCTGGACGCCGTGCCCCTGCAGGTGATGATCAACGCCGTCATCGCCCAGATCACGCTGACCGACGAGACGCGCTTCGGCGTGGACTGGTCCCGCGTCGCGGACAACGTGAGTGTCGATGCGTTGTCGACACAGACCAGTACCGGATTCCTGCCCAATGGCGGACTCGACGGCCTGCTGTTCACCAAGTCCTTCCTCGATGGCGCGGCGCGCGTCGAGGCGACTCTGGAGGCGATCGCCTCTGACAACGATGTGCGTCTGCTCGCGCGGCCCTCGCTCACGGTGGTGAACAACATGGAAGGCGAGATTCAGATTGGTGCCGAAGTGCCGGTGCAGTCCGGCACGCAGACCACGGGCATCGGCGACAACATCATCAGCAGCATCCAGTACCGCCCCACCGGCATCGAGCTGTATATCACGCCGCGCATCAACGCTGACGGCGTGGTGAACATGACCATCCGTCAGGTGCTCTCTTCCATTCAGGAAGACACCGGCGTGGCGGGCAACCCGGTGTTCCAGAATCAGGAGATCAGCACCACGGTAGTGGTGCGCGATGGCGAGAACGTGGTGCTGGGCGGGTTGATCCAGTCCAGCAACTCCGACCTCAACAGCGGGCTGCCAGGCGTGAGTCGTGTGCCGGTGCTGGGCGGACTGTTCGGCTATCAGCAGGATGTGTCCGAGCGCAAGGAGCTGTTCATCGTGCTGCGCCCGGAAGTCGTGAATCTCAACGAAGGTGGCGCCGCAGCCTACACCGAAATCCTGCGGCGCTTTGAACTGGCGGCCGAGCTGTTCGAAGACGCCGGCCTGTAAGCGTATCCCGGAAGGAGGAGACCCATGTCCATGCAACGTCTGCCGCAGCAACGCGGCTTCACCATCATCGAACTGCTCATCGTCATGGCCATTCTGGGCATGCTGGCCGTGATGGTGGCACCCAATCTGTTCAATCAGGCCGATGGCGCGCGCCGCGATGCCGCCCTGTCGCAGATCGCCGCGATTGCCTCGGCGCTCGACACCCATCGCCTGGACGTGGGTCAGTACCCGGATGATCTGCAGGGCCTGATGGAGAACAGCGCCAATCGCGCGTCCTGGAACGGCCCCTACCTGAACAATGATGTGCCACGTGACCCCTGGGGCTTCGAGTTCCAGTACAGTGTCGATGGCAACACCTACACACTGATGTCATATGGTGCCGACGGGCGCCCGGGTGGCGAGGACAATGACGCGGACATCAGCCGCTAGCATCAGGCCGGCAGGCTTCACGCTGCTGGAACTCGTGATCGTGC
>Ga0255210_1000068_pt1 | contig 54332 bp, 37 predicted proteins | sample Miss_Yuk_RepA_8d_FD_188422 | JGI IMG/M metagenome (GOLD analysis project Ga0255210, IMG submission 188422) | Freshwater microbial communities from Mississippi River, Louisiana, United States - Miss_Yuk_RepA_8d | ecosystem: Environmental > Aquatic > Freshwater > River | place: USA: Louisiana...
CGAGGCGGTCGGCGCTGGTGTCGGGGCCGCCGTCGGGGCCGCTGTGGGTGCTGCAGTCGGGGCAGGCGTCGGCGCGGCGGTCGGCGCTGATGTCGGTGCGTCGGTCGGCGCAGCCGTGGGCGCCGCCGTCGGGGCTGCTGTCGGGGCCGCGGTCGGCGCGGGCGTCGGCGCGGCGGTTGGCGCCTCGGTTGGGGCCGAGGTGGGAGCGGCGGTCGGCGCCGCTGTGGGGGCTGCCGTAGGGGCTGCCGTGGGGGCCTCGGTCGGAGCCGCCGTCGGCGCGGACGTGGGTGCGGCGGTCGGTGCCGAAGTCGGCGCCGCCGTCGGGGCGGCCGAGGGCGCCGCAGTGGGTGCCGTCGTCGGCCGAGTCGGCGGCTGGGGCGGAGTCACGCCGATGGTCGTGCCGCCATTGCCCGGGCTCGCCGTGGGGGCGGTCGTTGGAGCCGGTGTGGGCGCTGTCGTCGGTGCTTCGGTCGGCGCCTGCGTGGGTGCCGGGGTCGGCGCAGCCGTCGGTGCTGCGGTCGGGGCCGGCGTAGGAGCGGCGGTCGGTGCCGAGGTGGGCGCTTCGGTGGGCGCCGGCGAGGGCGCGGCAGTCGGCGCGGCCGTGGGGGCGGCGGTCGGCCCAGCGGTTGGTGCAGCGGTTGGTGCAGCGGTTGGTGCAGCGGTTGGTGCAGCGGTCGGCGCAGCCGTCGGCGCCGACGTAGGAGCGGCGGTCGGTGCCGAGGTGGGCGCTTCGGTGGGCGCCGGCGAGGGCGCGACAGTCGGCGCGGCCGTGGGGGCGGCGGTAGGCCCAGCCGTTGGTGCAGCGGTCGGCGCAGCCGTCGGGGCGGGTGTCGGCGTTGCCGTCGGGGTCTCGGTGGGTGCGGGCGTCGGCGCTGCGGTCGGAGCCTGCGTGGGCGCACTGGTCGGCGCACTGGTCGGCGCACTGGTGGGCGCTGCGGTAGGTGCTTGGGTCGGGGCCTGGGTCGGCGCCGGTGTGGGCGCTGCGGTCGGTGCTGGCGTGGGCGCGGCCGTCGGTGCTTCGGTCGGCGCTGGCGTCGGGGCTGCCGTGGGCGCGGCCGTCGGCGCGGGCGTGGGCGCAGTGGTTGGCGCTTCAGTCGGCGCCGCTGTCGGGGCCGCTGTAGGCGCCGCTGTAGGGGCAGCGGTCGGGGCCGGTGTGGGTGCGGCCGTCGGCGCCGGGGTAGGCGCAGCCGTCGGTGCTTCCGTAGGCGCCGGCGTGGGCGCTGCGGTCGGCGCGGCCGTCGGTGCCGGCGTGGGTGCGGCCGTGGGTGCGGGGGTCGGCGCAGCCGTTGGGGCCGGCGTCGGCGCGGCCGTCGGAGCTTCGGTTGGCGCGGCGGTCGGCGCAGCGGTTGGTGACGCCGTCGGCGCCTCGGTGGGCGCCACGGTCGGGGCCGACGTGGGTGCGGCGGTCGGTGCTGCTGTCGGCGCTGCTGTCGGTGCGGCCGTGGGCGCCGCAGTGGGTGCCGTCGTCGGCCGTGTCGGCGGCTGAGGCGGGGTCACGCCAATGGTCGTGCCGCCATTGCCCGGGCTCGCCGTCGGGGCCGGCGTCGGCGCGGCCGTCGGTGCTGTGGTCGGCGACGCTGTGGGTGCCTCGGTCGGTGCGGGCGTCGGCGCCGCAGTCGGGGCCGGGGTTGGCGCCGGAGTCGGGGAGGCTGTCGGCGCCGCCGTTGGCGCAGCCGTCGGTGCGGCCGTCGGCGACGCGGTGGGTGCCTCGGTCGGTGCGGGCGTCGGCGCCGCAGTCGGGGCCGGGGTTGGTGCCGGAGTCGGGGAGGCGGTCGGCGCCGCCGTCGGCGCGGTGGTGGGCGCCTCGGTCGGCGTGGGCGTCGGCGCCGCAGTCGGGGCCGGGGTTGGCGCCGGAGTCGGGGAGGCGGTCGGCGCCGCCGTCGGCGCGGTGGTGGGCGCCGCGGTCGGGGCTTCGGTCGGTGCTGGCGAAGGGGCCGCGGTCGGCGCAACCGTCGGCGCGGCCGTCGGTGCTGCCGTCGGCGACGCCGTGGGTGCCTCGGTCGGTGCGGGCGTCGGCGCCGCAGTCGGGGCCGGGGTGGGCGCCGGCGTGGGAGCGGCGGTCGGCGCCGCTGTCGGCGCTGTGGTGGGCGCCGCGGTCGGAGCTTCGGTCGGTGCCGGCGAGGGGGCCGCGGTTGGCGCAGCCGTCGGCGCTGCAGTCGGTGCAGCCGTCGGGGCGGCCGTCGGAGCCTCGGTTGGCGCGGCCGTCGGTGCGGCGGTAGGAGCCGGCGTAGGCGCCGCCGTGGGGGCTGCGGTCGGCGCGGCGGTCGGCGCGGCCGACGGCCGCGTCGGCGGTGCGGGCGGCGTCACGCCGATGGTCGTGCCGCCGTTGCCGGGGCTGGCGGTCGGTCCGGCGGTCGGCGCCGGGGTCGGGGCAGCGGTGGGCGCAGGCGTCGGCGCGGCGGTCGGGGCCGCGGTGGGGGCCGAGGTCGGCGCAGCCGTGGGCGCTGCGGTCGGTGCAGCCGTCGGGGCGGCCGTCGGAGCCTCGGTTGGCGCGGCCGTCGGTGCGGCGGTAGGAGCCGGTGTGGGCGCGGCCGTGGGGGTGGCGGTCGGCGCCGGGGTCGGGGCAGCGGTGGGCGCAGGCGTCGGCGCGGCGGTCGGGGCCGCGGTGGGGGCCGAGGTCGGCGCGGCCGTGGGGGCAGGGGTCGGCGCAGCCGTCGGAGCGGGTGTGGGCGCCGGCGTCGGTGCGGCCGTCGGTGCCGCGGTCGGCGCCGCGGTGGGGGCAGCAGTCGGCGCGGGCGTCGGTGCCGCGGTGGGTGCCTCGGTCGGCGCGGCCGTCGGCGACGGTGTGGGCGCCGCGGTGGGCGCCGCGGTCGGCGCCGGGCTGGGTGCCGCCGTCGGCGCGGGCGTGGGTGCCGCGCTGGGGGGGGCGCCGGGGCCGGTGGGCGGCCGCGGCGGCGTCGCGCCCGGGGTGGTGCTGCCGTTGCCCGGCGAGGCCGTCGGCGACGCGGTGGGTGCAGGCGTGGGCGCCGCGGTCGGTGCCGAGGTGGGCGCGGCGGTGGGCGCCTCGGTCGGAGCAGTGGTCGGGGCGGCGGTCGGAGCAGGGGTCGGGCCGGCGGTCGGGGCCGGCGTGGCGCCAATGGTGCCGATGCCGTCGTAGACGGTCACCGCCTCGACGCGGATTGCGCGCACGGCGTCGAAGGCGGCCTGCAGCGCGGCCAGGCGCACCTCGGGCAGTGGCTGGCCGGCGGCGTCCAGCGTGCGCGGGGCGCGCAGGCGGACCTCGCCGTCCTCGGCCACGCCGCGGGTGTCCAGCGTGGCGCCGGCCTGCAGGGCCATGTCGCCGCCGCTGCTCAGCGTGATGCGGCCGCCGCCGCTGCCAGCCGCGCTGGTGCGCGCCTGCAGCCGCGCGCCGTCGTGCACGGTCAGCGCGCCGCCGGCGGCCAGCGTGAGGGTCGCGCTGTCGCCGCCCGCGGCCAGCAGCTGGCCGGCGATGTCTAGGCGGTCGGCGTCCGACTGCAGCAGGATGGACTGCGCCGACAAGGTGGTGCCGGCCGCCAGCTGCTGCGCGCCGCTGCGGTTGCGCACGCTGATCGCACGCTCGAAGTTGGCGCCGCCGGGGGCCGCCAGGGTGGCGGCCAGGCGGCCCAGGTCCAGCGCGTCGCGGCCGTCCAGCGCCAGCTCGGCGCCACGGCCGATCAGCGTGCCCGACAGGTCCAGCGCGCCGGCCGGCGCGCTCAGCCACAGGCTGCCGCCGGCCGCGTCACCCGCGCCGGAGACGTCGATCTGCGCGCCGGCGGCCACGCGCAGGGCGCCGCCGCTGGTGGCGGTCTGCGCGCGCAGCGTGCCGCCGGGGGTGGCCACGCCGCGGTCGCCCAGCGTGCGGGTGCGGCCGGCCAGGTCGATGCGCGCGCCGTCGTCGAAGACGATGTCGCCGCCGGTGGCGTTGACGGTCAGCGCGCCCGAGGGCAGGTCCAGCGCCGTGGCCAGGCGCACCGACTGGCCGTCCAGCGCCAGCCGGCCGCCCAGGGCCGGCATGGCGGTCGCGGCCGCGGTGGCGCCGGCCGGCGCCACCAGCGCCAGCGCGCCGCCGGCCTGGAGCGTGCTGTCGTGGCCGGGCTGCCCGGCGATCCGAGGCGCGACCACGGTCAGCGCGCCGGCGGTCTTCAGCGCGCCGGTGCCGGCCAGCTGCACGCCGGCATCGGCCTGCAGGGTCAGCGCGGCGGCGCCGGCCACGGTCTGGGCGCCGGGGCCCAGGGTCAGCGTGCCGCCGTCGGCCTGCAGGGTCAGCGTGCCCAGCGTGGCGGCCGCCGGGGTGGTGGACGCGGCGGCGCCGCTGTTGCGCAGCTGCAGGTCGCGGGCGACGACGCGGGCGCTGTCCGCCCCGACGGCGCCGACGGCCGCGGTGGCCCCGCCGGCGCCCGGCAGCAGCTGCAGCAGCGGCGCGTCCAGCGTCAGCTGCTGCATCGCCGCGCTGCCCAGCGTGCTGCCGCCGGCGATCTGCAGCGCCAGCGCGGCGCGCAACTGCAGCGTGCCGGCCTGGTTGGCGGCGTCCAGCAGCGCGCCGGACAGCACCAGCGCGCCGGCGTCGGGCGTCGCGGCCAGCTCGCCGATGACCAGGCGGCTGCCGCCCAGCGCCAGCGCGTCGGCCTGCAGCCGGGTGTCGGCGGCCAGCGCGATGCCGGCGCTGGCCTCCAGCGACAGCCGGCCCGCGGCCAGCGTGCTGGCCGCGCCGCCCGCGGTGCCCGCCGCCTCGGCCAGCACCAGGCGGCCGGCCTGGCCCTGCACGCCGTCGCGCAGCAGGTCGCCACGGCCGTTGTTCAGGCGCAGCGAGGCGCCGTCGCCGCTCAGCCGCAGCGTTTCGTCGCTGCCGCTGCCGGCGATGTGCAGCTGCACGCCGGCGGCCAGCTGCACCAGGTCGCTGGCCACCAGGGTCAGGTCGCCCAGGCTGTCCAGCGCCAGCGTGCCGGCGTCGACCTGCAGCGTGCGGGCAACCACCGTCACCGCGCGGTCGCCGCTGCCATCGGTGGCGGCCTGGCGGATGCCGCCCAGCAGCACGCTGGCGGCGCCGGTGGCGGCCAGGCGGTCGGCATCCAGCACCAGGGTCCCGGTGGTGGCGGTGGTCGGCGTGGCGGCATCGGCACGCAGCGTGATGGCCGGCGCGGCGATGTTCAGTTCGCCGCCGCGGCTGCCGGCCGCGGCGTGGCTGAAGTCGATGCGGCCGTCCAGCCGCAGCTGTTGGGCGGCCAGGTTCAGGGTGCCGGCGTCGGCGCTGCCGCGCGGGGTGCTGCGGTCGGCCGCGGCGGCGCTGGCGGCGAAGAAACGGTCGGCCTGGCTGAGCAGCACCTCGGAGAACTGCCGCGCCTGCGTGCCGGTGCGCACGACGAAGGCCGCCGGCCGGGCGGCCTGCAGTGCGGTGTCGGCCGTGCCCAGCACGGCGCCGACCAGCACCGAGCCGTCGGCCTGGCCGATGGCCGTGCCCAGGCGCAGCGTGGCCGGCGTGCTGGCCGCCGGCTTCACCAGGAAGGCCCCCGGCAGCAGCGCGTAGCGTGCCGGCAGCACCGCGTAGGTGCCGGCGGGCAGGCCGGCGCCTTCGCCGAAGGTGATGGTGCGGCCGAAGGGCTGGCTGGGGCGCTTGCCGCTGGCGTCGGTCTCGGCCAGCAGCGCGGCGTCGATCGGCGCCACGCCGGTCTGCGTGGGCAGCACCGCGAAGGCGCCGTCGGCGGCGCCGGCGAAGACGTCGCGCGACCCGCCGGGGCCGGCGATGAACTCGTGCGCCTGCAGCGTGCCGCCACCGGCCAGCACCAGCTCGGCCGCGGCGGTGGTGGCGCCGGTGGCCGGGTCGGTGGCGGCGCCGGCCACGCTGATGCGGGGCGCCTGCAAGTCGATGCGCTTGTCGGGCGCGCTCAGGCGCACATCCTCGGCGCCCTGCAGCTGCCAGGCGTTGCCGCCGCCGCTGGTGCTGCCCCAGGGCACGGTGGCGTCGCCGGCCACCGAGCTCAGGCTGCCGGCGGCCAGCTTCAGCGCGCGCGTGGCCTGCAGCGACAGCGCGCCCTGCGGTGCGCGCAGCGTGCCGGCCTGGGTGATCTCGGCAGCCTGCAGCGTCAGCTGGCCGCCGGCGCTCAGCGGCGCGGTGGCCGGCGCGGCGCTGGTCTGGGCGATGGTCAGCCCGCCGGCGCCGGCGTCAATGGTGAAGCGGCTGTCGGTGCTGGGGTAGACCTGGGCGGCGGCCAGGCGCAGGTCGGCGCCCGTGTGCAGGCCGCCGGCCAGCACGCTGCTGCCGGCCAGCACGCCGGTGGCGCGCAGGTCGCCGCGGGCGGCCAGGTCCAGCGCGTGCCAGTTCGACCAGACGGTGCGGCCCAGCAGGTCCAGCGTGCCGGTGTCCACCGCCAGCGTGGCGTCGGCCCCGCGCGCCGGCGCGGCCGTGGGCGCGGCCTGCTGCACCGCGGCGATGGCGCTGTTGCCCAGGCTGACCGAGGCCGCGGCCAGCGCCACCGCGCTGCCGTCGGTGGCGGTGAAGCGCGGCGCGTCCAGCACGATGCGCCGGGTCAGGTCCAGCGACACGATGCCGTCGAACGCCAGCGTGTCGCTGCTGCGCAGCGACAGCCCGGCCAGGCCGGCGCCTTGCAGCATGCCGGCGTCCAGCGCCACGCGGCCGCGCAGCGCCTCGGCGGCCGGCGCATCACCCCAGCCCGGCACGGCGGTGGCGCGCGTGCCGTCGTGCAGCGTCAGCGTGCGCTGCGGGCTGCCCGGGGCCACGCCGTCGCCCAGCAGGCTCAGGTTGAACTGGCCGCCGGCGGCGCCGGTGGCGTCGGCCGCGCGGGCCAGGAAGGTGCCGGCCAGCGCAGCGCCGCCGTACAGCGCAGTGCCACCGGGCTGGGTGTCGGTCTTCAGCGTGACGTCCAGCGTGCCGGCGCTGCCGTACACCGTCTGCCGGCCGCCGGCGAACAGCGCGCTGGCGCTGCCGTCCAGCTCGGCCGCGGCGCCGTCGGCGCGGATCGTCGCGCCCTCGGCCCACAGCAGCAGCGGGCTGCGCAGCGTGACGGTGCCGCCGTCGAGCACGCTGCCGCGCGCGCGGCCGTCGCTGCCGGGGGGGCGCAGCACGGTGCCCGAGACGTCGATGCGGCTGTCGGCGCCGAGCGCGAGCACGCCGTAGGGGTCGGGCAGGGCCTCGGTGCTGAAGCCGGTCTTGTCCAGCGTGATGTTGCCGCCCAGCGCGGTGAGCACGCCGTCCATGCGCAGGCTGCGCGCGGCGGCCAGGCTCAGCGCGGCGCCGGGGTCCAGGTGCACGGCCGCGCCGGCGTCGACCACCAGCGCGCCGCCCTCGGTGCTGCCGGCCAGGCCGCTGGACTGCAGGCTCAGGCTGACCGCGCCGCGTTCGCCGTCGGGCAGCACGGCCTCGGCCAGCCCGTCCAGCGTGCTGCCGGTGGCGCGGCCGCGCAGCGCGGCGCTGGCCAGGCGGTTCAGGCGCTGCGGCGCCAGCGTGGCGCCGGCCTGCAGCTGCAGGCCCAGCGCGCCGTCCAGCGCCAGGCTGGCGAAGCCGCTGCGCGCCAGGTCGCCGGCGGCCAGGGCCAGAACGCCGGCCTCGGGGTCGCGCAGGTCGCGGGCGCTGGCGGCGTCGGGGGTGATCCGCACCTCGGCCGCGCGCAGCGACAGGCTGCCGCCGCCCGCGCCGGCCAGGGCCAGGCCGCGCAGCGTGCCGTCCAGCTGCAGCGCGTTGCCGGCCAGCGCGGCACCGTCGGTGCGCAGGCCGGTGGCCAGCGTGATGCTGCCGGCCGCGGCGCCGGTGATGCCGCCGCCGGCGGCCACCGTGGCGCCGCCGGAGACGTCGACCAGCGAGCCCGCGCCCAGCCGCAGCCCGGCGCCCGAGCGCAGGCTGGCGCTGCCGCCGGTGGTGGCGGTGCTGCCGGCGCTGTGCAGCGCGCCGTCGCGCAGGCGGTTGACCAGGCGGCCGGCCAGGTCGATCTGCACGCCGGCGGCCACGCGGATGTCGCCGGCCAGGTTGCCGCTGCCGTCGGCCAGGCTGCGGCCGCTGGTCTGCACGCTGAGGCTGCCGCCGGCGGCGCTGATGTCCGCGCCCAGCGTGACGCCGCCGGCGCCGCGCGCGGCCAGGCTCAGCGCGGCGCGGTCGCCCAGGCGCAGCGCGGCGCCGGCCTCGGTCAGCAGGTCGGACTCGGTGGCCAGGGTGATGCGGCCGAAGCCGGCGGCCTGCAGCGTGGCCGCGGCCACGCGCGATTCGGCGGGCAGGGCGGCGTCCAGCGGCGCGGCCCAGAAGTCGCTGCCCAGCGCGCCGGCCGCCGCGCCCAGGCGCAGCCGGGTCTCGACGCCGGTGCCGGCGAAGGTGGCGCTGCCGAAGGCGCCGCCGTTGTCCAGCCGGCCCAGCTCGAAGCGGGCGGCGCCGGCCAGCGCGTCGGTACCGCTGCGCTGGCGCTCGCCGACGGTGGTGCGGCCGCCGAGCCGGCCGTCGAGCACCGCCTGCGCCGCGCTGACCAGCAGCTGGCCGCCGGCCCGGCCCTCGGTGTAGCCGGCCTCCAGCCGGCCGCCCAGCGCGGCGCTGTAGCGCGTCAGCGCGCCCCAGCGGTCCTGCAGCACGGCGCGGCTGCCGTCGGCCCCGGCGGCGGCGTAGTAGTCGTCCACGCCCTCGATGCCACGGTAGCGTCGGTCGGCGGCGGCGTCGTTGAGGCTGACGCGCTCGCCGTTCTCGGCCACCAGCAGGCTGGGCGTGACCCAGGCATCGGTGTAGCGCACTTGGCCGCCGGAGACGTCGATCCGCGAGCCCTCGTGGCTGACCACCGCGCCGCGCGATTCCAGCCGCACCTGGCCGCCGGCAGACAGCCGTTCCTCGATGGTGCGGGTGACGGCCGACGCGTAGCTGCTGGTGTCGCCCAGGATGGGCACGGCGCGGCGCAGGTCGAAGGTCAGCTCGCTGCCGTACAGCGGGCCGCTCTTCTGCAGCGGCGCGTCCTTCAGGTCGCTGCTGCCCAGCGCCTCGGTGGTGACGAACTGGCGCGCCACCGACACCTCGGCGGCGGTGGTGCCGGCCACGTCGATGCCGGCGCCGTCGGCCAGGGTGATGCGTGCGCCGGCGTCCGTGCTGCCGGCCGCGCGGCCGCTGAGCGCGTCGACCGCGTAGTCGGGGCTGCCGGCGCGGGCGCGCACGAAGCCGCCCGGGGCGACGACGGTGGCGTTGCGCTGCAGCGCAATGGTCTGGCCGGCCAGCTCGACGCGCGAGGTGGTGAAGCTGGCCGAGTCCGACGAGCGCAGCGGCTGGCCGTCGCTGCCCGGGGTGGTGTCGGCGCCGATCTGCACCGTCGAGCCCTCGCCCAGCGTCAGCGCGCCGCCGGTGCCGGCGCGCTTGTACAGCGTGCCGGTGGCGTCGTAGCCGCTGCTGACGCCGCTGCGCGCCAGCAGCAGCACCGAGCCGTTCTCGGCCACGCTGGTGGTCGCCGAGATGCGGCCGGCCTGGTTCACCGCCAGGCCCACCAGCGTGGTGTTGCCGCGGGCGCTCTCGATCACGCCGCCGGCGGCGTTGTGCACGCTGCCGGCGCCGTCGACCTCGACCAGCAGGCCGCGCAGCGCGGGCACGGCGTCGTTGACCTCGGAGGCGTAGAGCTTCTCGCGCGTCGGGTCCTGCAGCCAGACCTTGTCGCCGGCGGCCAGCACCGTCTGCCCGCCGGGCGTGCTGATGTGGCCGGCGTTGCTGACCTCCTCGGCGAACAGGAACACCCGGCCGCCGCTGGCGCTGCTGATCTGCGCGCCGGACTGCACCTCGACGAAGCCCTTGCCGACCGCCGGCACGCCCAGGCCGGCCGGGTCGCGCCACAGGCTGGCGGCGGGGCTGTAGATCGAGTTGGTGAAGCCGGCGAGGAAGTCGTCGTCGGCCAGGTTCAGCGTGCTGGCCACCAGCGAGCGGGTGTCGACCTGGGCCGTCGGCCCGAACAGGATGCCGGCACCGTTGAGCAGGTAGACGCTGCCGTTGCTGCCGAGCCTGCCGAAGATGGCGCTGGGCGCGGCGCCGCGGTCGACGCGGTTGAGCGCGCTGCTGGCGGCGTCGGGCAGCTGGAAGTACACCGAGCTGGCCGCGCCGATGTCGAAGCCCGACCACTGGTAGATGCCGCGCTGCGAGCTCTGCTCGACGCGCATGTCGCGCCCGCCCTGGGCGTTGCCGGTGACGATGGGCGCGGCGGCGCCGCTGCCCTGCAGCCGCCACTGCGCGGCGGGCACCGGCAGCGCGTCGCGCGCCGGGGCCAGCGGGCGCGCGGCGCGCTGGGTCAGCGCCTGCAGCGGCCAGGCGGCCATCAGCGCGGCGACCAGCGGCGTGACCAGCGGGAACCAGCGCGCGCCGGGGCGGCGGCCGCGCGAGGTGCCGCGGGAGGTGCCGCGCGAGGTGCCCCGCGGTTGGCTGCCGTGGTGGCTGCGGTGCGTGCGGCGGAGCGGGCGTTGGCGGCGCATCGTCGGTTCCTGCCGCGCTCAGAAGGCCAGGGCCATGCGGGCATGCACCCGCAGGCTGCCGCGCGGCGAGGCGGCGCTGGCCTTCAGCGGCCAGGCCAGGTCCAGGTCGGCCTGGCCCTGGGCGCCGGCGCGCAGGCGCAGGCCCAGGCCGGCGCCGGCCAGCGTGCTGCGGCCGGCCTGGCCGGGCAGCGGGTCGTGCACGCTCAGGCGCGCGGCGTCGACGAAGCCCAGCAGCGTGGCGCTGCGCAGCCAGCCGGCCGGCAGCGTCAGGCCGCGCTGCAGCGCGGGCGCCAGCTCGGCGCTGCGCCACTCCAGGCCGCCGACCAGGCCGAGGTCGCCGCTGGCCTCGGATTCGAGGTAGCCGCGCACCGTCTCGGCGCCGCCGGCGACCAACTGCTCGCCGCTGACCAGGGGCTGGCCGCTGAGCTGGCCGCTGAGGCGCCAGGCCAGGCTGCCGGGCAGGCCCAGCGGCGCCGCGTGCTGGTGGCGCGCGTCCAGGCGCAGCGTGGCGAAACCGCCGTCGGCGCCGTCGCGGTTGCAGTGGAACTGGTCCTGCCGGCCCACGGTGCCGGGGCAGTCCACCGCGCGGCGCAGCAGCTGGCGCAGGCCGAAGCTGAACTGCGCATTCAGCGCGGTGACGCTGGGCACGCCGCGCTCGCCCCGCTGCTGGAACTGCCCGCTCCAGCCCAGCGACAGCGGCAGGTAGCGCAGCGGCGTGGCGATTTCGCTGCCGGCCTCGGCGGCGCCGGTGCCGGCGCGCACGCGCTGGTCCAGGTCGCGCAGCTCGCCGCCCAGCGTCAGGCTGTGGAAGCCGTCGGCGTCACCGAAGGAGCGCGCCCAGCGCAGGCCCAGGGTGTTGCCCTGGCCGCTGACGGTGGCGCCCAGCGGCTCGGTCAGGCTGTCGGACGCGGTGAAGCTCCACAGCCAGGCCGCACCGTCGCGCTGCGGCACGGTGTAGCCCAGGCTGAGGACCTGGGTCTGCCGCGGCGCACCGGGCGCGGTGCTGTAGGACAGGGCCAGCGCGTGCTCGCGCTGGAACAGGTTGTCGTAGCGCAGGCTGGCGGCCATGCGCAGCGCTTCGGTGTGGGCGGCGTGGCGGTTGTGCAGCTCCACGCTGGCCGACAGCGGCAGCTGGTCCTGCACCTTCAGCTCGACCTCCACCGTGCCGGGCTGCCAGCCCGGGCGCAGCACCGGCTGCACCTGGCGCTCGGGCGCGCGGTTGAGCTCGGCCAGCTGGGCCTGGGCCTGGTTGAAGTTGGGCACCTCGCCCTCGACCAGCGCCGGCACGCCGGCGCGGATGCGGCCCTGGTCGTACCAGCGCGCGCCGGTCACGCGCAGGCGCTCGACCCGGCCCTCGACCACCTGCAGCCGCACCACGCCGGCCTCGACGCGCTGCTCGGGCACGTCGACCAGCACCGACAGCCAGCCGGCGCCCTGGTAGGCGCGGTCCAGCGCGCTGCGCGCGGCCTCGACGTCGGCCATCGTTCGCCCCGGGCCCATGTGCGGCAGCAGCGCGCGCTCGACGGCCAGCGCGTCGAGCACGGTGTTGCCCTCGACCTCGAACTCCAGGATGTCGAAGCGCGGCTCGGCGGCCGTGCCGGCCGCCCGCACCTCGGCCTGGGCACGCGCCGCGGCGCCGGCCGCGGGCTGCGGCTGGGCGGGCTGGGCCAGCGCGGCCGATGCGCACAGCATCAGCAGCGCGCTGGCCGTCAGGGCGGGCGCGTGGAACATGGCAGGCAGTGTCGGGACGGGGGGTGATGGGGGCATGAAGGCCGTGGTCCGAACGGACCACGGCGCAGCGGCGTGGCGCCCGGCAGCGCGGCGCTGCAGGGCAGGCAGGCCGCCGGGCGGCTCAGCGCGCGCGGCCGCGGCGGCGCGCCGCGGTCAGGCCGAGCAGGCCGGCGCCGGCCAGCATCAGCGCCCAGGCACCCGGCTCGGGCACCGCGCTGACCTGGGACAGCGGCGTCACCCAGGGCCGGTCGGCCCCGCTGCCGGCCACGCCCAGCGGCGTGACCCAGCCGGCGGCCCGCTCGCCCGGCGCGGCGGCCACCGCCACGCCCAGGCCGCTGACCAGGAAGCCGCCGCCGTACTCGGTGCGGCCGATGGACAGCGCGAACTCGCGGAACGCGCTGGTCACCACCGGCGTGAACACCGGCATCGTGAAGCTCAGCAGGTACTTGCCGGCGTAGGGCGAATCGGGGTCGTAGAAGGGCGAGCTGCTGTCCTGGTCCTCGACCTTGACGAAGCCCCAGTAGCCGTCGGCGCCGAGGTTGTCGAACTCGTCGACCAGGACCTTGTTGGTGCTCAGCTGGCCGGTGCCGCTGCGCGTCAGGTAGTAGAACCACGAGGACTTGCCGACCGCGTTGCCGGCGTTGAACGGCGCGTTGCCGTTGATCGTCGGCGTCAGCCCGCCGGCCTCGCCGTAGTAGCCGCGGCCGCTGTCGGACTCCAGGCTGTAGCTGTCGCCGTTGAGGCTGTAGTCGGACTGCGGCGCGTGGGTGCCCAAGGCATTCACGGTGTTGAAGAAGTTCCCGCCCTGGGTCGTCGAGATGCCGTCGCTGAGCTGCTTGTTGCTCGTGTTGGCGACGTTGCCCTCGCTGCCCTGGGCCGCGGTGGTGAACAGCCGCTGCTGGCCCACGGTCGACGGGCCGAGCGAGTCCAGCGCCACCACCGACCAGCGCAGGTTCGACGGCGTGACCAGCCCCGTGAAGGTGCTCCAGTTGGCCGAGTCGACGACCCAGAAGCGCTGGTAGCCGATGTCCTGCTGCGCGGCGACGAAGAAGTCGTCCATCAGCACGCCCAGGTCCAGCGTGTAGGAGGCCTTGGCCGTGGTGTCGAAGACGTTGAGGAACAACTCGCCATTGCCCGAGCCGCCGGGCGCGATGGCGGCCTGTGCGGTACACAGGGAGAAGCCGCTGGCAAGGAGGAGGGCGAGGCGTTTCATGGTCGGCGACGTTCAGGGCTGGGAAATGCAGGATGCGAAACGGGGTCCGCCAAGGCGGACCCCGGGGCCGCGTCCGCCGGCAAGGCCGGCGGACGACGGTCAGAGGGGCTTACTTGGCGACGATCGGCGCCGAGCAGCTGTTGCCGCCGCGGATCACGCGCGAACCGAAGGCGATCTCGTCCGCGGTGCCCTCGCCATAGGCGCCGGCGTAGGCCACCGGCAGTGCGGCGACGCCGTTCTGCGTGGCCGCCGTCAGCTTGGCCAGCGAGGACGGCTTGCCGGCTTCGGCACGGAACTCCGACAGGAACTGTTGCTGGTCGGCGCTCAGGGTGGCCACATGACCGCTGTGCCACTGCATGGTCGACTCGAAGAAGTAGCTGTACTTGCCGGCCTTGACGTTGTCGCGCGACGGGGCGATGCCGTCGAGCTTCACATGGCGCCACTTGCTGCCGGCCTCGGCGTTCTCCTTCGACACGTGGCCGATGGCGTAGGCGGCCTTGTCCTCCGCCGTGCCCAGGCAGGAGATCACGTTGCCGGTCGACGAGCCTTCGAACACGAAGAAGTCGCCCGTGGTACCCACGCTGCCCACCGCGTTCGGCAGCACTTCGGTCGAAGAGCCCGCCTCGGCCACCGTACCGGCCGCGCTGTTGCAGGGGAAGCCGGCGAACATGGCGTTGGCGGCAGCTTGCGTGCCCGAGCCGTTGACGCGGCGGCAGACGTTGACGCGGGTGGCACGCTTGGCATCGCTGGCGCTGACGATGGGCTGCCAGCCCAGGCCGGCGCTCGGCGAACCCAGCGCACCCGAGAAGTAGGAGTTGGCCTCGACCAGCGAGATCGAGGGACGCTGGGCCTCGTCGTCGCTGCCGACCGTCAGGCCCTGCTTGGCCTGCATCGCATCGCGCAGCGACTTGTTCACGGCCACGCCGAACACGGTCTGGAACAGCGGGGCGATGTCCAGCGCGCCGAGCTGCTCGTCGTTCAGGCCGTCCAGCGGGTAGGTCGGGTCGTCGGTCGGGGTGTTGACACCCTTGAACATCGCGGGCTCGACGTCGGACACGCCGGCCATCGGCACCTGGGTCTGTTCACCGGTGCAGGTGTAGTTCGGCGCCGAGGCGGCACGGGTGCCGCAGGTGCTCAGGTTCAGGAAGGAGCGCGTGGCGCCTTCGGCACCGCCGAAGTACACCGGGAACACGCCCTGGCCCGAGCCGCCGATGTCGCTCTTGAACAGCGCGACCTTCTTGCCGGCGAGGATGGGCGAGCTGGCCTTCATCGTGCAGGCGTAGACGCGGTGGGCATCGCCGGCCGCGCTGAAGGCGGTGCCGCCGAAGGTGCCGACGCCGCTGTAGTAGACGTCGAGGTCGCCGTCGCAGTGCTGGGTGAACAGGCCGCCGATGACGTTGCGCAGCGCGCTGGCGCCGGTCATGTAGACCTTGACGGTGCCGGCGTCGGCCACCTGGGCGGGGGCCAGCGCAAAGGCCTGGCTGGACAGGGCGGCCAGGGCGGCCACGGCGATGGAACGGATCTTCATGTCTTGCTCCTGGGGAGGATTCGGGCAGGGCTCCGCCCGGCTGGCGTGGTCAGACCACGCCGGCGGGCAGTGCGGGGAGGGGAAGGCGGGAGGCCGGCGCGGGCTCAGCCGCGGCGGCGGCGGGCGGCAGCACCGACGGCCAGCAGGCCGCCGAGCATCAGCGCGTAGGTGCCGGGCTCGGGCACCGAGACCACCAGCAGGTCGGCGCCGGCGGCGCTGCGCAGGCCGCTCTCGTCCAGGCCGAACGAGGCAAACGCGCCCTGGCCGTTGGGCTTGAGGTACTGGGACGCCTGCACGGTGCCGAGCGCACTGGCACCGCTGCGCGTCACGTAGAACAGCCCCGAAGCCGAACCGTACAGGTTGGTGCTGTTGAACTTGGCGTTGCCGTTCAAGGTGGCGGTCAGGCCGCCGGAGCTGCCGAAGTAGCCGTTGCCCGAATCGGCGTCGGCGTTGATGCTGGCGCCGTTGATCGTGAAGTCGGACTGCGGCGCGTGCGTGCCGGAGTTGTTGACCGAATTGAAGAACGTGCCGGCCTGCGTGGTGCCGATGCCGGTCGAGAGCTGCTGGTTCGTGGTGTTCTTGATGTTGGCGATCGTCTGGTTGGCATTCAGCGTGGTGATCAGACGCTGCCCGCCAACGCCGGAGCTGCCCAGCGAATCCAGCGCCAGCAGGGCCCAGACGCTGTTGCCCTCGTCGTAGTTGGCCTTGAAGTCGGCCCAGACGCTGTTGGCGGCCAGGTCGAAGGTCCACGAACGCGGCTTGGCCGACGCGGCATTGGCGATGAAGTCGTCCATCGTGATGCCGGTGTCGAAGGTGAACGACACCTTGGCGGCGGTGTCCTGCACCACCAGGAACAGCTCGCCGTTGCCGGACGAGCCCGGGGCGATCGCCGCGAAGGCCGGGGCGGCCAGGACGAGGGCCGCTGCCGCGGCCAGGGTCTTGAGTTGCATCATCTGGAAGAGCTCCGTGAAAGGTCGGTCAGGGGGTGTGCACGTCAGCCGGAGGACGCGGCGGGCGCCCGGCGCCCCCTGCGGGGCGGCCGGCACTGACCGCGGGCGTGGTCCGCGGCGGCGACGCCGGCGGACACGCGGAACCAAAAGAGCAGGCCGGAATCCGGCGCACTGGACACGATGTTGTCCGGCTTGCGTGAAATGTTTCCCTTGCGCAAAGCGCCCGGCAATGCGCCGATGGGACCAAGCCATGGTCCGCACGGCCTGCGGGCAAACCCCCGGTTCAGGGGGTGGGCCGGCCGGCCGCCTCGCTGCCGTCGAGCAGCCGGCGCGAGATCGCCAGCGCCACCGCCTGGGCGCGGTTGCTGGCGTCGAGCTTGCGCAGGATCTTCTGGATGTGGTTCTTCACCGTCAGCGGGCTGATGCCCAGGGCCTCGGCGATCTGCTGGTTGCTCTTGCCCTCGCGCACCCAGGCCAGGATCTGCCGCTCGCGCAGGGTGATGGCCGCGCCGCCGCGCTCGGTCGCCGGCGCCGCCGGCGGCCGCTGCACCGGCGCCTGGGCGGGGCGCAGCAGCTCGTGCTCGGTGGCCACCACGCGCTGCCAGGTGCGGTGCAGCTGCGGCAGCAGCCAGTCCAGGCACAGCAGGCGCGGCGTCGAGCCCTCGGCGGCCGCCGGACCGCCCAGGATGAACAGGCTCTCGATCTCGGCCGGCCGCTGCGGCCGGGCCACGCCGTGCACCAGCAGCTCGCGGCAGCCCAGCTCCTGCGCCAGCAGGGCGGCCTCCTCGGCGGCCTCGCCGCCCAGCTCGTCCAGCCCCATCGCCAGCGGCCGGCCCTGCTGGGCCACCCAGGCGCCGCTGAGCGCCTGCACCAGCGGCGCCTGCGGCTCGGTCAGCGCGCGCAGCGCCAGGCTGGACAGCACCACGCTGTGGAAGGCGTCGAAGACCACGCTGCGGCGGTGCCGCTGGTAGGCGCCGCAGACCATCAGCTGGTGCGGCACCAGGGCCTGCATCTGGCTCTGCGTCCAGACGAAGAACTGGTAGCGCCGGCGCACCGACGGCGCGGCCTCCAGGAAGCGCACGATGGCCAGGGCCTGCTCGGCGTCGGGCAGGGACTGCAGGCCGCGCTCCGGGCCTGGCGGCGGCGCGGCGTGGGGGAAGACGGGCGTCGTCACGGGGGGGTACTCCGGGGCTGTGGGCGCTGCGGCGTCAGCGCAGGCCCGTCGAAGCGCCACTGGTCCAGGCGGGTGGCCTGGCCGGGCGCGGAGGCGGCGCCCGCCGCCAGGCTCACGCCTTCGGGCAGGGCGTCTCGCCGCAGGGTGGGTCGGCCGTCGCGGCTGTGCAGGCCGCGGATGCCGCCGTCGGCGTCGCGCAGCAGCACCCAGTCGGGCCGGCCGGTGAAGGGGTCGGCATAGAGCCGGCGCAGGTGGTGGCGCGGCGGCTGCTGGCGCTCGTCGCGCAGCAGCGCCGCCAGCGCGGCGGGGCGCGCCGGCTGGCCGGCCGGCGTGGCCGCGGCATAGCGTGCCAGGGCCTCGCGCAGCTGCAGGCCGCGGAACAGCAGCTCCGCCTCGCGCTCGCGCTGGGCCGCGGTGGTCCAGGCCTGGCCGGCGCGCGCGGCCAGCGCACCGGCCGCCGCCAGCGCGAACAGCAGCGCCAGGTAGGTGAAGCCGCGCGCCGCGGCGCGCCCGGCGGCCGGCCGCCGCTCACCAGTCCGCATAGAGCTCTCCGTTGCGTGCGCGCCCTGCCGCGCCCGAGCGCACGTCGGCCACCGCGCCGGGCAGCGCGCTGTCGGGCGGCGGGGCCAGGGCCAGCCAGCTGTCGCGGCGGCCGGTCAGCGGGTCCTCGGGCAGGTGGCGCAGGTAGCGGGCCTGGGCCAGCTCGTCCAGCGAGTCGGGCCAGCGCCCGCGGTCCGCGGCGTACTGGTCGATGGCCTGGCGCAGCACCGCCAGGTTGCTGCGCAGCGTGGTCTCGCGCGCCTCGTCGACGCTGCGCAGGTAGCGCGGCGCGGCCAGCCCGGCCAGCAGGCCGACGATGGCCAGCACGACGATCAGCTCGATCAGCGTGAAGCCGCGGCCACGGGGCGGTGCAGGGCGCATGCGTCACCAGTCCGCGTAGCGGCTGCCGTCCAGGGCCGGCGCGTCGCTGTCGGCGGCCACGTCGAAGACGTCGCCGGCCTCGCCGCCACGGCCCCACTGCGCCGACGGCCCCGGCGGCTGCTGGCTGCCGCGCACCCGCCAGGTGGCCGCGGCGGGCAGCTCGGCGTCGGCCAGCGGATTGCGCGGCAGGCGGCGCAGCAGGTAGACGCGCGGGCCCTCGGGCTGCGGCTGGCCCTGGGCGTCCAGCGTGGGCAGGCCGCGCACCAGGTCGTCCAGCGTGGCCGGCCAGGGCGAGCCCTCGGGCCCGGCGGCGATGCGCCGGGCCTCGACCAGGCGGCGGTGCTCGTCCAGCGCGCCGCGCAGCGTGCGCAGCGCCTCGCGCAGCGCCTGCTCCTGGGCGCGGCGCAGGGCCAGCTGCTGCAGCGGCAGCGCCGCCGCGGCGAGCAGGCCGACGATGGCCAGCACCGCCACCAGCTCGACCAGCGTGAAGCCGCGGCCGCGCCGACCCGCCCCGGCGGCCGCGGCCGGCGGTGCCTGCGCGGGCGCGCCCGGCCCGGTCGGCCGCCCCGGGGCCCCGCCCGGCAGGCCGGGCGTCGATCCCGCCCCCGGGCGGCGGGCGCCGGACACCGGGGGCCTCATGGCCGCTGCGGCCCCGCCGGCGGCACGGCGTCGGCGATCTGCACCAGGGCCTCGCCGTCGACCAGCGGCACGGCGGCGCCGTCGCCGGACAGCCCGGCCACGGCGATCTGCAGCGCCTGGCCGGCGGCCGCCGGCAGCACGCGCAGCGCCAGCACCTGCTGGGCGCCGGGCGCCAGCGTGAACGCCCAGCGGCCGGCCTCGGCAGGCGGCGCACCGTCGCCGCCGGCGGGCGCGGCGGCGGGCTGCAGCGCCTGGGCGTCGAAGACCAGCTCGCCGCCCAGCGTGGCCGCGCCGCGGTTGCTCAGGGTCACCGACACCGTCTCGCCCACGCGCGCCTGGCGGGTGGCGGCCAGCTGCAGCCGCGGCGCGGCTGCGCCGGCGGCGGTGTCGGCGACCGGCGCGTCGGGCGCGGCGGCAGCGGGACGGGCCCCGGCGGCCGCGCCCCGGCCCGGCGCCAGGCCGACCCGCGCGGACGGCCGCAGCCGCAGGCTGGCCGCGCCGGGCTGGGCGTCGGTGCCCGAGGGCCAGCTGGCCTGGGCCGGGCCCGGCGGCGCCAGCCGGCGCACGATGTGCGGCGTGATCAGCATGACGATCTCGGTCTTCACCCGCGTGTCGCCGTGCACGCCGAACAGCCGGCCCAGCAGCGGCAGCCGGCTCAGGCCGGGCACGCCGACGGCGCTGTGGCGGTCCTCGTCGCGGATCAGGCCGGCCAGCACCTGGGTCTCGCCGTCGCGCAGGCGCAGCGAGGTGGTCGTCGAGCGCGCGCCGACCTCGTAGGCCAGCGCGCCCTGCGGGCCGCTGACCTCGCGCACCATGTTGCTGACCTCCAGCCCGACCTTGATGACCACCTCGTCGTCGAGCTGGATGCTGGGCTCGACGTCCAGCTTCAGGCCCACGTCCAGGTAGGCCACCGAGGTCGACACGCCGGCGTTGACCACCGAGGTCGTCGAGAACACCGGCAGCTTCTCGCCGATCTGCACCTTGGCCTTCTCGCGGTTGCGCGCGCGGATGCTGGGGTTGGCCAGCAGGTTGGTGCTGCCGTCCTCGCCGCGCAGGCGGGCCACCAGCACCGGGTTGGCCACGCTGGCGCGGAAGCCGCCGCGCTCGCCCAGCGCGACCTGGCCGCTGGCGCCGACCAGGCCGTACTGCACCTCGGTCGGCCAGTCCAGGCCCAGCTCCTCGACGCGGCTGCTGGCCACCTCCAGCACCTCGACGGCCAGCACCACCTCGGGCTCGGGCAGGTCCAGCGCGGCGACCAGGGCCTCGACCTGGCGCAGCACCTCGGGCGTGTCGCGCAGCACCAGCGCGTTCAGCCGCTCGTCGGCGTGCAGGTCGCGCGTCTTGGCCATGGTGCGCACCAGCGGCAGCAGGGCCTTGGCCTCGGCATTGCGCAGGTACAGGCTGCGGGTGAGCAGCTCCTGGTGCTCGCGCTGCTTGGCCGGGGTGTTGGGGTAGACCAGCACCGTGCTGTCGTTGAGCAGCTTGCGGTCCAGCGCCTGGGTGGCCAGGATCACCCGCAGCGCCTCGTCCAGCGAGACGCTGCGCAGGAAGACGGTGACCTTGGCGTCGCCGCGCACGTCCTTGTCGAAGACGAAGTTGACGCCGGTCGAGCGCGCCAGCGCCTCGAAGACCTGGCGCAGCGGCGCCTCGCGGAACTCCAGCGCGACCGGCTTCTGGTAGGCCGCGGCCAGCGCGGCCGGCAGCGCCGGGGGCGGCGGCGGTGCCTCGCGCAGGCGCGCCTGCTCGGCCGCGGCGGCGCGCGCCGCGGCGGCGCCGGCCTGGCGCGCGGTGTCCAGCTGTGCGGCCAGCACGGCCGCGCGCGGCGCGCCGGGGGCGATGGACCGCGCCCGCTCCAGCAGGCGCTGGGCCTGGTCCAGCCGGCCGCCGGCCAGCGCCAGCTCGGTCTGCGCCAGCGCCTGGGCCAGCACGCGCTCGCGCTGGCGGGCCTGGGCGGTGCGCAGCGCGGCGTCGTCGGGGGCGGCCTGCAGCGCGCGGTCCAGCCGCGCCACCGCCTCCTCGTAGCGGCCGGCCCGGGCCAGGCGGTCGGCCTCGTCCAGCGCCGCCGACGCACAGCCGGCCAGGCCCGCGGGCAGCGCCGCGGCGCAGGCCAGCAGCAGCGCGGCCAGCCGCAGGCGCGGCGCCGGCAGGGGGCCCGGCGCCGGCAGGCCGGCGGGCAGCGCGCCGGGCCAGGGGCGTGGCGCGGCAGGGAACGGGGCGGGCAGGGTCGTCACGGGTCGGAGGCCGCCGGTGCGGCGGGGTGGGCGGGCGGCGTGCCCGCGTCGGTCGGGGCGGAGGCGTCGGCGGCCAGGCCGGCGCGCACGGCCACGCGCTCGCTGCCGGGCAGCCAGGTCAGCTCGAGCTGGCCGGCGGCGATGCGGTCCAGCCGCCACTGGGCGTCCAGGCGCTCGCCGGCGCGCACGCCGCTGCTGCGCAGCGGGCCGGCCAGCAGGGCCTGCGGCGCCTGGCCGTCGTCGAGCACGCCGATCCAGCGGTAGGGGAAGGGCGGCGCCTGGGGCCCGGCCGGCGCCGCCGCGGCGGCGGTGGCCGGGGCCGAGACCGGGGCAGGCGGCGGTGCGCTGCCGCGCCAGGCCGGGGCCACCGGACCGGCCGAGCCGGTAGAGGTGGCGGAGGCGGTGTCGTCGGGGAAGGCGCTGCGCGCCGGCAGGGCGGCGGCCGGCGCCGACGCGGCGGTGGCCGCGGTGTGACCGGGCGCGGCGGCCAGCAGGGTCCAGCGCAGCTCGATCTCCAGGCGCTCGCTGCGGGCATCGGCGCGTTGCAGGCGCAGGCTGTCCAGCACCAGCGCGGGGTCGGCGGCCAGCGCCTGCGCCAGGTGGCGGCGCAGCGCGGCGGCGCTGCCGCCGGCCTGCAGGGTCAGCGGCAGCGCCAGCACGCCGCCGGCCCCCGGCCGCGGCCGGGCCTGGCGCATGCTGGCCACCTGCAGGCCGGCGGCCGCGGCGTCGGCCAGCAGCGCGGCCAGGCGGTCGCCGCTGGCCTGTGCCGGCGGCAGCGCGGCTGCCAGCGGGGCGGCGGCCGGATCGGTGGCGGCGTTCGGCGCGCCCGCGGCGCGGCGCGCGGCGTCGCGCAGGGCGCTGCGCTGGCGCGCCTGGGCGTCCGCGGTCTCGGCCTGCCAGGACGGCACCAGCCAGCCGGCCAGCAGCAGCGCGGCGGCCAGGGCCAGCGTGCCCAGCGCCGCCAGGGCGCGGCGTGCGGCCGGCGTCACCGCGGGCCTCCGACGGGCGTCGAGACCGGGCGCGCGGGGCCGGGCTCGGCCGCGGCCGGCAGCGCCAGCAGCTCGAAGCGCAGGCCCGCGGGCAGCGCATCCAGGCGGGCCAGCTGCACCTCGGGCCAGCGCCCGGGTGGCGGGCCGGCGCGCAGCGTGCGCGCGGCCGCCAGCGCGACCTCGGCGCGCTCGGCCTGGCCGTCCAGCCGCAGCTCGCCGCCCTGCTCGTGGGCCAGGCCCAGCCAGGCCACGCCGTCGACACCGGCGGCGTCGGCCGCGGCCAGCACCTGGTCCCAGGGGTAGGCCAGGCGCTGGCGCCACAGTACGGCCTCGCGCTGCACCGCGTCCTGCGGCGACGTAGTGGCGGCAGCGCTCTGGCGGCCAGCCGGGCCGGCCGATGCGGCGGCGGGGCGGCCACTTCCAGGGCGGGCGGCACCGGTCGGCCGGGCGGCGGCCGCCGCGGCCCCGTCCAGGGCGGCCGCGCGCGCCTTCCAGGCCTCGTGGGCATCGCCGGCGGCCACCGCCAGCACCAGCAGGCCGGTGGCGGCCCACAGCGCCGGCAGCGGGCCGGGGCGGCGCTGCGGGCGCAGGAAGTCGGGCGCCGGCAGCGCGGGGCGACGGTGCATCACCAGGCCGCTCCGCGACGCCAGCGCAGCGGCAGCCGGCCGACCGGGCGGGCACGGGCGTCCGGCGCCGGGCCCTGCCACCAGATCGGCGGCGGCAGCGCGCCGGTCAGGTCGGCGTGGCCGAGGGCGGCCGCCGCCGGCGCCGCGTGGCCATCCAGCCCGCAGCCCAGCACCGCGGCAGGGGTCGGGCCGTCGGCGGCGGCCAGCCAGTCGGCCAGCGCTGCGGGCGTGGCGTCGGCCAGCCGGCGCTGCTGCAGGCCGCACAGCGCGCCGTGCGCCAGGTCCAGCACCTGCAGCAGCCCGCCCTCGACCAGCAGCAGCCGGGCCTGCGCGGCGCGGCCCAGCGCCGGCTCGCGCTGCAGCGCCAGCGCCAGCGCACGCGGCCACCAGGGCTGCACCGCGCGCAGCGTGACGCCGTGGGCCGCGGCCGCCTGCTGCAGCGTCGCCCAGTCCAGCCCGTGCAGCGCGCTGGCGCCGCAGCGGCCGCCGGCGCGCCAGGCGGCCAGCGGCCAGTCGGCGGCGGCGTCGCCGTGGTAGTGCTGCAGCAGCGGGCGCAGGTGGGCCAGCACCGCGGCGTCGTCGGGCAGCGGCAGCGCGGGGTCGGCCAGCAGGTCCAGCGTGTGCCAGCCCGACAGCCACAGCCGGGCGGCGCCGCCCGGGTGCGCGGCGGCCCAGGCGGCCAGGTCGTCGAAACGCTGCGGCGGCGCCGCACCGCCGCCGGCGGCCCACAGCCCGGCCGGCGACAGCCACAGCGCCGTGGCCGGGGCGCCGCGCCAGGCCGTGGCCCAGGCGCGCAGCCGGGTGCCGATGCCGCCGTGGCGCTCAGTCATCGCCGGCCTCGATCACCCGGTCGACCTCGTCCAGCGTGGTGCGGCCGGCGCGCACCAGGTCCAGCGCGGCCTCGTGCAGCGTGCGCAGCCCGGCGTCGCGCGCGGCCTGCTTGATCTCGGACAGCGGCGCGCGGGCGGCCACCAGGTCGCGCAGCCGGTCGTCCAGCCGCAGCAGCTGGGCCACCGCCAGCCGGCCGCGGTAGCCGCTGTGGTGGCAATGGGCGCAGCCGCGGCCCCGGCGCAGCGTGCCGGGGTCGGCTGTGCCCCAGCCCAGGCGGGCGCGGTGGGCGGCGTCGGCGGCCAGCGGCGCGGCGCACTGCGGGCAGACCTGGCGCACCAGGCGCTGGGCCAGCACCGCGTTCAGCGCCGAGACCAGGTTGTGCAGGTCCAGCCCCAGGTGCATGAAGCGGCCGATGACGTCCAGCGCGCCGTTGGCATGCACCGTGGACAGCACCAGGTGGCCGGTCAGCGCGGCCTGCACCGCGACCTGGGCGGTCTCGGCGTCGCGGATCTCGCCGACCATCACGCGGTCGGGGTCGTGGCGCAGGATGGCGCGCAGGCCGCGCGCGAAGCCCAGGCCCTTGCGGTCGTTGACCGGCACCTGCACCACGCCGGGCAGCTGGTACTCCACCGGGTCCTCGATGGTGATGAGCTTCTCGCGCACGGTGTCGAGCTCGCCGACCGCGGCGTACAGCGTGGTCGTCTTGCCGCTGCCGGTGGGGCCGGTGACCAGCAGCAGGCCGTGCGGCGCGCGCGCCTCGCGCAGCACCGCGGCGGCCAGCGCCGCGTCGAAGCCCAGCGCGGCCAGGCGCAGCGGCGCGCCGCCGGCGGCCACGGCCTGGCGGTCGAGCACGCGCACCACCGCGTCCTCGCCCCAGACGCTGGGCAGGATGGACAGCCGGAAGTCGATGGCCCGGCCGTGCGCGCGCAGCTTGAAGCGCCCGTCCTGCGGCAGCCGGCGCTCGCCGATGTCCAGCTCGGCCAGCACCTTCAGCCGCGACACCAGCTGCTCGGCCAGCGCCAGGCCGTCGATGCGGCGCAGCGCGTGCAGCACGCCGTCGATGCGCAGGCGCAGCACGGCACCGTCGGGCTGGGTCTCCAGGTGGATGTCGCTGGCGCCGTCGGCCAGCGCGTCCAGCAGCACCGCGTCGAGCAGGCGCACCGCCGGGCTGGCGGCCTCGCCCAGGCCGCCCAGCGTCAGCTCGTCGGCGTCGTCCGGGCCGGCGGCGGCACGGCCGGCGCCGGCGTCGAAGGCGGCCAGCGCGTCCAGCGCGCGGCCGTCGCGCTCGCCGTCGGCCAGCCAGGCGTCCAGCTCGCCGGTGCTGCAGCGCTGCCAGCGCAGCGGCCGGCCCAGCCGCGCCTCGCCGGCCTGCAGCAGCAGCGCGTCGGGGTCGCGGTCGGCCAGCAGGTGGGCGGTGCCGCCGCCGTCCAGGGCCAGCAGCGCGCGGTGGCGCAGCGCCAGCGCCTGCGGCCAGTGCTGGCGGTCGAAGCGCCAGCCGCCTGGTGCGGCTGCGGCCGCGGCCACGGGTTCGGGGGCGTTCACTGCACCTGCTCCATCAGCGTGAAGATGGGCAGGTACATCAGCACCACGATGCCGCCGATGACCACGCCCATCACCAGCATCAGCACCGGGTTGACCACGCGCGTGACCAGGTCGGCCAGGCGGGCGATCTCCTCGTCGTGGAAGGCGGCGGCGCGCGCCAGCATGGTGGCCAGCGTGCCGCTGGACTCGCCGACGCGCAGCATGCGCTGCGCCACCGGCGTGGCCAGGCCGGCGGCGTCCATCGCCTGCGACAGGCGCAGCCCGGCGGCCACCTGCTGGCGCACGCGCCGGCCGGCCGGGCGCAGCGGCGGCGCCAGCACGCCCTCGCACAGCGCCAGCGCCTGCGGCACCGGCACGCCGGCGCCCAGCAGCAGGCCCAGGCAGCGGTACAGCCGGGCCAGCGCCACCACGCGCAGCCGCGCGCCCAGGCCGGGCACGGTCCACAGCGCGTCGGCCAGCCGGCGCTGCACGGCGGGCAGCCGCCAGGCCAGCAGCGCCAGCGCCGGCACGGCCAGCGCCGCGGCCAGCGCCACGCCGGGGTGGGCGGCGGCCTGCACGCCCAGCGCGATCAGCGCGGCCGAGGCCGCCGGCAGGTCGCGGTCCAGGCCGTCGAACACGCCGGCAAAGCGCGGCAGCACGTACAGCAGCAGGAACAGCACCACCGTGCCGCCGGCGCCCAGCAGCAGCGCCGGGTAGACCAGCGCGGCGCGCAGCCGGGCGGCCAGCGCGCCGCTCCAGGCCAGCCAGGCGGCGTGGTCGCGCAGCGTCACCGCGAGCTGGCCGCTGCGCTCGCTGGCGGCCACCAGGGCCAGCGTCAACGGGTCGAAGCTGCCGGGCGCGCGGGCCAGGGCCTGGGAGACGCGCTCACCGTCGCGCAGGCCCTGCAGCACCGCGTCCAGCGCGCGGCGGCCGGCGCCGTCGCCCTTGTCGCGCAGCGTGTCCAGCGCCTCCAGCAGGGGGATGCCGGCGTCCAGCAGCAGCGCCAGCTCCTGGCAGAACAGGCGCAGGTCCAGCGCCGGCGCGCGGCGCCCGGCCAGTCCAGCGGCCAGCGCGGCCCGCCAGCGGCCGGCGGCGGCCGGCGCATCGGCCGGCGCCACCGACAGCAGGCGCTGCGGCGCCACGCCCAGCGCAGCCGGCACGGCCGCGGCGTCGGCGGCCTGCACCAGCGCCTCGCGCAGCCCCTGGCCGGCGTCCAGCCAGCGCACGCGGAAGCGGGCCATCGCCGCTCAGAACCTGTGAATGAACCGGTCGCGCCCGAGCGGCGCGCCAGGGCGGGCCCGATCCAGGCGCAAAGCGCAACCATATCCAGCGACATGGCGAGCATCTGCAACGACGAGCGGGGCCGTCAGGGCGCGTCGAGCGGGCGTGCGTGGTGCGTTCACAGGTTCTCACCAGTTGCCCAGGTCGGCGTCCTCGCCGTCGCCGCCGGGCCGGCGGTCGCGGCCCAGCGACAGCAGGTCGTAGTCGCCGTGCTCGCCGGGCGCGCGGTACTGGTAGGGCTGGCCCCAGGGATCGGCCGGCACCGCCTTGGCCAGGTAGGGCCCGGCCCAGCGCGGCTCGTCGGCCGGGCGCTGCAGCAGCGCGGCCAGGCCGGCCTCGGTGCCGGGGTAGCGGCCGGTGTCGATGCGGTACTGGTCCAGGGCCTTGCCCAGCGCCTCGATCTGCGCGCGCGCCACCTTGACCTCGGACTTGCCGATCTGCGCGAACAGCTTGGGCCCGACGTAGCCGGCGAGCAGGCCGATGATGACCATCACCACCAGCAGCTCGAGCAGGGTGAAGCCGCGCCGCGCCGGGGCCGGCGGCAGGGGCCGGGCGGCAGGGCGGACACACGAGGGCGCAACGATCGGGCAACAGTACTTCATGGCGGCTCGCAGCCTACGCAGCGGCGATGACCGGGCCATGAAGCGCCGGCCCCTTCGGCAGGGGATGGCATGGTCCGAACGGACCAGGACCGCCGCGGCGCGTCATCGGCGCCTCAAGCAAGCCTGTCCCAATCGGCGCCATGGACCACGCCCCTGCCCCGACCGCCGGCGCCCGCAGCGCCGACCCCCGCGTCGCCGACGCGCCCGCCCACCCGCGCCCCGCCCGCCGCTGGCCGCCCGCCCTGATCGGCGCCGGCCTGCTCGCGCTGGCGGCGCTGGCCGCGCCACCGGCCACGGCCCAGGCCGTGCGGCCGGCGGCCGCCGGCTTCATCGTGCAGCTGCGCGACGACGCCGGCAGCGCCGAGGCCGGCACCAAGCGCGTGCAGTCGCTGGTCTCCGAGCGGCGCCTGCCGCTGGCCGTGGCGCGGCCGCTGGGCGCCGGCTGGCACGTGCTGGCCGCCACCGGCACGCTGGACGCCGCCGGCACCGCCGCGCTGGAGTCGCAGCTGCGCGCCGACCCGCGGGTGGCCCGCGTGGTGCCCAATGTGCGCGAGCAGCGCCTGGACGTGACGCCCAGCGACGCGCGCTACGCCAGCCAGTGGTGGCTGCAGGCGGTGGCCGCCGGCAACACCGGCGCGGCCGGCTTCAGCACCGCCTGGGGCCGCTCGCAGGCGGCGCGCGGCGTGGCCAATGCCGCGCCGGTGGCGGTGCTCGACTCGGGCATCACCTCGCACATCGAGACCAATGCGCGCATCCTGCGCGGCTGGGACTTCGTCGCCGACCCGGTCTACGCCGGCGACGGCGACGCCCGCGACAACGACCCCACCGACCCCGGCGACGCGATCAGCGACGCCGAGCGCGCCGCCCGGCCCGACGCCTTCGGCGGCTGCCCGACGGCCACGCGCTCGAGCTGGCACGGCACGACCATCGCCGGCCAGCTCGCCGCGGTGACCGACAACGCCGAGGGCGTGGCCGCCGCCAACTGGCAGGGCACGGTGGTGCCGGTGCGCGTGGCCGGCAAGTGCGGCGCCGCGGTGGCCGACATCGTCGACGGCCTGCGCTGGGCGGCCGGCCTTGCGGTGGCCGGCGCCGAGGCCAACCCCAACCCGGCGCGGCTGATCGTGCTGAGCTACGGCAGCCTGGAGTCCTGCGACCGCGCGTCCAGCGACGCCGCCACCCGCGACACCGCCCAGCTCTACGAGGACACGCTGGCCGCGGTGCGTGCCCAGGGTGCGCTGGTGGTGGTGGCCGCCGGCAACCAGCGCCGCGAGGTCGGCCGCCCGGCCAGCTGCAGCGGCGCCTTCGCGGTGGCCGCGGCCAACCGCGAGGGCTTCAAGAGCAGCTACTCGAACTTCGGCGCCAAGGTGGCGCTGCTGGCCACCGGCGGCGACGCGCCCAGCGGCGGCAGCTGCGAGAGCGGCGAGGCCGACCTCAGCGACAGCGGCATCGTCTCCACCGGCAACCTGGGCGAGACCAGCGCGGGCAGCGCCGGCTACGTGGCCGCCAGCGGCACCAGCTTCGCCGCGCCGCAGGTGGCGGCGGTGGCGTCGCTGATGCTGGGCCTGAACCCGACGCTGACGCTGGCCCAGCTGGAGGACGGCCTGCGCCGCAGTGCCCGCCCGCACGTGCGCGCGCCGCTGCTGGGCGACTGCGCGCTGGGCAGCAACGCCGGGCGCTGCGCCTGCACCACCGCCACCTGCGGTGCCGGCCTGCTGGACGCCCACCAGGCCCTGGCCTTCGCCGAGGCGCCGGCCGCCTGGACGGCGCCGACCTGCGTCGCGCCGCTGCTGTCCGACAGCCGGCAGGCCGCCTGCGCCACGCTGCTGGGCCGCAGCCTGCCCGACCCGCTGCCCGCCGCCGTGGCCGGCAGCTGCGTGCCGGCGAGCAGTGGCGGCGGCACCGGCACCGGCACCGGCACCGGCACCGGCACCGGCACCGGCACCGGCACCGGCACCGGCACCAGCACCGGCACCGGCACCGGATCCGGAACGGGCACGGGCACGGGCACGGGCACGGGCAGTGCCGGCGGCGAGCCCGCCGCCTCGGCCGGCAGCGGCGGCGGCGGTGCCTCCGGCGCCGGCTGGCTGCTGGGGCTGGGCCTGGCGCTGGCCGCGCTGCGCCGCCGCCCGGGCTGAGCGGCAGCGGGCCGGTTCCGCCGGCAAGCCCGGCGGGGCGGACGCGGCGACCCGCATTCGGGGGGTGGCTTGCGCTGGCGCAGACAGCACGGCCCCGCGCCAGGGCTAGCATGCCGCCAAGAGACCGCATACCCGGAGGAGTTCATGCACAAGGGCCTTCTGGCGGCCACCCTCGCCGCCGCATCGCTGGGCGCACAGGCGAACCTCATCGCCAACGGCAGCAACGAGCTGCCGCTGGTCGGCGGCAACATCCCGTTCTGGACTGAGACGCTGGGCTCGTCCTGGGGCCTGCGCGCCAACAGCCCGGACCCCCACGAGGGCAGCTACTACTTCTTCGCCGGCGCCAGCGCGCGCGCCATCCTCAGCCAGACCATCGACCTGTCGCCCTACGCCGCGACGATCGACGCCGGCCGCCAGCAGTTCGACTTCTCCGGCTGGGTGGCCACCTGGCCGCAGGCCCCGTCCGACACCGCGCAGATCGTGCTGACTTGGCGCGCCGCCGACAACAGCGTGCTGGCCACCTTCGACACCGGCGAGATCGTCAGCACCAACGTCTGGCGGCAGGTGACCGACACCCGGCTGGCCCCGGCGCTGACGCGCTCGCTGCGCATCGATCTGGTCTCCGACCGCAACGCCGGCACCAACAACGACGGCTACTTCGACGCGCTGGTGCTGCAGACCAGCACGCTGCCCGTGCCCGAGCCGGCCAGCGGCGCGATGGCCGCGCTGGGCGTGGCCGCGCTGGGCCTGCTGCGCCGGCGCCGGCGCGCCGCCTGAGGCGCAGGGCGGCGCTGCGCCACGGCAAGGGCCGGGCTGGCGCCCGGCCTTGTTCATGGCCTGGTGCGGGGGCGCGCTCTCAGGGCGCGGGGACGGTGACCACCACGTCGTCGATGGCCAGGCCGTGGTCGTAGCCGAGGTTGTTCCTGAACGCCCAGCGGATCCACAGCACCGCCTGCGGCGCCCAGTGCACCGCGAACCGGCCGCCGCGGCTGCGGCTGGCCGCGGCCGAGCGGCCGTTCAGCGCACTGCCGTTCTCGCTGACCAGCGTTGGCGAGGGCGATTCGAAGTCGAAGGCGGCGCCGGGCGTGGTCCAGGCCGGGACGTCGGCGATGGTCTCGCCGAAGCCGTACTGCAGCACCAGCGTGTTGACGTCGTCGCTGGCACCCTGGCGCCACTGCTGGCCGCGGTACTGCAGCTGGACGGCGTTCAAGGTCCGTTCGCCGGTGTTGCGCAGCGCCAGCGCGATGAAGCCCGCGGGCGTGCCCGAGGCCGGCGTGCCGAAGTACGCGCCACCGGCGCCGACCACGCCCAGGGCGCGGTCGGACTCGTCGGCCAGGCCGTAGCTGTAGAAGCTGCCGCTGGCGCTGTCGCCCCGGTTGACGCGGTAGGTCGGCGTGACCAGTTCCTGCTCGACGAAGTTCAGCAGGTACCAGCCCGGCAGGGTCTGGTTGTCGTGCCAGCGGTGGGTGCCCGCCACCGCGGCCAGGGTGTTGAAGTCCTGGACGTAGCGGAAGGGCACGCCCGCGGTCGGCTGCACGGCCACCTGGGCCTGGGCCGTGCCGCAGCACGCCGCGAGCAGGGCGCCCAGCGCGGGGCCGCTGCGCTTGAAGAGTGCGCGCATCGCCGTGCTCCGCACGGGCTCAGGCGCGACGCTGGCGCGCACGCAGCGCCAGCGCGAGCAGACCGGCCGCCATCAGGCCGTAGGTGCCCGGCTCGGGCACCGCCGGCAGCGGCAGCGCGGCCGAGACGTAGACGTTGTCGATGGCCAGGCCGTGGTCGTAGCCGGCGCTGTTGTAGTCGATCCAGGTGACCCACAGGGTCTGGCCCGGCTGCCAGTCCAGCGCGATGTCGCCGCCGAGGGCCTGCACGCCCAGGGCGTTGCCGTCGTTGGCCATGCCGAGGCCGGTGCTGGTGTTCTTCACCGTGGAGTTGAACTTGAAGCCGGCACCGGGGTTGATCCACTCGCCGACGTCGGCAAAGCTGTCGCCGAAGCCGTAGCGGAAGTCCAGCGCGTCGGCGGTGGCGTTCTTCTCGCCCACGCGCCACTGCTCGGCGTCGAAGCCGATGTAGACGCCCTGCAGCGCGGCGCCGCTGTCGTTGCGCAGCGCCAGCGCGGCGTAGCTGGACAGGCCGTTCTCGGCCGGCGAGCCCCAGTAGGTGTTGTTGGCGCCGACGCTGCCGAGCGCGCGGTCGCTGTCGCCCGAGACGCCGTAGCTGTAGAAGTAGCCGCTGGCCTCGCCACCGGCGCTGGCACGGTAGTAGGTGATGGCGGCCTTCTTGCTGTTGAACAGCGACCAGCCGGCCAGCGTGCTGTCGTTCTGCCAGGGCCGGTTGGTCGTCCCGGTCACGTCGGCCAGGCTGTCGAAGTCCTGGCTGTACTCGAAGCTGGTGAACAGGCCCGAGGCGTCGGGGCTCAGGGTCACGCCGATGGCGGCGTGGGCGGAGGCGGTCAGGCAGCAGGCGGCGGACAGGGCCGCCAGGCGCAGGGCAGGGTACTTCATGGTGCGGTGCTCGGAGGAGCAGGTCGGTTGGGGGAGATCAGATGCGGCGGAGGCGACGCTCGTCGACGTCGGTGCCCCAGGTGTCGCCGGTGGACAGCGTGTAGGACCGGGCGGCCACGGTGTCCACGAAGTACCAGGTGGCTTCGCAGCGCTGCGGCGTGGCGGTGACCACCATGAAGCCGCGGTGCTCGGTCTCGGCATAGCGCAGCGTGGGGATGTTCTCGGTGAACCAGCGCGCCACCTCGGCCGGCGTGTCGGTCAGGCGCGACTTCTCGGTGCCGGGCGAGGACACGCCGGGCGTGGCGAACTCCACCCCCACCGGCAGGCCGGCGGCGTCCTCCAGGTCGCTGGCCCAGGCGTTGTGGGTGTCGCCGGCCAGCACGACCAGGTTCTTGTCCAGCGCGCGCGCGCCGGCCAGGACCAGCTCGCGCTCCGCGGCATAGCCGTCCCAGGCGTCCAGGTTGTCGGGGATCACCGGCTGGCCCAGCACGTAGCGCTCGGCGGCCGACAGGCGGTCCGGCGTGGCGGCCGCCTTGGCGCTCAACCGGGCCATGTTGCCGAGGGAGATCTGGCCCAGGGCGATGGCCGCCGGCAGGTGCATGCGCGCCATCAGCACCTGCTGGCCCAGCACCTGCCAGGTCGCCGTCGATGCGGCCAGGCGCGCCTGCAGCCAGCCGCGCTGCTCGTCGCCCAGCAGCTTCCGGCCGGCGTCGTTGACCGCGGCGTCCAGCGCGTCGGCGTCGACGCCCCGCTCGTCGACATAGGTCGACAGGCTGAGCTGCTTGCTGCGGGCCAGCACCCGCGTCTCGAGCATGTGCAGCGACAGCAGCTGGCCGAAGTCGAAGGACCGGTAGATCTTGCGCGGGTCCGACGGGTCGGCCACGCGGGTGGGCAGCCACTCGTGGTAGGCCCGGATGGCAGCGTCGCGGCGCACCGCGTAGCTGCCCTCGGTGCCCTCGGTGTGGTTGGCCGCGCCGCTGACGTAGGTGTTGTTGGCGATCTCGTGGTCGTCCCACACCGCGATCATCGGCACGCTGGCCATCAGCGCCTGCAGGTCGGCGTCGCCGCGGTACAGGGCGTGGCGCGTGCGGTAGTCGGCCAGCACGGTGCACTCGTGCACCGGCAGCACCTCGCGGCCCATGGCGGCCGCCTGCTCGGACGCGTAGCCGGCGCGGTCGTACTCGTAGATGAAGTCGCCCAGGTGCACGGCGGCATCGATGTCGGCCATCCGCGCCGCCTCGGCATAGGCATGGAAGTAGCCGGCCGGGTAGTTGGCGCAGGAGAACACCGCCAGACGCACCTGCTGCACGGCCCCTTGGGGAAGGGTGCGCGTGCGCCCCACGGGCGAACGCGTGCCGCCACAGCTGAAGCGGTAGTGGTAGCGGGTGCCGGGCTGCAGCCCGGTCACGTCGACCTTGACCGTGAAGTCCTGGCTGGCGCTGGTGCGCACCAGGCCGCTGCGCAGCACGCGGGTGAAGCCGGCATCGCTGGCCACTTCCCAGAACACGCGGGGGCTGGCATCGCCCTGGGCGGTGACGCGGGTCCACAGGATGACCTGGGTGGCCAGCGGGTCGCCGCTGGCCACGCCGTGGGCGAAGGCATAGGCCGGCGCCGCTTCGGCGGCGCAGACCAGGCCGCCGCCGGCCAGGGCCGCGGCCCCGAGGCTGCCGAGGAAGTCGCGGCGGTTGGAGGACGAGGGATCAGAGGTCATGGAACGGCATCACGTCGGGGTTCGGATTCGTGGCACCGCACGCTACGGGCGCCGGGTGACGCGGCACCCGGGTGGCCATGAGCCGTTCGGCCCAGGCGCCATTCGGATGCGGGGGGCAGGACGTCGGCAGGCGGTCGCCCGGCACCGCCCGGCCGGCGCCGTCCGGGGCGTCGGGAGGGCCGAAAGAAGAAAAGGCCGGGCTGGCGCCCGGCCTTGTTCTTCTGCTTGTGCGGTAGCGCCCGGCCGCGCGCGGCCGGGTGGGGTGCGTCCTCAGGCGGCGCGGCGGCGGCCCAGGAAGCCCAGGGCCAGCAGGCCGGCGCTGAGCATGGCCCAGGTGCCGGCCTCGGGCACCGGGGTGGTGAAGGCCAGGTTGTCGACGACCACGCCGTTGCCCTTGAACGAGATCGAGCGGATGTCGGCCTGGGCGCGCACGATGCCCAGGAACAGGCCCTCGTTGTAGCCGTCGGCGGCGGTGTCGACGACCACGTTGTGGGTCTCGATGATCTGGTTGTTCTGGCCGTAGGCCGAGATCTCCACGCTCAGCGGCGCGGCGCCGTACAGGTCGACCAGCGCGTCGAAGGCGGCGTGGTTGACGAAGGCGCCGGCGCCGGCCGACAGGCCGTCGCTGAAGGTGAAGCGCAGCTCGCCGGCGACGCCGGAGGCGGCGAAGAGATTGCCCACGCCCCACAGGCCGTTGTCGTAGAGCACGCGGCTGTTGGCGCCGAGCTCGGCGGCCGAGTCGCCGGTGAAGACCACGCCCGGGGCCACCGCCACCGGCAGGCCGCCGGTGAGCAGGCCGTCGAAGGCCTCGAAGTCGACCAGCTGCACCGGCGCGGCCAGCGCGGCGGCGTGGTCGACCAGGGTGGCCTGCGCCGTCGGCAGCAGGGCGGCAGCGGCCAGGGCCGCGGCGATCGGATGGAGTTTCATGCCAAGTCCTTCAAAGGGGGTGAGCCGCGGCACGGCCCCGTGCCGCGGCAGGAGGCTCAGGTGCCGATGACGCCGCCGTCGTCCTTGGTGATGACCACCACCGCCGAGCGCGGGCGGCCGGCCGGCAGCGGCGTCACGCCGTCGGCGGCGAAGCTCCACTGGCTTTGCGGCCAGTTCGAGAACTGGGTCGGGTTGGACCAGGGCGCGTCCTCGCCGGGGTGCTGCACGCCGACGAACATCGTCCTGCCGTCCGGCGTCATCGTCACGCCGGTGACCTCGCACTTGTTCGGTCCGGTCAGGAAGCGGCGGGTCTCGCCGGTGGCCGGGTCGGCGCAGACCATCATGTTGCCGCCGATGTTGACGAAGTCGCCCGAGCCGTCGCCGATCTGGTCGGTCTGCACCCACAGGCGGCCGAACCCGTCGAACCACAGGCCGTCGGGCGCGCCGTAGTCGGCGCTGCCGTGGGGGTTGTCGTTGATGTCGCCGATGTAGCGGGCCGCGGGCGACTTGGCGGTGGCGGTGTCGCCGGCCTGGGCGAACAGGTCCCAGGCGAAGCGGGTGGCGGTGACGGTCTTGCCGGCCTCGCGCCAGCGGATGATGTGGCCGTAGACGTTGTCGGCGCGCGGGTTGGCGGCGTCGACCGCCGGGCGGGCCGAGGCCGCGGTGGTGCTGCCGTCGGCCTTGTTCGACGACGGCGTGGCGCTGCTGCCGCGGCGGTTGTTGTTGGTCAGGGTGCAGTAGACCTCGACCTCGCTGTAGCCGTTGAGGCGCGGGCGCGCGCCGGTCCACTCGGGGCGGTCCATCATCGTCGCGCCCACCGCGTCGCCGGCCATGCGCGCCTTGATCAGGATCCTGGCCAGCACCTCGGCGTCGTCGGCGCCGGCGAAGTTCGGGTTGTCGCGCAGGGCCACGCCGTCCACGCCGACGGTGCCCGGCAGCAGCGGGATCCACTGGCCGCCGAGGTCGGCGTCGAAGCGGGCCACGTACAGCGTGCCGCTGTCCAGCAGGTTGCGGTTGGCGGCCTTGTTGGCCGGGTTGTACTTGCCGGCGCAGACGAACTTGTAGATGTACTCGTTGCGCTCGTCGTCGCCCATGTAGAAGGCGACGTTGTTCTGCGCGTCGACCACGTACTGCGCGCTCTCGTGCTTGAAGCGGCCCAGCGCGGTGCGCTTGACCGGCGCGGCGGACGGGTTCATCGGGTCGATCTCGACCACCCAGCCGAACAGGTTGGGCTCGTTCGGGTTGAGGTTGACGTCGAAGCGCGGATCGGTCTCGTGCCAGCGGTAGCCGAAGCCGGCCGCGGTCACACCGTAGCGGTTGAACAGCTTGCCGGCCTCGCCCGACGCGGCCGCGGGCACGGGCGTGCTGCTGCCGAAGTTGCCGTTCCAGTTCTCCTCGCAGGTCAGGTAGGTGCCCCAGGGCGTGATGCCGTGGGCGCAGTTGTTGATCGTGCCGTAGGCGGTGTAGCCGTCGTTGAGCGTGCCGGTGTCGACGCTGCCGGCCTCGCCGATGCTGTACTTGCGCGACTTCAGCAGCGCGTGGCCGGCGGCCGGGCCGCTGACCTTGCACGGCGTGTTGGCGGTGATGCGGCGGCCGTAGGGCGAGCTCTTCACCACGCTCCACTTGCCGGCGCTGCGGCGCAGCTCGACCACCGAGACGCCGTGCGCGGCCTGCGACTTGCGGGTCTTGGCGATGTTGTAGCCGGCGGCCTGGCCGTCGGTGAAGAGGATGTCCTCGTGGGTGTACTCGTTGTTCGCGCAGAGGATGCCGCGGTCGCTGAGCGCGACGCCGCCGGTGCCCTGCAGCGGGAAGAAGTGCATGCCGTCGGTGTGGGCGCCGTACTGGCGGGCCTGCTGGGCGGCGGTCTCGCTGGCATTGCCGGCGAAGGCCGTGCCGCCGGGCATGATCGGGTCGCCCCAAGCCACCAGCAGCTGCGCGGTGTAGCCGGCGGGCACGGTGACGCGGTCGACCACCGCGGTGGCGCTGCCGCCCAGGCTGGCGTTGAGCGCGCGGGTGTTGGCCGGCACGTTGGCGAAGCCGATGGGCTGCGTCAGCGTCGACACGGCGGCGGCGGCCTGCACCGTCTGCACCAGGCCGCCCAGCGACAGGCCGCCGGCGGCGGCCAGCGCGCCGGCGCCGACGCCGCCGCGCACGAAGCGGCGGCGGCCGAGGTCGACGCGCGCGATGACGTCGAGGATGGACTCGTTGCCCGACGCGTTCAGCGACACGTCGTTCTTCGGATGGCTGTGACCCTTCATGGGGAACTCCTGGGCTGGCGGGGACTGGCGACGCCGCGCGGCACGGCGGCTTGCAGGGATGCGGTGACTCTGGCCTTCGGGGATGACAGCGCGGTGAATCCGGCTGCGCCGCGCCCCCCAGGCCGAGGGGTGGGACCGGCACCGGGCACCGGGCGGTGCCCGGCGCCGGGGCCGGTTCAGGCGTGCGGCGTCAGACGCGCCACTGGTCGGCGCGGGCGGTGCCGTGCATCGCCGGGTCGCTGATCGACGGCGCGCCGGTTTCGACGCGGCCGGCGAAGCGGCGGCTGAACTCGGGCCAGCCCTTGACCTTGACGCTGAGGTCGTACCAGCGGCCGCTGGCCGACAGCGGCAGGCGCAGCGCGGTCTCGCTGCGCGCGACCACGGTGATCTCCTGCACCTGGGCCGCGGCGTAGCGGTTGGCCGACCACTGGAAGGTGCAGGGCACCGGGCCGGTGTTGACCAGGCGCACGACCAGGTCGCCGCTGGCGCGGTCGTGCTGCACGATCACGTCCGGGTTGGGCTGGCCGGCGGCGGTGGCGCGGATCGCGTTGCCGGTGGCGTGGCGGTGGAAGCCGTTGGGGCCCAGCACCCACAGGTCGTAGGCGCCGCGGGCGTCGGGCGCCCACTGGCCGGCCAGCTGCTTGCCGGCCTCGACGGTGTAGCGGCGCGGGATCTCGGCCAGCCGCAGCCGGTCGTAGACGTGGAACACCGCGCCGGCGCTGCCGGTGTTGGCGAAGCCCAGGTGGACCGTGGCCTGGCCGATGCGGCTGCCGGCCTGCACCCGCGCATGCACGGCCAGCTCGTAGGGCAGGGCCGACGAGGGCCGCGCGCCGGCGGCCTGGCTGGGCAGGGTGACGGTGGCCGGCGTGGCCGGCGTGGTGCGCCCGGGCAGCGCGCGCGCCTGGTTGGCCAGGGCCAGCGTGGCCGGCAGGCTGGCGAAGAAAGCGGTGTTGTCCGGGTCGGCGAAGTTGAAGGCGCTGGTCAGGTCGCCGCACACCGCGCGGCGCCAGGCCGAGATGTTCGGCTCGGCCACGCCGAAACGCTGCTCGATGAAGCGGATCACCGAGGTGTGGTCGGTGACCTGCGAATTGACCCAGCCGCCCTTGCTCCAGGGCGAGACCACGTACATCGGCACGCGCGGGCCCAGGCCGTAGGGCCGGTACAGCGTGGCCGCGTTCGAGCCGTTGAGGATGCTGTGGTGTTCGCCGGTCATGTCCACCGTCGAGGCGCCGGCGTAGACGCGCTTGGTCGGGTCGGCGTCCCAGGCCAGCACCGAGGGCACGGCCGGCGGCGGCACGTGGTCGAAGAAGCCGTCGTTCTCGTCGAAGTTGATGAACAGCACCGTGCGCGCCCAGACCTCGGGGTTGGCGGTCAGCGCGTCCAGCACGCGCGAGGTGTAGTCGGCGCCCTGGGCCGGGCTGGACGGGCCGGGGTGCTCCGAGCCCTCGGCGGTGGCCACGATCCACGACACCTGCGGCAGGCGGCCGGCGACGACGTCGGCCTTCAGCAGGTCCAGGTCGCGCGTGCTGATGCCGCGCGCCTTCAGATCCGCCGAGTAGCCGGCGCGGCCGTACCAGGCGTCGCGGAAGGGGCGGAAGCCGACCAGCGAGTTGTCGGTGAAGTTGTCCGCCATGTTCTCGTAGACCTGCCAGCTGATGCCGGCGGCCTGCAGGCGCTCGGGGTAGGTGGTCCAGGTGTAGTCGGTGGCGGGGTTGCTGTTGAACCAGTCCTGGCTGTTGTCGGTGGCCGGGCCGTTGCCGCGGCGCAGCGGGTCGTTGGTGCCGGACCACAGGAACAGGCGGTTCGGGTTGGTGCCGGCCTGCATCGCGCAGTGGTAGGCGTCGCACAGCGTGAAGGCGTTGGCCAGCGCGAACTGGAAGGGCAGGTCGGCGGCGCCGAAGTAGCCCATCGCGTGGTTCTGCTTGGCCTTGGGCCAGGCGTTCATGCGGCCGTGGTCCCAGGCGGCCTGGGCGTCGACCCAGGAGTGCGGCGTGCCCTCGACGCGCATCAGCGCGAAGTTCTGCGTGGTGTTCAGCGGGAAGGGCGCGACCACCGTGGGGCCGGCCGGCGCCGGGCGGCCGGGCAGGGCGACCACGCCGGCGGCGGGCTGCAGCCACACCGACTTGCCGGCGATGCCGGTGCTGTCGGCCACCGGCACCGGGAAGGGGTCGGCGAAGCCGCGCACGCCGTTGAGCGTGCCGAAGTAGTGGTCGAAGGAGCGGTTCTCCTGCATCAGCACGACGATGTGCTGCACGTCCTGCAGCGTGCCCAGGTTGCGGGCGGCCGGGATGGCCAGCGCACGCTGGATGGCCGGCGGGAAGGCGGTGAGGGCGGCGGCGGCGCCGGCCGAGCTGGCGGCGCTTTGCAGGAAGCGGCGGCGGGAGGTGTCGGTCATGGGATTCTCCGGACGTGGGCGCCCGCGCGCCCCACCACCGGAGAAGCCGGGCGGCGGGGCGCAGGGGCGCCGGGGGTGGCGGTGGAGGCAGGGCGGCGCACGCCGGCGCCGCGCAGGGCGAGGCCGGTCAGCCGGCGCGGCGGCGCAGGGCCAGCTGCAGCACGGCCAGGCCGGCAGCCAGCAGCAGCACGGTCTGCGGCTCGGGCACCGGGGCACCCTGGAAGCTGAAGTCGTCCATCACGTAGGACGCGTGAAAGGGGCTGGACACGCGCACCGCGTCGACGGCACCCGACCAGCCGCTGGCCAGGAAGCGCGGCGTGGCGTCCGGGTCCAGCGTGGCCGAGCTGGCCACCCACTGGCCGCCCAGGTAGAGGTCGAAGCGCACGGTGGCGCCGCCCAGGCCGGCGAACCAGGCGCCGTCGAACACCGTGGGCGTGGCGAAGCGCACCTCGGTGGCGGCGTCGTCCACGCCCCAGCCGGCGGCGGCGCGGAAGCTGCCGGAGTGGGCGGTGTAGGGCGCCTGCTCGCCGGCGAAGACCGACCAGCCGGCGGCCGACCAGTCCAGCCCGCCGTAGTTCAGCGGCACGGCGCCGTCGGCGCCGAGGTCGTCGAAGCCGAGCACGGTGGCGCCGGCCAGCGGGCCGGCCAGGGCCAGGGCCGCGGCCAGCGCGGCGTGGCGAAGTCGCATCGTCATGGTGGCGACTCCCCGGCTCAGGCGCGGCGGCGGCGCGCGACGCCGGCCAGCACGGCCAGACCCAGGCCCAGGCTCAGCCAGGTGGCCGGCTCGGGCACGGCGCTGATCTGCAGCGACAGGTTGTCGGCATAGCCGTCGTTGTCGCCGCCGCCGAGGCGCTCCATCGTCAGCGACACCAGCAGCTGGCGCGTGGCCGTGGGCAGCGCACCGCTGGTCTGGTAGGCGAACAGGCCGGTGCTGTTGTTGCGCATGGCCGGCGTCACCGGGCCCAGCTGGGCGGTGCCGACCTCGGCGCCGCTGGCGTCCTGGAAGGACACGTACAGCAGCGCGTTGTCGCCCTGGTCGGACCAGCCGCCCAGCCAGCCCGACAGCGTGAAGCTGACGCGCCCGGCAGCGATGTCGCCCGCCTGGGCCGACAGGTCCACGACCTGGTAGCCGCCGGCAAAGGCGTGGCCGCTGCCGCCGACGAAGAGGCTGCTGCCGCGGTCGGCCGGGCCGGGGTGGTAGGGCTGCACCCAGTTCGGGCCGTACGCGACGGCGTCGAACAGGTCCGCGCCGGCGAAGGCGGTCCAGCCGGCGGTGCCGGCCTCGGCATCGGCGTTGACGATCAGGTTGCTGCCGTAGCCGGCGGCCTGGCTGGCGGCGGCGCTCAGGGCCAGGGCGGCGGCGAGCAGGCCGCGGCGCAGGGGCGTGGGGTGCATGGGGATCCTCCGGGGGTCTTTGCTGTCGGGCGGCAGGGCTGCCGCGCGTGCCGCGAGTCTCGGCAGCGGCAGTGACCCGGGTGTGACGGATTTCACGCCATCACCCGCCCGTCGGACCATCGGCCGGCCATCCCAACACGCGTCCGGCACGGCCGCCGGCCGGCCCGGCCCGCCCCCTCGGGCGCTCAGGCCGACGCGGGCAGCCATGCCAGCGCGCGTTCGACGTAGGCGTCCTTCTCGCCGACCGGCGCCACGTAGTGCAGCGCGCTGCGCGCGGCGTCCAGGCCCGCCAGCCGCGCGATCACCCAGGCCGCCAGGTAGGGCGAGGCCAGGCAACCCCCCGCCGTGGCCACGTTGCCGTGGGCCAGGAAGGGCCGGTCGAGCACGGCGACGCCGGCGTCCTCGACCCAGGGCCGGGTCGTCAGGTCGGTGCAGGCGGGCAGGCCGGCCAGCAGGCCCAGCCGGGCCAGCACCAGGGTGCCCGAGCACTGCGCGCCCAGCAGCTGGCGCGCCGGGTCCAGGCGCAGGCGGGCCATCAGCGCGGCGTCGGCCACCACCTCGCGCGTGCGCAGGCCGCTGCCCACCAGCACCGCGTCGGCCGCGGCGGCGTCCTCCAGCGTGGCCTGGGCGGGCAGCGTCAGGCCGTTCATCGAGCGCACCTGCGGCGCCGGGCTGGCCAGCGACACCCGCCAGCCCGGCCGCTGCACGCGGTGCAGGAGGCCGAAGGCGATCAGGGAATCGAGCTCGTTGAAGCCGTCGAAGGTCAGGATGGCGATGTGCATGGGCGCTCCAGGGGCCGGCCGGTGCGGCCGGTGGTGCGCCAGCCTAGGGCGGCAACCCAATACACTCAAATCATTGTCATGCATACAAGGCCGCCATGCCCCGGGCCCGCTACAAGGCGGTGGTCGACCGCCTCGCCGCCGACATCCGCGCCGGCCGCCTGGCCGCCGGCACGCGGCTGCCCACGCACCGCCAGCTGGCCGCGGCCGAGGGCCTGGGCCTGGTCACCGCCACCCGCGTCTACGCCGAGCTGCGCGCCATGGGCCTGGCCAGCGGCGAGGTCGGGCGCGGCACCTTCGTGCGCGAGCCGGCGCTGCCGGCCGGCCAGGGCCTGGACACGCAGGCCCTGGCCGCCGACCTGGCCGGGTCACCCGACCTGGTCGACCTGAACTTCAACTACCCGGCGCTGCCCGGCCAGGCCGAGCGCCTGCGCCAGGCCCTGCGCCAGCTGGCCGCGGCCGGCGACCTGGACGCCCTGCTGCGCTACCAGCCGCACGGCGGCCGGCCGGCCGACCGCGCCGCCGTGGCCCGCCACCTGGGCGCGCGCGGCCTGGCGCTGCCGCCGGAGCAGGTGCTGCTGGTCGACGGCGCCCAGCACGGCCTGGCGGTGACCGCGCTGGCCCTGCTGCAGCCCGGCGACGTGGTGGCCGCCGACGCCCTGACCTACCCCGGCTTCAAGCTGCTGGCCCGGACCTGCCGGCTGGACCTGCAGCCCCTGCCCGCCGCCGGCGCCGGGCCCGACCTGGACGCGCTGGACGCGCTGTGCCGCCGCCGCCCGGTGCGCGCCGTCTACACCCAGCCCACGCTGCACAACCCGCTGGGCTGGGTGATGGGCGCGGCACGCCGCCGCGCCCTGGTGGCGCTGGCGCGCCGGCACGGCCTGCTGCTGGTCGAGGACGCGGCCTACGCCTTCCTGGCCGAGGACCCGCCGCCGCCGCTGGCCGCGCTGGCGCCCGAGCGCACGGTCTACGTCAGCGGCGTGTCCAAGAGCGTGGCCACCGGGCTGCGCGTGGGCTTCGTCGCCGCGCCGGCCGCGCACCTGCCGGCGCTGACCCGGGCCATCCGCGCCACCACCTGGAACACCCCGGGCCTGATGACCGCCCTGGTGGCGCGCTGGCTGGACGACGGCAGCGTGGCCCGGCTGGAGGCCGACAAGCGCGCCGACGCCAGCACCCGCCAGGCCCTGGCCGCCCGGCTGCTGCGCCCGCTGCGGCCGCTGGCGCACCCGGCGTCCTACTTCTGCTGGCTGCCGCTGGCCGAGGGCGCCCGCGCCGACCGCGTGGCCCTGGCCCTGGCGCGCGAGGGCATCTCGGTGTCGACCGCCGAGCCCTATGCCACCACGCCCGCGGTGCCACACGCGCTGCGGCTGGCGCTGGGCTCGGTGACGCCCGACGCCCTGGCCCGCGCGCTGGCGCAGGTGCGGCAGGTGGTGCTGGAGCACATGGAGGCGGTGCCGGAGGACGGTTGAGCCGGCGGGGTGGGCGCTGGCGAGCGGCAAGAACCGCCGGTACGGCGTGTGCCGGCGGCGCATGGCGGAAGGTCGAACTGCTTGTCGGGCGTGAAGGCGGACGAGGCAGCCTCTGAAGCTACGGCAAACCCACGGCTATGCCTCTTTTCGACCCGTTCCAGTCGCTTGCGCGTTCGGCTTCGGCGCTGCAGAGCGGTCGTTCACCACTAAGACGGGGATCTGTACTTCTGTAGTGGTGCTTGGACCTCACGCTGTGTCTGCTGGCCAGTTGGCTTCTCCAACAGCTTGTGGTGGCTCGCGACCGCGGGCACTTCGGTTGGGATGCAGTTCTGGGAGCAGCCGAACCGAGCTTCGCACTTGCCGCCTTCTTAGAGTCCTTGACCAGTTTCGGCACTGCATTTGAACCCAGCAATCTACCGTCCGGCTTCCGAAACTCAGTCGCACGGATACCAATGACTCGAAGGCGCAACCCCAAGGCCGTGACCTTTCAAACTCACTCGTAGATCGCGTCGACTGCGAGCAAGCGACGGCACCCCGCTCTCCCTCCTCATAAGCTGTATGGATGCCGCACTGCGCGGTGCGATCGATCATCGCACCCAGGAGGGTTCGTCATGAAGATCGATCAACCGGGCGTGTCCGAAGCAGGCATCGTCGAGGTCACCGGACCTAGCATCCGGTTCACATTCGAGCATCGCGGCCAGGCCCTCGTGCGGATGCGGGTGTCCTGGGACATCGAGAAGCAGCCGATCGTGCATCCGCTCCCCAGTGGCAAATCCGGCCAACCGCAGCCACGCACGCTGGACGCGGGCCGCTACCTAGTGTCTGCGCGCGTGCATGCGACGGACCTGCCCGGCCTGCCGAACGCCTCCATCGACAGCACGCTGTTCATCAACGGCGAACGGATTCTTGTTGCCACGGGCAATGTGCCCGACAAGGATCCGAAGGTCGACGTCAACGGCGCCCTGTTCTTTCTGATCGTGTCCTGACCACACCCCGGGAGCCCCAAGATGCGTCGACCCGCCTACCACTTGCTCCTGGCCTTTGCAGCCGTGATGGCCGCCAACCCGGTCGCCGCAGAAGGCACGATCAAGGACTACCTGTTCACTCATACCGCAGGCCCGGTGGCTGCGAATGACATCATCGGCGCTTCTAAGAACGTCGTCTCTGACCTGCAGACACCCCGAGACCTCGCCTTGTCCCTCGGCAACTTGGGCGACAAGGACACGCAGAATGGCTTTGGCATCTCGTTTACTCCGGGACGCAGTGGCTTCGACCTTGTTGCCGTAGCCGCCGACAAGTACCGCAACGGCGACCTGTCACGTCGGATCTGGGCGGGCACGACGTTCAGCTACGCGCAGAACAGGAAGAAGATCAGTAGCGCCGAGTACGACCAGTCGGCGGTGGCGGTCAACACCACGTTCCTACTCCACGCGGACCAGGATCCCATCATCGTCGCCTACGACGCGCTTTCCGTTTCCGAAGGAAGTGCGACCAAGTGCAAGGTTTCGCAGGAGGCTCTTGAGGCCGCCAGCAAGAAGGCAGAGGAGGAACAACGGCGCTTGGTCAAGGAGTTCCCCGACAGGAACGGCGGAAAGACACCGAACAAGGTTCAGTTGGAAGACATCGAGAAACAGACCGCGGTGCAACGCGAAGCCGAGGTCAAGGCGCTGGCCGAACTCCGCAGCTGCGCCCACAGGGTCGCAGCCGACATCGACAAGATTTGGAACGCCAACCGCTTCCAACTGCTGCTCGGCAGGGGCTGGATCAAGCCCGCGGATGGCGGTGGCGATCGCGTTCGCCTGGCAACACATGCCAAGCTGTCGCTGGCCCTTGGCGTGCGAGATGATGGTTTGGTCAACCTCACATGGCGCCGCGCTGGCGACGAGGTCGACTTGACAACGTTGGCAGGCTCGCCGACCTTCAAGAACACCAACAGTGCCGCCGTCCGGTTCACCTACAAGGCCACACAGAAGGCGGACACATTTGCCATCGCGGAGGTGAGCAACGTGAAGGCGACCACCACGACTGCGTCGCAGGCAGACTTCAAGCAGGCACTGGGCCTCGACAGGATGGTCGCTCCCGGACTGTGGCTCGAGTTTCGATACGGACGCGCCCGGACCACGAACGGCACAACCCTGGAGAACAAGGCTTTGCTTTCGCTCAAGTTCTCGGAAGACACGTCGCTCGAGAAGCAGGTCAAGTGAACAGGTGAAGCTCGCCGGACTCCAGTAGCCGTTGCGCGTTTGAAGCAATTGAAGCCGACCTGATTAAATACGTCGAGCGCCACCACAAGCCAACGCGCCGGCATTGAACACTCGGCTACGTCAGGCCTATAGAGATTGAGGAGTCGCCCAAAAGATGCCCGTGACCACCGACGGCTCTTGGCCGACAGGCGCCGGCCGCTTGACGCCCAGTGTCCCGCGGCACGAACCCGCTGTCAGTGGCGATAGTCATCTTCGCGCTGGTGTCGAACGGCGCCTACGACTACGTCGTCTCCGATGATTTCAAACAGCACAACATAACCGGCACCGCCAAATGGAACGATAAGTTCGCGCGAGCGGCCGTTGCCTAGCTCCGCCTTTCGGCAGGTGTATGGCGACCAAGTCAGCAGGCGCATTCCCTGGCTGATCGCATCGAGCGCGCGTTGGGGCGTCGTCCAGTCCGGTGTTTCGCTGGCGAGCTCCCGCTCGATGGCGAACTCTTCCAGGCGTTGAAGGTCCGCAACAGCCTCTTCGAGAAGTGTGACGGTGTAGACGGTGGTCACTTGCCAGCGCGCTGGGCCGCTCGACGCTTCGCGTCATCCAGGCGCCCCTGCAAGTCGGTCATGACCTCGTCGACCGTGCGACCGCCGCCTTCGCGCTTCCACCGCTCAATGGCGGCCTCGCCGCGATGGACGAACTCGGCCTGGACTCGACGCCAAGCTGCGGCCGAGACGACCGCCTCCTCGATGAACTGCGTCAGCGACTCGCCTTCGCGCAAGACGGCCTCGACTTCGGCCCGAACCTCGGGCTCGACGCGGATGGGAGGAAAGGTGGCGGAGCGCATGAATGGAATGTATAGCAAACGTGCTACAGCCACAATCGAGGCCGCTGCGACGCCCTGAAGCTGACAGTCGCCGATGATCGCTCCTGGCCGAAGGCTGTCGGCCAAAAGGAGCAGTTCCTCGTGTCGGCGCGCTCCGCGCCTCGCACTGCCAATACTCAGTGCCGGCCGGGCAATTGCACCACCCAGACCTTCCAGTCGGCATAGCGCTGGCGCCCAGCGGCGTCCGGCGTCGTGCCGAAACGCGTGCACCAGCCCAGCAGGTCCTCGCGTTCGATGACCACGCGCTGGACTTGCAGCCCGCGCGCCTCCAGCGCGCGCTGCGCGGCCTCGGCGCCCTGCAGCCAGGCCGTGTAGGTCGTTGGCAGATCGGCGCGGTCGGGCAGTGCGCCGCGCAGGTCGGCATGGGCCTGGTGGCGGAACCACGGCAGGCCGACCTGGCCGTCCGGGCCCGGTGGGCGGGGGATGTCGTCCGTGGTGCGCCTACCGGGGGGCTCAGAGCGCTGCCACCACCCCGTCGCTGCGCGGGTCCACCGCGCCCTCGATCATGCCGTCGGCGTGGCGCACCAGGGCGCCGGCGTGGCCCATGGTGTCGCTGAAGGGCTCGGGCAGCAGCTCGACCGCGTGGCCGGCGTCGCGCAGCGCCTGCACCAGGGCCGGGTCGAAGCGGTTCTCCAGCTTCAGCGTGGTGCTCACGTCGCCCCAGGTGCGGCCCAGCAGCCAGCGCGGCGCGGTCACCGCCTGCTGCAGCGGCTGGCCGAAGCGAGCGTAGCGGCTGAACACGGCGGCCTGGGTCTGCGGCTGGCCCTCGCCGCCCATGGTGCCGAAGGGCATCACCCGGCCGTCGTCGAACAGCGCCAGCGAGGGGTTCAGGGTGTGGAAGGGCTTGCGGCCGGGCGCCAGCGCGTTCAGCGCCGCCGGATCGAGGCTGAAGCTGCAGCCGCGGTTCTGCCAGGTCACGCCGCTGCCGGCCAGCACCACACCGCTGCCGAACTCCCAGTACACGCTCTGGATGAAGCTGACGGCGCGGCCGTCGCGGTCGATGGCGCCCATCCAGATGGTGTCGCCCGGCGCGGTGGGCTGGGGCCAGGGCAGGGCGCGGCGCGGGTCGAGGCGCGCGGCCAGCGCGTCCAGCGCGGCCGGGGCCAGCTGGGCCTGCGGGTCGGCCGGCAGGCGGCCGGGGTCGGTCACCACGCGGTCGCGCAACAGGAAGGCCTGCTTGGTGGCCTCGACCAGGCCGTGCAGGTGGGCGAAGCCCTCGGCGTCGGCCGCCGTCACGCCGTGCGCGGCGCAGAAGCGCTCGAACAGCCCCAGGATGGCCAGCGTGGCCAGGCCCTGGGTGGGCGGCGGCAGGTTGTGCACGCGGCAGCCGGCCAGCTGCACCGCCAGCGGCGTGACCACGGCGGCGTGCTGGGCGGCCAGGTCGGCGGCGCGCAGCGGGCTGCCCACGCGCTGCAGCTCGGCGACCAGGTGGCCGGCCAGCTCGCCGCGGTAGAAGTCGTCCAGGCCGCGCGTGGCCAGCTGGGCCAGGGTGTCGGCCAGCGCCGGCTGGCGCAGGCGGTGGCCGACCGGCGGCGGCGCGCCGTCGACCAGGAAGGTCTCGGCGAAGCCGGGCTGGGCCTGCAGGCCGGCCAGCTTCTGCGCGGTGAGCTGGTGCTGGCTGGTGGACACCGCCACGCCGTCGCGCGCGTGGCGGATGGCGTCGGCCAGCAGGCGCTGCAGCGGCAGCGCCTGGCCCCAGGGCGCGGCCAGCGCCAGGGCCCGGGCCCAGCCGCCGACGGTGCCGGCCACCGTCAGCGCGGCCTGCGGGCCGCGGGCGGGGATGGCGTCCAGCCCGGCGTAGAAGCCGCGGTCGGCCAGGGCCGCGGCGCGGCCGCAGGCGTCGATGGCTCGCGGCGCCTGGCCGGGCTCGTGCACCAGCCAGAAGCCGTCGCCGCCGATGGCGTTCATGTGCGGGTAGACCACGGCGATGGCCGCGGCGGCGGCGACCATGGCCTCGACCGCGTTGCCGCCGTCGCGCAGCACGTCGCGGCCGGCCTGGGCGGCCAGGTGGTGGGGGGCGACGAGCATGCCGCCGGTGGAGCGCAGGGTGTGGAGCATCGCAGCAGAAAAGGTCTGTCCAGGCACCGAGCCTAGCCCAGAGCGGCGCCCGCCGGCCGGCCCGGGCGGGTCCTCACTCGCCCAGCAGGTGCAGCGCCAGCTGGCGCCGGTGGCCATGGTGGCGGTGCTCGCAGACGAACACGCCCTGCCAGGTGCCCAGCATCAGCCGCCCGCCCATCACCGGGATCGCCAGCTGGGTGGGCGTCAACGCGCTGCGCACATGGGCCGGCATGTCGTCCGGGCCCTCGCTGACGTGGCGGAACAGGCCGTGGCCGTCGGGCACCAGGCGCTCCAGGAAGCGCGCCAGGTCGCGCTGCACCTCGGCGTCGGCGTTCTCCTGCACCAGCAGGCTGGCCGAGGTGTGGCGGATGAACACCGTCAGCAGCCCGTCGGCGATGCCGCTGGCGGCCACCCAGTCGGCCAGCCGCGCTGTCACCTCGGTGAAACCGCGGCCGGTGGTGTGGACGTCGAGCGTGGCAAGGGCTTGGCGCATGGCGGGCGGGGCGGGCAGGGCAGGTGGGTTGGCGCGGCCGATGATGCCGCAGCCGGCGGCAGGTTCGTCCGATCCGACGATGCGGGGCGGCGCCGGGGGCCAGAAGATCCGACGCTGGCCCGCCGCACCGGCGGCGCACGCCCCGCCCCCAGAACCGCCCGCGACCCAGATCAAGCGGCCCCGGGCGCCCTGCAGGAGACCCCCCGCCATGAATTTCGACTTCTCAGACGACCTGAACCTGCTGCGCGAACAGGCGCGCAAGTTCCTGGCCGAGCAGTGCCCGACCACCGCGGTGCGCCGCGTGCTGGAGCGCAAAGGCCCCGACGCCGGCATCGACCGCGCGCTGTGGCGCCAGGTGGCCGAGATGGGCTGGCTGGGCGCCGCGGTGCCCGAGCAGCACGGCGGCGTCGCGCTGGGCCACGAGGGCCTGTGCGTGATCGCCGAGGAGCTGGGCCGCGCGCTGGCGCCGCTGCCCTTCGCCTCGTCGGTGTACCTGGCCACCGAGGCCATCCTGGCCCACGGCACGCCGGCCCAGCAGGCCGAGTACCTGCCGAAGCTGGCCAGCGGCGAGCTGATCGGCACCTTCGCGCTGGCCGAGGGCCCGGGCAACCCGCGCGCCGCGGCGCTGGCCGCGCGCTGGACGGGCGGCCAGCTCACCGCCGACAAGTGGCCGGTGGCCGACGGCAACGTGGCCGACCTGGCCGTGGTGGTGGCGCTGGACGACGCCGGCGCGCCCACCCTGGTGTTGCTGCCGCTGACCGCCGCCGGCGTGCAACGTCAGACGCTGGACACCCTGGACCCCAGCCGCGACCAGGCCCGCCTGCGCTGCAGCGGCGTGGCCGCGGCCCGCCTGGGCGACGCCGCCTGCGGCTGGGACGCGGTGCAGGCCCTGCTGGACCGGGCCGCCGTGCTCACCGCCTTCGAGCAGGTGGGCGGCGCCCAGGCCTGCCTGGAGATGGCCACCGCCTACGCCAAGGAGCGCATCGCCTTCGGCCGGCCCATCGGCTCGTTCCAGGCCATCAAGCACAAGCTGGCCGACGTCTACATCGCCACCGAGCTGGCGCGCTCCAACGCCTACTACGGCGCCTGGGCGCTGCAGACCGGCGCGCCCGCCCTGGGCCTGGCCGCCGCCGCCGCGCGCGTGGCCGCCACCGAGGCCTTCCACCTGGCGTCCAAGGAGAACATCCAGACCCACGGCGGCATGGGCTTCACCTGGGAGATGGACTGCCACCTGTACTACCGCCGCGCCAAGCTGCTGGCCCTGGGTCTGGGCAGCGCCCGCTTCTGGAAGGACCGCCTGGTCACGCTGTGGGCCTCGCAGGACGAGGCCGCCACCGACGCCCTCGCCGCCTGAGCCCGGCCACCGGAGACACCCACCATGGATTTCAACGACACCCCCGACGAAGCCCGCTTCCGCGCCGAGGTGCGCGCCTTCCTGGAAGCCAACGCCACCCGCCGCCAGCCCGGCGAGCCCGAGGCCCGCCAGCGCGACGAGGACGGCCCCGAGAGCCTGCGCCACGCCAAGGCCTGGCAGGCGAAGAAGTTCGACGCCGGCTTCGCCGGCATCACCTGGGACAAGCGCTGGCACGGCCGCGGCGGCACGCCGATCCAGCAGGTCATCTACAACCAGGAGGAGGCGCGCTTCCGCGTGCCGCGCGGCTTTTTCGAGATCGGCCTGGGCATGTGCCTGCCGACGATGATCGCCTACGCCAAGCCCGAGCAGCTGGAGCGCTTCGTGCGCCCGGCGCTGCGCGGCGAGGAGATCTGGTGCCAGCTGTTCTCCGAGCCGGTGGCCGGATCGGACGTGGCCGGCCTGCGCACCCGCGCCGAACGCGACGGCGACGACTGGGTCATCAACGGCCAGAAGGTGTGGACCAGCGGCGCGCACTACTGCGACTGGGGCATCGTGCTGGTGCGCACCGACCCCAGCGTGCCCAAGCACGCCGGCCTGACCATGTTCTTCATCGACATGAAGTCGCCCGGCGTCGAGGTGCGGCCGATCAAGCAGATCTCGGGCGCCTCGCACTTCAACGAGGTCTACTTCACCAACGTGCGCGTGCCCGACGCCCAGCGCCTGGGCCCGGTGGGTGGCGGCTGGAAGGTGTCGATCACCACGCTGATGAACGAGCGCCTGGCCGTGGGCCAGAGCCCCGGCCCCGACGCCGCCGACATCCTGCGCCTGGTGCGCGACCTGCAGCTGGACGGCGAGCCCGCGCTGGCCGACAGCGCCGTGCGCGAGCGCCTGGCCGACTGGTTCGTGCAGGCCGAGGGGCTGAAGTACACGCGCTTCCGCACCATGACCGCGCTGTCGCGCGGCCAGACGCCCGGCCCCGAGGCCTCGATCACCAAGGTGGTCAGCGCCAACAAGCTGCAGCAGATCGCGTCCTTCGGCATGGACCTGCTGGGCCAGTCCGGCGCGGTGATGGACCCGGCCCTGGCCCCGGTGCAGGCCTGGTTCCAGCAGGCCCTGCTCTACGCCCCGGGCATGCGTATCGCCGGCGGCACCGACGAGATCCTGCGCAACATCATCGCCGAGCGGGTGCTGGGCCTGCCGGGCGACGTGCGGGTGGACAAGGACCAGCCCTTCAACGCTCAGGCCCGCTGAAGCGGCGCGGGCGCCCCGAGGCGGCCGGTGCACGGCCGCGCCCCTGGACGTCACATCGGCCCGCGCTGCCATGGCGCGGGCCGATGGCCAATGCGGTCGTGGGCTTCATTGGCGCACGACCCCAGAGGGGCGCAGCGCGAAGTGAGGTGAGCGGCGGTCCGAAGCCGATGCGGTACGGATGCCCGATTGCGCCGCATGGCCGCGCCAAGGCGGTGCTTCTGGGTCGCGTCCAGCCGACGCCCACGGCGGACGCCTTTGGTCAAGAACGAAACAGAGGGCGACGGCCGGCAATCCGACGACTTCTCGCTTGCAACGGCCTCTCGGCCCTGCTCAGTTCATGTGCATTCCTGGGACGGCCGCATGACGGCATAACCGTAGTTGTGGGTGAATGCGTCGGTACGATTGCTCTCCGCCCACACCTCCACACAGGCGCCGACAGGAATGTCCCCTGGGAACGCGACGCGGACCATGCGACGGTCCGCTCGATTGGTCTGAATCTCGTAAATGTGATGGGCAGGGCGTTGACCCTGCCTGGCGTTGTACGTCGGGACAAACACCAAAACCCCGCCGCCGATGGCGACCGGGATGACTGCGCCCCCGCCGGGGGCCGCGCCCGAATCGGCCTTGATGAACTGCCTGTCGACCACGCGGCCGACAGCGACCTTGGTGTCCAGCGTCTCTATAGGGGGGCTGTAAGGCGGGGCGGCGCAGCCACCCAACAAGATTGCAGCGGGTAGGAGACTTGCCAGGCAGGTGAATTTCATATCGTCAATTGGCTGATTGAACTACAAGCGCGAAGGATTGTCTTGTGAGGCGCGTTCTCTGCCAAGACGACTTTTGGCCTGCTGCGCTGGCCGAAGAGCCAAACGTTCCCTCACCGGCGGTGGTCTTTGGCCAAAGTGATCGGTAGTCGACTCACCGACCACGACTCTGACCGGGCTTCTGCCCATTGTTGTTGAGTGGCACCTCCAGCAGACACGAAGCGCAGATAGCACGACAGGCTGATCCAGGCACGGGCCGTCCTGAGGACGGCCCGTGCCTGGCGAAGGGGCCGGCCTGCGTGCCGGCCGCGGCCTGCAAGGCAGACCGGCGGCAGCCAAACCCGGTAACCCCCAAGGGCGCAATGCCCGTGGATCGAATGGGGCACTGCCGAGCGGTTTGTATCTGTGGCCTCGGCATTGAACGAAACAAGCCTGTAGATGTGCAGTCTGTTCCTCGTCCGTGTAGTCATTGCGCGCTGCACCTGCGGGGTGGAACCCATCTGTCTATCTGGAAATCAAACCACGGTGTTGACCGAGTGGGGAGTCCCTGTAGAGGGGTTAGGCCTATTCGAGCAGCCTACGCCCTCCAAATATTGACGGCTAGATCCGCAAGTTTGGCTTGGCGAGCATGTATCTCAGTTGGCGTCCAGGCGGAGTGCTTAGATACGCCTCTTGTATCAGGCAGCTGCGACTTCGCATAGGCTGCGCGCTTGGTTGAGAAGTCCTTGTTTCCGATCCGAGTGTTGGGTCCCTTGGCCAAGAGGCACTGATTGCCCAAGCGGTTGACAAGACCGACGAGGTTGGGATGAGCCTTTACCGCAGCACCCCACGAGTCGGTGGTTTCGTGTCGCTTCGGAAAGATGTGCTCGATGTTCACCTTCTCGGTATCGCGAATGACCTCCAACTCTTCGGAATCATTGGGATTTTCGGTCTTCCACATCGTTCTGTTGAGGAGCGATAAGAAGTACTTGGTCCGCTGGGCTCTCGACTCTTCATAGACAGCAAAGTCGTTCTTGAACTTTGTGTCGTCTGGGTAGAAGGCCCGAATCTTTGCCGCCGCGGACGATGGAGTGAGAGCGCTGGTGAAAATCTCGTGCGCTAGATCGGCGCAAAAAATCTCGAGGGCCCCTGTTCGTTCGCGACCGATGATCTGATGGCGTACGACAAGCGCGATCACGGCGCCAGTCAGTCGCTTTAGATCGGACTCTCGCCAGTCAGCCTTCAGGGCTGCAAGCAGGACCGGTCGGGATTGATTGCCGCCGAGTATGGATATGGCGCGGATATCTTCGCGAAGCGCGTCGCCGTAGCCTTGCCATGTATCTCCGTCCGGAGAGTCGAGGCTGGAGTAAAGATCGGAGTCCTCCACCATCTCTCTGATCAATGCCTGTGCTTTGGTGGCTCCGGAGTACTTCTCACGGATTCTGGTGAATAGAGTGCCCTTCTGAATACGTCCGTGACGGAGTATCCAGAAAATTCGTATGAACTCGTCCGGCTTGCGCTCACGAAGGTTCGTCGCAAGCTTGTCCCAATGAAAGTTGGCGGTACTCTCGTTCTTCGCTCCAAGCTCTCGATAGATGTGATTCTTCAGAAGATCAAAGATTGAGAGTTCTAGCCCTCGGTCATTCAGTGCCTCGAAGATCGTGTACGCGTCTTCTGGTTCGTTAACTTCGACGACCGTGGCCTGGACGTTGTCGCGGATATACTTGACGAAGTCGTACAGCTTCTGTTTCTGGTCTGAGCGGCGCCTGCTTGCTGATAGGAACTTATCTAGCAGTGTCACGCACCGGCTTCTTGCTGTGAGGAGAAGGAGGTTTGTCTTCTCCAGGTCTTCTGGTTGTTCCTCGCTCGACCCGTTTACAACGAACTGCTCGAAGACATCACGATTGTTCGAGTTCAGTACGATTCTTGGATCGTGCTCGGCCTGTCCGTAGTCCGAGAACCCGATGAACTCGGCCTGAATACGATTCCCATCGGATTCAAGGCCATGCGACTTGCACCAGTCCCGGGCTGCAGCAAACAGGAGTGTCAGTGTGGTTAGTCTCTGCTGACCATCAAGAATCTGGTAGCGACCATTCGCCGAGCGCGGTTCGACGAGCACCAACATTCCGACGTAGCACGAGGGTGAGGACTTGCCCTGTGACGACTCAATGTCGGTAAACAGCTCTTCGACTTCAATTGCGGTCCAGGAGTAGTCGCGCTGGTGCTTCGGCACCTCGAACTTGGTGGTTCCGGTGAAGATTTCTCCCACTGACTTAGTCTTCGAAGTCATCTGAGGCATACAGGAGCTCCTAGAGCGGCCATCGGGGGGGGTCGGAGGCCTAAGGAAGGTCTGCTTTATTCGCCGGCAAAGGTGTACATGTGCAGCCTGCGTCTGAAATCGCGACTTTCCGGCTCTTTGGCAGCGCAAGCCGGTCCGATTTGGGTCTGGACAGCCACTTGCTGCCCATTTCGGGCGCACTCATGCCTTGGCTGCCAGCAATTGGCTCCGCGCCATCCACAGGTTCGACAGCGCGAACAGCGTGTGCAGTTGCGCCGTGTTCTTCTTCAACCCGCGGTAGCGCACCTTCACGTGGCCGAACTGGCGCTTGATCACCCGGAACGGGTGCTCGACCTTGGCCCGGATCCGCGCCTTGATCTGCTCGAGCTGATTGACCAGACCCAGGACGCGGTCGGTCGTGTCCAGCTTCTTCCGGCGGCCCGGTCGCATGGCGATGTTCCAGCGCAGGCCTTCGGGCGCATTGGGCCGCTTGTCCGCGCCCTGGTAGCCGGCGTCGCCCCAGGCCTCGGTTTCTTCACGGTGCAGCAGGCTGTTGGCCTCAACCACGTCGTTGACGCTGCCCGCCGTGCCGCGCACCGTGTGCACCAGGCCCGAGGCAGCATCCACACCGATGTGGGCCTTCATGCCGAAGTACCACTGACTTCCCTTCTTCGACTGCTTCATCTCAGGGTCGCGCTCGCCCGAGGCGTTCTTGGTCGAACTCGGTGCCGCGATCAGCGTGGCGTCCACCACAGTGCCGGTCTTGAGCATCAGGCCCTTGTGCTGCAGCAGATCGTTGATGGTGCGCAGGATCTGCGGCGCCAGCTTCTTCTCCTCCAGCTTGTGGCGGAACCGAAGAATGGTCGTCTCATCGGGCA
>Ga0255210_1000073_pt1 | contig 50707 bp, 40 predicted proteins | sample Miss_Yuk_RepA_8d_FD_188422 | JGI IMG/M metagenome (GOLD analysis project Ga0255210, IMG submission 188422) | Freshwater microbial communities from Mississippi River, Louisiana, United States - Miss_Yuk_RepA_8d | ecosystem: Environmental > Aquatic > Freshwater > River | place: USA: Louisiana...
GCGCGGCGGCGGGGCATCGGGGTGGGGCGGTTCATCGGGGGCTCCGGGGGCGGGATGCGGAAGGGCGGGGGCTCGGGCGGGGGCTCAGGCGGGGCGGCCGGCCAGCAGGCGGCGTGCGGTGTAGGTCATCACGCACTGGCCGCGCTGGTTGTGCACCTGCACCGTGCTGTCGACGATGGCGCGGTTGTGCTTCGAGGTGGGCCGCACGGCGTCGACGGTGATGGTGGCGCCGATGGTGTCGCCCACCAGCACCGGGGCGTGGATCTTCTGCGTCAGCTCCAGCATGGCCAGGCCGGTGCCCTGGATCATGCTCTGCAGGATGAAGCCCTCGATCAGCGTGTAGCTCAGCGCGCCGGGCACCGGGCGGCCCTGCATGGCGCCGCCCTCGTAGCCGTCCTCGATGAAGATGGCCTCCAACATGCCGGTGACGCTGATGAAGTTGACCAGGTCGGTCTCGGTGACGGTGCGGCGGAAGGTCTCGAAGACCTGGCCGGGCTGCAGGTCCTGCCAGTAGAAGCCCTGGCCGAGGCGGGTGGGGGTGGTGCTCATGGGTTCAGTCGTCGTTGGCGGCGGCGGGGGCGGTCCAGGCACGCACCGCGCCGCTGGCCTGCAGTGCGGCGATGCGCTCGGGGGGCAGGCCGGCTTCGGCCAGCACCGCGGCGGTGTGCTCGCCCAGGCGCGGCGGCAGGGCCAGCGGCGGGCGCTCGCCGTCGAAGCGCACCGGCACCGCGGGCAGGTGCAGCGTGCCCATGGCCGGGTCGTGCAGGGCCTGGAAGAAGCCGGTGGCCACCAGGTGCGGGTCGGCGGGCAGGCTGTCGAGGGTGTGCATCGGCGCGGCGGGGATCTCCAGCTCGGCGCACAGCGCCAGCCAGTGCGCGGTGGTCTGCGTGGCGACGATGCGGCCGGTGGCCTCGTACAGCGCGGCGATGTGCCGGGTGCGCGCGGCCATGCTGGCAAAGCGCGGGTCGGCGGCCAGCGCCGGCTCGCCCACCGCCGTGAAGAAGCGGCGCCAGTGCGCGTCGGTGTAGGGCATCAGGCCGACGTGGCCGTCGGCGGTGGCGTAGGGCCGGCGCCAGGCGGCCAGTACGCGCGGGTAGCCGGCGGGGCCGCGCGGCGGGTCGAACAGCGCGCCGTAGCCGTGCTCCACCCAGTTGTAGGCCACCATGGTCTCGAACATCGGCACCTCGACCACGCCGCCGCGGCCGGTGCTGCCGCGCCGCAGCAGGGCGGCCAGGATGGCGATGGCGGCGACCAGGCCGCAGTTCTTGTCGGCCGCGGCCGACGGCAGGTAGCGCGGCTCGCCGGTCTGCTGCTGCACCAGCGCGGCCAAGCCCGACAGGCCCTGGATGATGTCGTCGTAGGCCGGCTGGCCGCCGTAGGGCCCGGCCTCGGAGAAGCCGGTGAGCCCGGCGTAGACCAGGCGCGGGTGGGCGGCGCACAGCGGGCCGGGGGCCAGGCCCACCGCGTCCAGCTTCTGCGGCCGCATGCTGTGCATGAAGACGTCGGCGGTGGCGATCAGCGCCTGCATGGCCTCGCGGCCGCCGGCCTGCTTCAGGTCGATGACCACGCTGCGCTTGCCGCGGTTGGCGCCCAGGAAGACGGCGGCCATGCCGGGCTCGGCAGCGGGGCCGGTCTGGCGGGTGGAATCGCCCTCGGGCGGCTCGACCTTGATGACCTCGGCGCCGAGGTCGGCCAGCCACTGGCTGCAGTAAGGGCCCATCAGCACCGCGCTGGCGTCCACCACGCGGATGCCGGCCAGCGGCAGGTCCATGCTCGTCTCCGTGAGCGTTGTTGTGTGATGGCGGCCATCTTCGCCCGGGGCGCCTGCGCTGTCCAATATCGACGGGCATGTTGCCGATACTGGAACAATATCGGGTCATGAACCTGAAGCAGCTGCAGCAGTTCGTCGCGCTGGCCGAGGCCGGCAACTTCCACCGCGCGGCCGAGCGCCTGCACATGGCCCAGCCGCCGCTGTCGGTGAGCATCCGCAAGCTGGAGGCCGAGCTGGGCGGTGCGCTGTTCCTGCGCACGCCGCAGGGCGTGGCGCTGACGCCGGCCGGCCAGGCCATGCTGGTCGACGCCCGCGCCGCGCTGGCCCATGCCGAGCAGTGCCGCCAGGCGGTGGCCGCGGCGCTGCACGGCGAGCGCGGCACGCTGCGCGTGGGCTTCATCGCCACCGCCACCTTCGGCCTGCTGCCGCGGCTGATCCCCAGCTTCCGCGCCCGCTTCCCGCAGGTCGACTTGCAACTGGTCGAGGCCAGCACGCAGACCGCGCTGGACGGCCTGGCCGCCGGCACGCTGGACGTGGGCCTGGTGCGCACACCGGTGCTGGCCCACGGCGCCTTCGCGCTGACGCCGCTGCAGGACGACGAGCTGGTGGCCGCCGTGCCCGCCGCCGGTCCCTGGGGCGGACGCAGCCAGGCGGCGCTGGCCGAGCTGGCCGCCGAGCCCTTCGTGATGTACGCCCGCGGCCCGGTGCCCCACCTCTACGCGGTGGCGCTGATGCGCTGCCAGCACAGCGGCTTCACGCCGCGGGTGGCGCAGGAGGCGGTGCAGGTGCCGACCATCCTCAGCCTGGTCGAGAGCGGGCTGGGCGTGGCCCTGGTGGCCGGCGTGGCGCGGCGCCAGGCCCACCCCGGCGTGCGCTTCCTGACGCTGACCGACACGCCGGCCGACTTCCGCATCGGCCTGGCCCTGGCCAGCGCCACGCGCCGCGGCGGGCCGCAGCGCCTGGTGGAAGCCTTCACCGCGCATGCGCTGGCGGCCTGCGCGGCGCCGGGCGGCGCGATCGGCGCGATCGGCGCGACCGGCGCGGTGGTGGGCTGAGCCTCAGCGCCGCGGCGCGGCGGCGGGCGCCAGCGCGGCCAGCGCGGCGCGGGCGTCGGCGCGGCCGGGCTGCAGCGCGGTCAGCGCCTGCAGCAGCGTGGCGGCGGCGGCCGGGTCGCTGGCGCCCAAGGCCTGGGCCATGCGCAGCAGCGGGTCGAAGGCGGGGCGGAACTCGGGGCTGGTGCGCAGCACGGCCAGCAGCGGCTGCTGCACCTGGGCCAGCACCTGGCGCACGTCGCCCGAGGGCTGCACGCCGCGGCCGGCGGCCAGGAACTGCTGGCGCGCCGCGCCGTAGGCGGCCAGGCGCGCGGCGAAGCCGGGCTCGCCGGGCAGCGCGGCCACCGCGTCGGCCTGCAGCGGGCCCAGGGCCTGCAGCAGGGCCAACAGGCGCTCGGCCGGCGTGTCCTGCGGCGCGTAGGTGACGCGCGGCGCGCGGTAGGCCACCACCGGGTGGTCGTCGGTGTTCAGCGGCGCACCGGCCGACCAGCGCGCCAGCTGCGCCGGCCCGGCCACCAGGCTGCCCAGCACGGCCAGCTCGTCGCCCAGGCCGAAGCGTGCCGGCGGCCAGGGCAGGGCCGCGCGGGCCAGGCGCTGGCGCAGCGCGGCGGGGTCGGCCGGGGCGTCGTCGGCGCGGCCCAGCAGGCCCAGCACCGGGGTCTGCAGGCTCAGCGTGGCCAGCACGGCCTGGCCCTGCGGGAAGGCCGCCTGGAAGCTGCGCACGATGCTGCGCAGCGTCTCCAGGTCCAGCTGGTGCAGCGGCAGCCACTGGCAGAACAGCCCGCCCTCGGCCAGCCGGGCGCGCACGGCCTGGAAATGCTCGACGGTGTAGAGCGCGCCCGAGCCGCTGCGCGCCGGGTGGAAGTTGTCGGAGACGACCAGGTCGTAGCGGCGCCCGGCGGCGCGCACATAGCGCCGGGCGTCGGCGGCCAGCACCTGCAGGCGCGGCGGGCGGCCGCTGGCGTCGGCGCCGTCCAGCGCGGCGGTGAAGTGGCGCGAGGCCTCGATGACCTCGGGCAGCAGTTCCACCGCGGTGACCTGCAGCCCGGCATCGGCCGCCGCCGACGACGCGGTGACGCCGGTGCCCAGGCCCAGGAACAGCGCCTGCCGCGGCGCCGGGTGCAGCAGCAGCGGCAGCAGGGCCTGGCGGGCGTCGGCCAGCAGCGTGGCGCTGCTGCCCTCCTGCTGGCGGTTGTCGATGTACAGGCGGGCCACGCCGTCGGCGTCCTCGACCACGCTGACCGCGCCGGCCGCGCCCTCCAGGTAGCGCAGCAGGCGGCCGCCCTCGGGCAGGTCGACGAAGGCCAGCGGCGGCGCCAGCGCGGCCAGGCCGGCCACCAGCGCGGCACCGGCCCAGACCGGCGGCCGGCGCCAAGCGCCGCGGCGGGTCAGCAGCAGCACGGCGATGTAGCCGGCGGCCACGGCCAGCAGCGCGGCCTTGGCGCCGGCGGCCGGCAGCAGGCCCAGGCCGAAGAGCGCCGGCGCCAGCGCGCCGCCCAGGGTGTTCAGCGCCAGCGCCGGGCCCAGGCCCAGGCCGCTGGCCTGGGCGCGCTGCGCCAGCTGGCTGAACAGCGCGCCCATCGCCAGCGTCGGCAGGGCGAAGGCGGCGGTGGCCACCAGCGCCTCGGCGGCCAGGGCCGCGCCCATGCCCGGGCCCAGCAGCGCGGCGGCGGCGTGCTGGGCGACGGCCTTCAGGTCGGCCGCGGCCCACAGGCCGGCGGTGGCCAGCGCACAGGCCAGGGCCAGCCAGGCCAGCAGGCGGTCGTCGGCGCGCGGGTCGGCGGTGCGGCCGTGGCGCTGCCACAGCGCGGCGCCGGCGGCGCTGCCCAGCAGGTAGACGGCCAGCAGCAGCGCGAAGGTGTAGACGGTGTTCTCGGCCACCTGGCGCAGCACGCGCACCACCAGCACCTCGTAGCCGATGCCCAGCGCGCCGGTGGCGAACAGGCGCAGGGCCAGCGCGCGGCGTTCGGCCACCCGGCCGGCGGGCGTGCGCCAGCCGTGGGCGGCGTCGGCGCGGGCGGCCGCGGTGCCGGTGCCCGGGCTGGGCGGGGTGCCGGTGTCGTGGCCGGTGCTGTGGCCGGTGCTGTGGCCGGTGCTGTGGCCGGCGATGGTGCCGGTGGTGGCGCCGGTGGTGGGTCCGGCCGCCGTGCCGGCAGCGGCCGGCGCCGCGCCGCGGCCCAGCCACAGCGCGCCCAGCGCGCAGCCCCCGTTCAGCAGCGCGCACAGCCCGGCCGTGCGCGCCAGGCCGTGCGCAGGCAGCAGCCAGAAGGCGGTGGCCAGCACGCCGAGCACCGCGCCCAGCGTGTTGCCGGCGTACAGCGCGGCCAGCCAGGGCCGGTCGCCCGGCACGCGCTGCGCCAGCAGGCGCTCGACGGCGGGCAGCGTGGCGCCCATCGCGGTGGTCGCCGGCAGCAGCAGCATGAAGGCGCCGCCGAAGGCCAGCAGCGACTGGCGCAGCGGCGTGGGCTGCGCGCCGATGGCGTCCAGCAGCGCGGCGGTCAGCGGCGCCAGCGCGGCGGCCAGCGCCAGGCTCCAGGCGCCGATGACCAGCTCGCAGGCGGCGTAGCCGCGCGCCGGCCGCGCGCTGCGCGCCAGCCGCGGCGCCAGCAGCGCGCCGCCCAGCGCCAGCCCGCCGAAGAAGGCGGCGACCACGGCCAGCACGGCCGCGGCCTCGTGGCCCAGCCACAGGGCGCACTGCTGCGTCCAGACGATCTGGTAGCCCAGGCCGGCGAAGCCCGAGGCCAGCACCAGGGCCAGCGCGCCGGCGCGCGCGCGCGGACCGGCCGCGGCCTCAGCCACCGAAGGCCACGCGGTAGCCCCAGGAGTCCAGCCGCGTCGGGATGGCGTTGAGCGCCATGGTGATGCGCCGCGGGCCCGGGTTGTGCGGCACGGCGTGCAGCAGGAAGCTGGGGAACAGCAGCAGGTCGCCGGGCTCGGGCTGCGGGCTGATCCACTTCTCGGCGTTGTACGGCCCCACCTGCACGCCGGCGTGGTCGTTCTTGAACGCGTAGTCGGTGCCGCCCGGCGACTTCATGAACACGGTGCGCGAGGCCGGGTCGGTCGGGGTCAGGTAGAGCACGCCGGAGATGAAGCTGTTGGCGTGGTTGTGCATCGCCTGGTGGCCGCCGGCTTCGAGCAGGTTGACCCACATCTCCTTGACCGACCAGCCCAGCGCCTCGCCGAACAGCAGCGCGCCGAAGGCGGCCAGGCGCGGCGTGACCAGGCCGGCGACCTCACCCAGCAGCGGGCTGTCGCCCGGCTGCAGCAGGGTGGTGTGCGACAGCGCGCCGGAGCTGTTGTTGGCCAGGTCGGCGCGCGCGCTGAAGTGCTGCACGAGCGCGGCCACCAGCGGCCCAGGCAGCACGCCCGGCACCCGCATCACCGGGGTCGGGAAGATTCCGAAGACTTGTTCTTGCATGGCAGGCGCCGGCGGACGGCGCGAAACGCAGGCCCGGGCACGCCGGCCCGGGCCGGGGGCGCGGATCAGGCGCGGCGGCGGGCGGCCAGCATCAGGCCGGCCAGGCCGAAGGACATCATCAGCACGGTGGTCGGCTCGGGCACCGCGGTGATGGTGACGTTGTCGAAGGCGGCGGCGGTGGCGTCGCCGCTGAAGGTGATCGAGTGGGCCAGGCCGCGGAAGGTGCTGCTGACGCGGTCGAAGTTGCAGTAGGCGGTGTCGCTGCAGCCGGCCTGGGCGTTCTCGACCAGGTTGAACGAGGCCAGCAGCTTGCCGCTGCCGTTCAGGCCGCTCCAGACGCTGACGGCCAGCGGCACGAAGGCGGTCGAGGCGTAGGAGAAGGCCACGCTGTCGCGGAAGCCGGCGGCGACGTTCATCGTCGCGTCGGCGCCGGTGGTGAACAGCACGCCCAGCGGCGACGGGGCGTTGCTGAAGTAGGGGCCGGCCTCGTCGTTGGCCAGGCCCAGCGCGTCGGGGCCGAAGCTGACGCCCAGCGCGGCGTAGTGCTCGCCGATCGAGGCGAAGGACGGTGCGGTCTCGAAGTCGAGGGTGAGGGTCTGGTCGGCCAGTGCCGGGCCGGCGGCCAGCAGCGCCAGCGCGGCGGCGGGGAGGAACTTCATGGGGGACTCCTGGGGGCGGGGTAGGGGTGCGGCCGGGGCGGCGCCTGGCGGTCACTGTCGACGGCCTGTGCGACAGCGCTGTGACGGCCGGCCGGTGCCGCCGCCGCCGCCCCCGCGAACCCGGGGGGATGGGCCGGCGCGCCGCGGCGCCGGGGCAAACCGTCACGCGGGCTTCATCAACGCTTCCTAAGGTGCCGGCCAGCCCAACCGCCGGGGGCGCCGATGCGCCCGTCCGCCATGACCCCCTTCTTCTCCCGCCGCAGCCTGCTGCAGGCCGGTGCCGCGCTGGCAGCGCAGGCCGGGCTGCCGCCGGCCCGGGCCTGCGAGTTCTTCGGCCCGACGCTGCGCGTGACCCACCCCTGGGCGCGCGCCTCGATGCCCGGCGACACCGAGGCGCTGGTCAGCATGGTCCTCGACGAGGTCAGCGAGGACGACCGCCTGGTCGGCGTCGAGACGCCGGTGGCGGCCGCGGCCGACCTGCTGGTCGACGGCCGGCCCGCGCCGCTGGACCTGGCGATCCCGGCCGGGCGCGAGACCCGGCTGGACGCCGAGGGCCGCCAGCTGCGGCTGACCGGCCTGCGCCAGCCGCTGGACGTCGGCCGCGCCTACCCGCTGACCCTGCACTTCGCCAAGGGCGGTCCGGTCAAGGCCAGCCTGAGCATCGACCTGCAGCGCTTCGCCTGAGGCGCCCGCCCCCTTTCCCACCCCGGCCGGGCGATGCCCGGCGCCCCCCGCTTCCCGATCCCCGCAGTACCGACAGGAGCCCGAACCCATGAAACACGCCCTCTCCCGCCACCCGATCGCGCTGGCCGCGGTCGCGGCCCTCGGCGCGGCCGCGCTGAGCAGCCTGCCCGCGCCCGCCCAGGCGGCCAAGGTGGCCGGCAAGTACGTCGCCGGCGACTTCCACAACCACACCACCTGCTCGGACGGCTCGATCTCGATGCAGAAGCTGGTGAAGAAGTCCACCGACAAGGCCGACGGCACCTACGGCCTGGACTGGTTCGTCCAGGCCGGCCACGGCGGCAGCGGCAACCGCAACTGCACCCTGGCCGAGGACGCCAGCCTGGCCACGCCGGCCTACCCGCTGGCCTACTCCGGCACCGGCGTGCAGCAAGGCCCGGCCACCACCTGGCAGAGCAGCAACCCGGCCATCCAGCCCAAGGGCGCGGTCTCGGGCAGCGCGCCCAACCAGAACATGTGGCGCTGGCAGTCGATCCAGGAGTTCCAGTACCCGCTGCTGGAGTACCTGGCCGCGCTGCAGAACAAGCCGCTGTTCATGGGCATGGAGTCGGTCGTCGCCGGCCACGAGCACACCTCGATGTCCATCATCACCGGCCAGATGCCGATCGCGCTGGACGGCGCCAAGCTGCCGACGACCAAGGGCTACACCGCGCTGGGCAATGCCGACGCGCTGTCGCAGTGGACCTACTGCTTCGACCGCAACACCAGCGACACCAGCCGCGGCAACACCACCACCAGCAGCGGCGTGGGCAACAACTGGGACTGCTCGGTGCCCGGCAGCCTGAACGGCGGCGACCCGAGCTGGAACGACCTGGCCAAGAAGCTGGTGCCCGCCGGCGGCAACGGCACCGGCGAGCGCGGCCACAACAAGACGGTCGAGGCCATCAAGTGGATGGCCGCCTTCCACCCCAACGGCAGCTACTACGTGCCGGCCCACCTGGAGCGCGCCGGCCCGTTCAACCCGAACGGCAACAACGGCTTCAACGTCGAGCACCTGCGCAACTTCAACAACGCCGGTCCGCGCATCGCCTTCGGCTTCGAGACCCAGCCCGGCCACGGCGCCTCGTCCGAGCGCGGCGAGTACTACCCGGCGCGCAACAACATCGGCGGCGTGATGGTCGACTCGGTGGGCGGCACCACCTGGGGCGGCACCGGCGTCTACGGCGCGCAGATCGGCGGCGTCTGGGACGCGCTGCTCGGCGAGGGCCGCAACTGGTGGTTCTTCGCCAGCTCCGACTGGCACAACCGCGGCAGCTTCGGCCCCGACGACCGCCGCTCGACGCAGGACTTCTACCCCGGCGAGTACCAGCGCAACTACACGCTGGTGCGCAACGGCGGTGACGCCAAGCTGCGCCCGCAGACCATCGTCGACGGCCTGCGCACCGGCAACACCTGGGTCTCGGCGGGCCAGCTGATCGACCGCCTGGCCTTCGTCGCCTGCGCGTCCTACCCCGGCCCCGGCGCGCGCACCAATGCCGCCGTCGAGGCGCTGGCCCTGGCCGCCGCGCGCAACAACACCGACACCGACGTCGCCGGCTGCGCCACGATGGGCGAGAAGCTGGTGGTGCGCCCCGGCGCCGAGGTGGTGGTGGCCGTCGTCGTGCGCGACCCGGCCGGCACCAACTACGCGCCCTACAGCTTCGCCAACCCCTCGCTGGCCCAGGTCAACATCAGCCAGCCGCTGAACAAGCCGGTGCTGGACCGCGTCGACGTGATCCAGGGCCTGGTCAGCGGCTACCGCACGCCCGGCGCGGCCGACTACGCCGGCGAGTGGCCGCGCACCTGGCTGGGCAACCCCGACCTGGCCACCGTGCCGGCGGCGGCCAAGAACACCAGCGCCAAGCTGCTGCGCACCTTCGGCGCGGCGACCTGGACCGCGGTGCCCGGCGACACCGAGTACAAGAAGATGAGCTTCCGCCTGCCGGCGGTGGCGGCGTCGCAGTACCTGCGGCTGCGCGGCAGCAACCTGCCGGCCAACGTGCCCTACGAGACCGACGCCAGCGGCAACCCGCTGGCCGACGTGCACACCAACGCGACGACGACCACCGCCAGCAGCCGCGGCACGCTGCGCATCCCCTGCACGGTGACCAGCGGCAGCAACGTGCCCGACAACGGCGTGACCTACACCAGCGCGCTGCCGATCGACGCCTGCCCCAAGCACCTGCCGAAGATCGACGGCGTGAGCTACGTGGCCTACGACGTGGCCGCCTGGGCCGACCTGTGGTTCTACAGCAACCCGATCTACATCGAGGTGGCCGGCCGCGTGCAGGTCGCCGGCGTCAAGTAAGCCGCTGCACGGCTGGGCGGGCCGTGGCCCGCCGTCCGCGCCGCGCCCGCCCCGGGCGCGGCGCTCGTCCTTGGCGCGGCCCGGCCGCCCCTTCCCGATCCGAAGTCCATGACCACGCCCCTGACCGCTTCCGACCCTGCCCACCCCGCGGCGAGCGCCGCGTCCCCGCGCCGGCGTCGGCCGCTGCCGGCCTGGCTGCGCGAGCCCCTGCTGCACTTCGTCGCGCTGGGCGGCCTGCTCTTCGCCGTCGACCACGCCCTGCTGGTGCGCGAGGACGACCCGCGGCTGATCGTCGTCGGCGCCGCGGTGGACCAGGAGGCGCGCCAGCTGTTCCGCGCCGAGCGCGGCCGCGAGCCCAACGCCGACGAGCTGGCCGCGCTGCGCCGCGCCTGGCTGGACAACGAGGTGCTGTACCGCGAGGGCCTGGCGCTGCGGGTGGACCGCGGCGACACGGCGATCCGCGAGCGCGTGATCTTCAAGGCGCTGAGCGTGGTCGACGCCAACCTGAAGCGCCCGCCGGTCGACGACGCGGTGCTGCGCCGCTGGTTCGAGCAGCGCCGCACGCGCTACGACGAGCCGGCGCGCTACGACTTCCAGGAGGCGGTGCCGGCCGGCGAGGCCGGCGAGGCGGCGCTGCGCGCGCTGGTCGAGCAGCTCAACCGCGGCGCCAGCCAGGGCGATCTGCCGGCCAGCCTGCGGGTGTTCAAGGGCCGGCCGCATGGCAACGTGGTCGAGGGCTACGGCGAGGCCTTCGCGCAGTCGCTGGCCGCGGCGCCGCCGGGCGAGTGGCGGCTGCACCGCGCGCGCGACGGCTGGCGGGCGATGCGCGTCGAGGCGGTGACGCCGGCGCGGCCGGCCGACTTCGAGGCCCTGCGCGGCGTCGTGCTGCAGGACTGGACCGACGCGGTGATGGCCGATCAGCGCACCGCCGCCGTGCGCGCGCTGGCCCGCAAGTACACCGTGCGCCACGAGGAGGGCGGGCGGTGAGCGCCGGGTGGCGTGCCGGCCGGCGCTGGCTGGCGCTGGTGCTGGCGCTGGCCTGGCTGGCCCTGGCCGGCGGCGCGGCGCGCGCGCACGAGATGAGCATGGCCGAGATGGAGGTGCGCCAGGTCTCGCCGCGCGAGTTCCTGTGGCAGTGGACGGCCAGCGGCACGCGGGCGGCGGCGTCCGAGCTGGTGCCGGTCTGGCCGGCGGGCTGCACCGCCGACGGCCCGCTGCTGCGCTGCGGCGAGGCCGGCCTGGCCGGCCGGCTGGGCGTCGAGGGCGTGGGCCAGCGCTACTCGGCGGCGATGGTCAAGGTGGTCTGGTCCGACGGCCAGTCGCGCGTCTACACCCTGACCTCGGCGCAGCCCAGCGTGCAGCTGTTCGGCGCCGCCGACGACCCGCGCGGCCTGTGGGAGATCGCCCGCGCCTACACCGTGCTGGGCGTCGAGCACATCCTGGCCGGCGTGGACCACCTGGCCTTCGTCGTCGGCCTGCTGTTCCTGGTCGGCTTCGAGCGCCGGCTGGTGTGGACGGTCACCGCCTTCACCGCCTCGCACAGCCTGACGCTGGTGCTCAGCGCGCTGGGCCTGCTGGCGCTGCGGCCGCCGCCGGTGGAGGCGACCATCGCGCTGTCCATCCTGCTGGTGGCCGGCGAGGCCCTGCACCAGCGGCCGACGCTGTCGCGGCGCTGGCCGGCGCTGGTGGCCCTGCTGTTCGGCCTGGTGCACGGCCTGGGCTTTGCCGGCGCGCTGCAGCAGATCGGCCTGCCGCAGCAGCACCTGCCGGTGGCCTTGCTGACCTTCAACCTGGGGGTCGAGGCCGGCCAGCTGCTGGTGGTGGCCGGGGCCTGGGCGCTGGTGCGCCTGCTGCGCGGCTGGCCGGCCCTGGCGCTGACCCGGGCGCGCCACGCGGCGCTGTACGCCATCGGCAGCTTGGCGGCCTACTGGACGATCGGCCGGGTGCTGGCAATCGGCGCCTGAGCCGCCCGCGCGCCGGTGCCGCGCCGCAGCACCGCGTCGTCGGGCAGCAGCGCGTCGGGCGCCAGCTCGGGCAGGGCGGCGGCGCGCTCGTACAGCGGGGCGAAGTCGATGCTTGCCAGCGCCAGCAGCTCGTCCAGGTCGCGCAGCACGAAGTAGCAGGCCTGGAAGTCGTCGATGCGGTAGCGGGTGCGCATCACCCGCTGCAGGTCGAAGCGCAGCCGGTGCGGCGACGGGTCGTCCACCGCGAAGCGGCTTTCGGCGAAGGACGAGGCGATGCCCGCGCCGTACAGCCGCAGCCCGTCGGCCTGCTGCAGCAGGCCGAACTCCACCGTGTACCAGTAGACCCGTGCCAGCTGCGCCAGCCGGCCCAGGCGCTGGGCGCGCAGCCCGCCGGCGCCATAGGCCTGGACGAAGTCGGCCAGCACCGGGTGCATCAGCATCGGCAGGTGGCCGAAGACGTCGTGGAAGACGTCGGGCTCCTCCAGGTAGTCCAGCTCGTCGGCGCGGCGGATGAAGTGCCCGGCCGGGAAGCGCCGGTGCGCCAGGTGCTCGAAGAACACCGCATCGGGCACGAGGCCGGGCACCGCCACCACCTGCCAGCCGGTGGCGGCATGCAGGCGATCGTTCAGGCGCCGGAAGTCGGGGATGCCCTCGCCGTCCAGCGGCAGCGCGCGCAGGCCCTGCAGGAAGGCGTCGCAGGCGCGGCCGGGCAGGGTGCGCAGCTGGCGCGCGTACAGCGTGCGCCAGACGGCGTGCTCGGCCGGCGTGTAGGCGTCCCAGTGCTGGTCGACGGTGCCGTCGGCGCGCGGCGCCTCGGGCAGGGGGCGGCGCGGGGCGGCGGTCATCGCGGCGGCGGGCCGGTGGCGGGGCTCAGGCGGTCTCGAGCACGCCGCGGCGGATCTGGTCGCGCTCCATCGACTCGAACAGGGCCTTGAAGTTGCCCTCGCCGAAGCCCTCGTCGCCGCGCCGCTGGATGAACTCGAAGAACACCGGGCCCAGCACCGTGCCCGAGAAGATCTGCAGCAGCAGGCGCGGCGGCGCGCCGCCGCCGGTGGCGCCGTCGACCAGGATGCCGCGCGTCTTCAGCGCGTCCACCGGCAGGCCGTGGCCGGGCAGGCGCTCGTCCAGCATGGCGTAGTAGTGGTCGTTGGGCGCGGTCATCAGCGGGATGCCGGCCAGCTGCAGCCGGTCCACCGTGGCCAGCAGGTCGTCGGTGAGCAGCGCGACGTGCTGGATGCCCTCGCCGTTGAAGGCCATCAGGAACTCCTCGATCTGGCCCGAGCCCTTCTTGGACTCCTCGTTCAGCGGGATGCGGATGCGGCCGTCGGGCGCGGTCATGGCCCGGCTGGTCAGGCCGGTGTACTCGCCCTCGATGTCGAAGTAGCGCAGCTCGCGGAAGTTGAACAGCCGCTCGTAGAACGCCGCCCAGTAGGCCATGCGGCCGCGGTAGACGTTGTGCGTCAGGTGGTCGATCAGCTTCAGGCCGTGGCCCGCCGGGTGGGTCTCGGCGCCGCCCACCCATTCGAAGTCGATGTCGTAGATGCTGCGGCCGGGCTCGAAGCGGTCGATCAGGTACAGCGGCGCGCCGCCGATGCCCTTGATCGCCGGCAGGCGCAGCTCCATCGGCCCGGTCGGGATGTCCACCGGCTGCGCCCCCAGCGCCAGCGCGCGGGCGTAGGCGCGGTGCGAATCCGCCACCCGGAAGGCCAGGCCGCAGGCCGAGGGGCCGTGCTCGGCGGCGAAGTAGGCGGCCTGGCTGCGCGGCTCGTTGTTGACGATGAAGTTGATCGCGCCCTGGCGGTACAGCAGCACCTGCTTGGAGCGGTGGCGCGCCACCAGGCCGAAGCCCAGGGCCTCGAACAGCGCCTCCAGCTGGCCGGGGTTCGGCGACGCGAACTCCACGAACTCGAAGCCCTGCAGGCCCATCGGGTTGTCGAACAGATCGGCCATCGCGGCGGTCTCCTGGTGGGGGGAGGGGGATGGGAAATTCTCCTTGCGCGGCCGCGCAATGTTCTTCGCTTGTGCGCCCGGTCAAACCCCTGATGGCGAAATATGATTCCGCCAACAGGGTTGATCGGGAGACGAAGTTGTACGAACTGTCGCTGGACCGGGCCGACCTGCGCATCCTCGACCACCTGCAGCAGCACGGGCGCGCCACCAACCTGGAGCTGGCCCAGGCCGCCAGCCTGTCGCCCGCGCAGTGCCATCGCCGCCACCGCCGCCTGGAGGCCGCCGGCCTGGTGCAGCGCTACGAGGCGCGGCTGCACGCGCTGCGCCTGGGGCTGACGGTGGTGGCCTTCGTCCACGTCTCGATGGAGCGCGGCCACCTGCGCGAGCTGCCGCGCTTCACCGACGTGCTGGCCAGCCTGGCCGAGGTGCAGGAGTGCTACGCCGTCACCGGCGACTTCGACTACGTGCTCAAGGTCGTCACCCGCGACCTGCCGGCGCTGTCGCGCTTCCTGATGGACACGCTGATGCGCCTGCCCGGCGTCGCCGCGGTGCGCTCCAGCGTGTGCATGGAGGAGATCAAGTGCACCGCGGCGCTGCCGCTGCCGCCGATCCCCTGAGCGGCTGCCCCGTTGCGGGACCTGGGCGCGCGTCGCGTCGAGTCACCTAGGCGGCATGCGCCGCCGCCGGCCGCTGGCTAGCATGGCCCGAAAGGCCGGCAGCGCCGCGCCGCACCACCACGACGAGGAGACTTCGCGATGAAACGTGCCTTGCTGAAGCTGGCGCTGGGAACCCTGGCCGCGGCCGCGCTGCTGCCCGCCGCGCAGGCGCAGAAGAAGTACGGCCCCGGTGCCTCGGACACCGAGATCAAGATCGGCCAGACCATGCCCTACAGCGGCCCGGCCTCGGCCTACGGCTCGCAGGGCAAGGTCACGGCGGCCTATTTCAAGATGGTCAATGCCAAGGGCGGCATCAACGGCCGCAAGGTGACCATGATGTCGCTGGACGACGGCTACAGCCCGCCCAAGACCATCGAGCAGACGCGCAAGCTGGTCGAGGAGGAGGAGGTGCTGGCCATCATGGGCTCGCTGGGCACGCCGACCAACAGCGCCACCCACAAGTACCTGAACCAGAAGAAGGTGCCGCAGCTGCTGGTGTCCTCGGGCGCGTCGAAGTGGAACGACCCGAAGAACCACCCCTGGACCACGCCGTTCTTCCCGCCCTACGTCGAGGAGGGCATCATCTACGGCAAGCACGCGGTGGCCAACTTCCCGAACGCCAAGATCGCGATCATTTCGCAGAACGACGATTCGGGCCGCGACTACGTCAAGGGCTTCAAGCTGGGCCTGGGCGCCAAGGTCAGCCAGGTGGTCAAGGAGGTGACCTACGAGGTCACCGACCCGACGGTGGACTCGCAGGTCATCGCGATGAAGACCTCGGGCGCCGACGTGCTCTACACCATGGCCACGCCCAAGTTCGGCGCCCAGGTGATCCGCAAGGTGGCCGAGCTGGGCTGGAAGCCGCAGCACTACATCGTCTCGGTGTCCAGCTCGCAGGGCGCGGTGCTGGAGCCCGCCGGCCTGCAGAACTCGGTGGGCCTGGTCACGGCGATGGCGCTGAAGCTGGCCGGCGACCCGAGCTGGGACAACGATCCCGGCATGAAGGAGTTCCTGGCCTTCATGAAGCAGTGGGCGCCCGACCAGAACCCCAGCGACTCGTCCACCGTGCTGGGCTACCTGGTGGGCCAGATGATCGAGACCATCCTGAAGGCCTGCGGCGACGACCTGACGCGCGAGAACGTGCTCAAGCAGGCCACCAACCTGCGCAACCGCGAGTTCGGCCTGCTGCTGCCGGGCATCAAGGTCAACGTCACGCCCGACAACTACGCCACCTTCGACACCTTCCGCACCGCCCGCTTCGACGGCAAGCGCTGGGTGATCTTCGGCGAGCCGATCCACGCCGGCGCCAAGTGAGCCGCGGCGGCGGCGGGCCGCCGCCGCCGTTCCCCCACCGCCCCGGGCGCACCCCGGGGCGTTGCCATTGCTGAACCACTGTTCCTGACCCACCGCTGCTGAACCGCATGACCTCCACCGCCGTACCCGCCGCCAAGCCGCCCTTCCGCAAGATGCACTGGATGCCGCGCGACATCGCCGTCGAGCGCCGGCCCGACGGCGTCATCGTGCTGCAGTCGCGCATCCCGCTGCAGCCCTTCGAGAAGCACCTGCCGGCGATGCTGGCGCGCTGGGCCGCCGAGCGCCCCGGGCAGACCTGGCTGGCCCAGCGCCGCGGCCCCGACCGCGCCTGGAAGCGCGTCAGCTACGCCGAGGCCAAGCACACCGTCGACGCGCTGACCCAGGCCCTGCTGGACCTGCAGGTGCCCGAGGGCCGGCCGGTGGCCATCCTGTCGGGCAACTCGCTGGAGCACGCGCTGATGACCCAGGCGGCGATGCAGGCGCGGCTGCCGGTGGCGCCGGTGTCGCCGGCCTACTCGCTGATGAGCCAGGACCACGTCAAGCTCAAGTACCTGTTCGCGCTGGTCAAGCCGGCGGTGGTGCTGGTGCAGGACGGCGTGCCCTTTGCCAAGGCTCTGGCCGCGCTGGACCTGCAGGGCGTCACGGTGATCCACGTCGACCGCCCGGCCGAGGGCGTGCCCAGCCTGGCCTACGCCGACCTGGCGGCCACGCCGGTGACCGCTGCGGTGGCCGCCTCGGTGGCGCAGATCACGCCCGACACCGTGGGCAAGCTGCTGTTCACCTCGGGCTCCACCGGCATGCCCAAGGCGGTGATCAACACCCAGCGCATGATGTGCGCCAACGCCGCGCAGAGCGCCCAGGTGCGCAACTACCCGCCCGAGTACCGCGGCGTCTACCTGGACTGGATGCCCTGGAACCACACCATGGGCGGCAATGCGCTGTTCAACGCGGTGCTGGCCGACGGCGCCACGCTGTACATCGACGACGGCCGGCCGCTGCCCGGCCAGATCGAGGAGACGCTGCGCAACCTGCGCGAGGTCTCGCCGACCTACTACGCCAACGTGCCCGCCGGCTACGCCGCGCTGGCCGCGGCGATGGAGCGCGACGAGGACCTGTGCCGCAGCTTCTTCAAGAACCTGACCATGCTGGCCTACGGCGGCGCGCGCCTGCCCGACGACCTGTACGAGCGCATCCAGGCCCTGGCCGTCAAGGCCATCGGCGAGCGCCTGGTGTTCTACACCGGCTGGGGCTCGACCGAGACCGCGCCCACCTCCACCGGCACCTACTGGGACACCGAGCGCGTGGGCCTGATCGGCCTGCCCTTCCCGGGCGTGCAGCTCAAGCTGGTGCCCACCGGCAGCAAGTACGAGCTGCGCCTGCGCGGCATCAACGTGATGCCCGGCTACCACGGCCAGCCCGAGCTGACCGCCGCCGCCTTCGACGACGAGGGCTTCTACAAGATCGGCGACGCCGGCATCTTCGTCGACGAGGCCGACCCGAGCCAGGGCCTGATCTTCGCCGGCCGCGTCACCGAGGACTTCAAGCTGACCACCGGCACCTTCGTGCACGTGGGCACGCTGCGCACCAATGCCATCGCCGCCGCGTCGCCGGTGGTGCTGGACGCCCTGGTCACCGGCCAGGACAAGCCCTTCGTCGGCCTGCTGGCCTGGCCCAACCTGCACGCCTGCCGCCAGCTGATCGACGAGCCCGAGGCCGACTTCGACCGCGTCGTCGCCCACCCGGCGGTGCGCGAGGTCGTCAAGCGCGGCCTGGAGGCGATGAACCGCGAGGGCGGTGGCGGCAGCAGCCTGCGCGTCTCGCGCGTGCTGCTGATGACCGAGCCGCCGTCGATCGACGGCAACGAGCTGACCGACAAGGGCTACATCAACCAGCGCGCCGGCCTGGAGCGCCGCGCCGCGCTGGTCGAGCGCCTGTACGCCGAGCAGCCCGACGCCGAGGTCATCGTGCTGGACTGAGAGGCTGAGAGTTTTTCGCTCATGCTCGCTCGTCACGCCCCAAGCCGCCCGCTCGTCGTTGCAAATGCTCGCCATAGCCCGGGCTATGGCTGCGCTTTGCGCCTAAATCGGCCGGCTTGGGGCGCGCCGCTCGGTCACGATCGAAATCCTCTCAGCCTCTGAGCCGTCCCGCCGTGCCGGCCCGCTGCCCGGGCCGGCCGCGGGCGCGGCGCGGCTATGCTGCGGCCACCACCGCTCGCCGCCCGCCCCGCCATGCGCACCTTCGACGCCGCCGCCACCCGCGCCGGCCTGCCCTACGACCGCCTGATCGCCGCGCTGCGCGCGCGCTTCGCCGCCGGCTGCGAGGTGCCGCGCCGCCATGTGCACGAGCTGGACGGCATGACCTCGCTGATCATGCCGGCCTGGATCCCGGGGCGCTACTACGGCGTCAAGACGGTCAACATCGCCCCCGGCAATGCCGCGCGCGGCCTGCCCGGCCTGCACAGCAGCTACCTGCTGTACGACGCGGCCACCGGCGTGCCGCTGGCGCTGCTGGACGGCGACCAGATCACCACCCGCCGCACGGTGGCCGCGTCGGCGCTGGCCGCGTCCTGGCTGGCGCGGTCGGACGCACGGCACCTGCTGGTGGTCGGCGCCGGCGCGCTGGCCCGGCAGCTGCCCGAGGCCTACCGCGCGGTGCGGCCGATCACGCGCGTCAGCGTCTGGGCGCGCGACGCGGCCAAGGCCGACGCGCTGGCGCGCGAACTGGCGGCCTCGCCGGGCTGCGCCGGGCTGGCGGTGCACGCGGTGACCGCGCTGGACCAGGCCTGCGCCGAAGCCGACATCGTCAGCTGTGCCACGCTGGCCACCGCGCCGCTGGTGCAGGGCGCCTGGCTGCGCCCGGGCAGCCACCTGGACCTGATCGGCAGCTTCACGCCGGCGATGCGCGAGGCCGACGACGCCTGCTTCGCCGGCGCCGGCCTGTGGGTGGACACCGACGAGGCCCTGGCCAAGAGCGGTGACCTGCTGGGCCCGCTGGCGCGCGGCGTGTTCGCCGCCGCCGACGTGCGCGGCACGCTGGCCGCGCTGGCCCGCGGCGAGGCCGCCGGGCGGCGCAGCGACGACGAACGCACGGTGTTCAAGTCGGTGGGCAACGCGCTGGAGGACCTGGCCGCGGCGGTCAGCGTCTACGAGGCGGCCGCGGCGTGAGCCTCGTCCGCCGCTGGCGCCTGAGCCCGGCCGCGGTGCAGGTGCTGCGCCGGCCCGGGCCTTTCGTGCTGCAGGCGCTGCGCGCCTTCCGCGCCCACCAGGGCCTGCTGCTGGCCGGCGCGGTGGCCTACTACGCGCTGCTGTCGCTGGTGCCGCTGCTGATCCTGACGGTGATCGCGCTGTCGCACCTGGTCGACGCGGCCGAGCTGCTGGCCACCGTGGGCCGCTACCTGGACTGGCTGGTGCCCGGCCAGTCGGCGCCGCTGGTGGCCGAGCTGGCGCGCTTCCTGGACCACCGCGCCACGCTGAGCTGGGTGCTGCTGGCCAGCATGCTGTTCTTCAGCTCGCTGGGCTTCACCGTGCTGGAGAACGCGATGTCGGTGATCTTCCACCACCGCGTGGCCATCCACCGCCGGCACTTCCTGGTCTCGGCCATCATTCCCTACGCCTTCATCGGGTCGCTGGGCGTGGGCCTGCTGCTGGCCACGCTGGTGGCCGGCGGGCTGCAGGCCATGGGCCGCGAGCAGTTCGACTTCCTCGGCCGGCACTGGTCGCTGCAGGGCCTGTCGGGCCTGGGCTTCTACCTGCTGGGGGTGGCCGGCGAGGTCGGCGTGCTCACCGCCGTCTACCTGGTGATGCCGGTGGGCCGGCTGCGGCCCTCGCACGCGCTGCTGGGTGCGGCCAGCGCCGTGCTGCTGTGGGAGCCGACGCGCCACGCCCTGGTCTGGTACTTCCGCACGCTGTCGCAGATCGGTCTGGTCTACGGCTCGCTGACCACCGCGATCGCGGTGCTGCTGAGCCTGGAGCTGGCGGCCACGCTGCTGCTGCTGGGCGCGCAGGTGATCGCCGAGTTCGAGCGCCTGGGCGCGGTGCCCGCCGGTGCCGGCGCGCCGCCGGACTTTCGTGCCGGCGGGCCCGGCTGAGCGCCTGCGCCCGCGCGCCGGGCCATGCCGGCGCCGCCGGCGGCGCTACAGCCGCCCCGCCGCCCGGCGGAACTCCATGCGCGCCATCATCCGCGAGGCCATGTTGGCGCTGAACAGCAGCGCAAACCAGCGCTCGCGCGGCTGCACGAACAGCGCGGTGCCGCTGATGCCCGACCAGCAGCCCTCGCCCGCGCTGCAGGGCATGGCGGCGGGGCCGGCGTCGCCGCGCACCGCCAGGCCCAGGCCGAAGCCGAAGCCCGGGCCGGTGTAGGCGCCGGGGCCGTCGACGCCGGTGGGCAGCTGGTTGCGGAACATCTCCGCCAGCATCGCCTCGGACAGCAGGCGCTGGCCGCGCGCCGGCCCGTCCTGGGCCACACCACCGTGGGCCAGCAGGCGGGCGAAGGCGGCGTAGTCGTCGAAGCGGGCCACCAGGCCGCCGCCGCCGCTGTCCATCGCCGGCTGGCCGGGCGGGCGCTGGCCGATCGGCGGGATGGTGGCGTGCCAGGCGCTGTCCTCGGGGAAGGCGGCGGCCAGGTCGCCCTCGTCGCAGCCGGCCACGCTGAAGCCGCTGCCGGCCATGCCCAGCGGGCCCAGCAGGCGGCGCTGCAGCGCCGCGCCCAGCGGCTGGCCGTCCAGCGCCTCGACCAGGCAGCCCAGCACGTCGGTGGAGTAGCCGTAGCGGAACACCGTGCCCGGCTCGGCCACCAGCGGCAGCGCGGCCAGCCTGGCCAGGAAGCCGGCGCTGTCCAGCCCGTTGAGCGCCGCGCTCAGGCCGGCGCCCAGCAGCGGCGCGCGCAGCGCCGGGTCGGGCACCTCGAAGGGGTAGGCCAGGCCCGAGGTGTGGCGCAGCAGGTCGCGCACCGTGGGCGCGCGCTGCGGCCGGCGGCCGTCGGCCAGGCGCAGGTCGGCCAGCGCCGGCAGCAGGGGGCCGATGGCCGCGTCCAGGTCCAGCCGGCCCTCGTCGACGAGTTGCAGCACGGCCACGCTGACCACCGGCTTGGTCAGCGAGGCGACGCGGAAGCGCACGTCCCAGTGCATCACCCGGCCCTCGTGCCGCACCAGGCCGACGGCCTCGCGGGCGAGCACGCGGCCGTCGCGCTCGACATGGGCCAGCGCGCCGGGGCAGTGGCGCGCGCGCAGCTGGTGGTCCAGCAGCTCGGTGAGGGGGTGGGGCATCGCGGGGCGTCGGCGGGTGGCGGATGCGCGCCAGCATAGGCCGCCGGCCCGGCGGGGCGGGAGCGGGTCAGCCCGCTTCGGGCAGACCCGGAGCCGGGCTCAGCCCCCGGCGCCGGCGCCGGATGCGGTGGCGGTGGCGGTGGCGGCCGGTGCACCCAGCAGCCGGCTGGCCGCGTCGGCCTCCTGGCGCAGCGCCGCGGCGATGGCGCCGTCGGGCGCGGCGTCGAAGGCGCCGCTGGCGCCCAGCGCGGTCAGCACCGCGCAGACGCGGCCGGCGTGGTCGCGCACCGGCGCGGCCACCGCGCTGATGCCGCGCAGGTAGGTGTCGCGCACGGTGGCCAGGCCCTGCGCCTGCACCGCGCGCTGCAGCGCGCCCAGCGGGTCGGCGGCGTCCAGCGTGGCGCGCTCGTCGGGCGGGGCGGCGTCCAGCTCGGCGCCGGCCATGGCCCGCACGCGGGCGTCGTCCAGCAGGCCCAGGAAGGCGCGGCCGGTGGCCGACCACAGCAGCGACAGCACCGAGCCCACGCGCACGTTCACCGTCACCGGCAGGCCGGGCTCCTCCATGCGCACGATGGTCGGGCCCTTGTTGCCCATCACCGCGAGGAAGCAGGTCACGCCCAGCGCGTCGCGCAGGCGCTGCAGCGCCGGCTCGGCGGCGCGCAGCGGGTCGGCCTGGCGCAGCGCGGCCAGTCCGATCTGGATCGCCTCGGGGCCCAGCAGGTACTGCTGCGAGACCGGGTCCTGCGCCACCAGCCCGGCCTCGACGCCGCTGAGCAGGTAGCGGTGCACCTTGGCCGGCGCCTCGTCCACCGCCGCGGCCAGCGCGGTCAGGCTGGCACGGCCGCCCAGCCGGGCCAGGGCCTTGAGCACGGCCATGCCGGTCTCGGCGGCCTGCACGCGCTGGCGGCGCTGCGGGGCCGCGCGCCGGGCGGGCGCGGCGGGCGGGGTCTCGGGGTGGCGGGCGGGGCGGGGCATCGCAGGGGGCGGGCAGGGGGCGCGCGGAGGGCGGTGAGCGGGCGATCGGGGCGGTGGCGGCCGGCGCACCGGGTGGCCGGACCGCGGGCATGGGTTTGCCCGCGATCAAGAGTTTACGCATTGCGTATTAACATTACGCAAACCACTTTCGAATCGCTTCAGGAGACACGATGCACAAGGTCCAGGCCCCCCGCCGCACCCTGGCGCTGGCCGCCGCCGCGGCCACCGCGCTGGCGCTGCTGGCCCCCGCCACCGCCGCGGCCCAGGGTGGCTTCCCCAGCAAGCCCGTCCGCTGGCTGGTGCCCTACCCGGCGGGCGGCGGCTCGGACTTCCTGGCCCGCACCATCGGCCAGGCGCTGCAGGCCCAGGTGGGCCAGCCGGTGGTCATCGAGAACAAGCCCGGCGCCAACACCGCGATCGCCGCCGCCGAGACCGCGCGCGCGCCGGCCGACGGCCACACCATGCTGTCGGCCGACAACGGCACGATGGTGTTCAACACCGCGCTGTACAAGACGCTCAGCTACGACCCGGTCAAGGACCTGAAGCCGGTCACGCTGATGGGCCGCTTCCCGATGATCCTGGTGGTCAACCCGGCCGCCGGCATCGCCAGCGCCAAGGACTTCATCGCCCAGGCCAAGGCGAAGCCGGGCCAGCTGAACTACGGCTCGGCCGGTGCCGGCAGCCCGCACCACCTGGCGATGGAACTGCTGAAGGTGGAGGCCGGCCTGTTCATGGTCCACGTGCCCTACCGCGGCGCCGCGCCGGCGCTGCAGGAGCTGGCCGGCGGCCAGGTGCAGGCGATGATGGTCGACCTGGCCGCGGGCAACGCGCTGATCAAGGCCGGCAAGGTCAAGCCGCTGGCCGTGGCCCACGCCAAGCGCCTGCCCCAGCTGCCCGAGGTGCCGACCTTCGCCGAGCTGGGCTACAAGGGCGTGGAGGCCGCTGCGCTGGTGGGCCTGGTGGTGCCCGCCGCCACCCCGGCCGACGTGGTGCAGGCGCTGAACCGCCAGGTGGTGGCGGCGATCAACGAGCCGGCGGTGCGCCAGCGCATGGTCGACTTCGGCGTCGAGCCGGTGGCCAGCGGCGTGGCCGAGTACACCCAGCTGCTGCAGATCGAGACGGTGCGCTGGCACAAGCTGATCCGCGACCGCAAGATCTCCCTGGACTGAGCGCGGGGCCGCGATGAGCACGTCTGCGTCCGACGCCGCCGCGGGCGGCTGCCCCTTCGCCCACGCCGCGGCGGCCGGCAGCCCGACCGGCCCGACCGGCCCCACGGGCTGCCCGGTCAGCGCCGGCGCCGCGGCCTTCGACCCCTTCGGCGACGGCTACCAGCAGGACCCGCCGGGCTACCTGCGCTGGGCCCGCGCCCAGGAGCCGGTGTTCTGGAGCCCGCAGCTGGGCTACTGGGTGGTCACGCGCTACGACGACGTGAAGGCGGTGTTTCGCGACCACGCCACCTTCAGCCCGTCCATCGCGCTGGAGAAGATCACGCCCACCGGCGCCGAGGCCAATGCCGTGCTGCAGCAGTACGGCTACGCGATGAACCGCACCCTGGTCAACGAGGACGAGCCGGCGCACATGGCGCGCCGCCGCCTGCTGATGGAGCCGTTCACGCCGGCGGCGCTGGCCCACCACGAGCCGTTGGTGCGCGAACTGGCGCGCAGCTACATCGACCGCTTCATCGACGACGGCCGCGCGGACCTGGTCGACCAGATGCTGTGGGAGGTGCCGCTGACCATCGCGCTGCACTTCCTGGGCGTGCCCGAGGAGGACATGGACCGGCTGCGGCGCTACTCGATCGCGCACACCGTCAACACCTGGGGCCGGCCCCGGCCGGAGGAGCAGGTGGCGGTGGCCCACGCGGTGGGCAACTTCTGGCAGCTGGCCGGCGAGGTGCTGGCCAAGATGCGGCAGGACCCGTCCGGCCCGGGCTGGATGAAGTTCGGCATCCGCATGCAGCAGGACCACCCGGACGTGGTCACCGACTCCTACCTGCACTCGATGATGATGGCCGGCATCGTCGCCGCCCACGAGACCACGGCCAACGCCACCGCCAACGCGATGAAGCTGCTGCTGCAGCACCCCGAGGTCTGGCAGCAGCTGTGCGACGACCCGGCGCTGATCCCCAACGCGGTCGAGGAATGCCTGCGCCACAACGGCTCGGTGGCGGCCTGGCGGCGCATCGCCCTGCGCGACACGGTGGTCGGCGGCCAGGCCATCCCGGCCGGATCGAAGCTGCTGATCGTGATGGCCTCGGCCAACCACGACGAGGGCCATTTCGCCGACGCCGACCTGCTGGACATCCGCCGCGACAACGCCAGCGACCACCTGACCTTCGGCTACGGCGCGCACCAGTGCATGGGCAAGAACCTGGCGCGCCTGGAGCTGCAGGTCTTCCTGGAGGAGTTCACCCGCCGCCTGCCGCACCTGCGCCTGGCCGAGCAGCGCTTCAGCTACCTGCCCAACACGTCCTTCCGCGGCCCCGAGCACCTGTGGGTCGAATGGGACCCGGCGGTCAACCCCGAACGGCGCGACCCGGCGGTGCGCGACGGCGCGCGCCAGGCGCTGCGCATCGGCGAGCCCTCGCGCCACACCATCAGCCGCACGCTGCGCGTGACCGAGCGGCGCGAACTGGCCGAGGGCGTCGTCGGCCTGCGCCTGGCGTCACCGGGCGGACGGCCGCTGCCGCGCTGGACGCCCGGCGCCCACATCGACGTGGAATGCGGATCGGCGGACCGCTCGCGCCAGTACTCGCTGTGCGGCGACCCGGACGACGCCACTGCCTACGAGATCGCCGTGCTGCGCGAGCCCGCCGGCCGCGGCGGCTCCAACTGGATCCACGAGCATGCCCAGGTGGGCACGCTGCTGCGCATCCGCGGCCCGCGCAACCACTTCCGGCTGGACGAGGGCGCGCGCCGCCTGCTGCTGGTGGCCGGCGGCATCGGCGTCACGCCGGTCGCCGCGATGGCCCGCCGCGCGCAGGCCCTGGGCATCCCCTACACGCTGCACTACGCCGGCCGCAGCCGCCGCAGCATGGCGCTGCTGGACGAGCTGGCCGCGCGCCATGGTGACCGCCTGCAGGTGCACGCCAAGGACGAGGGCGGCCGGCTGGACCTGGCTGCGCTGCTGGCCATGCCCGAGCCCGGCACCCAGGTCTATGCCTGCGGCCCGGCGCGGCTGCTGGACGGGCTGCAGCAGGCGGTCGCGGCGGCCGGCTGGCCCGAGGACGCGCTGCGCGTCGAGCACTTCCACACCAGCCTGGGCACGCTGGACCCGGCCCAGGAGCACGCCTTCGAGGTCGAGCTGCAGGACAGCGGCCTGACGCTGCCGGTGCCGGCCGACCGCACCGTGCTGTCGGTGCTGCGGGCGGCCAACGTCGACGTGCAGAGCGACTGCCAGGAGGGACTGTGCGGCTCCTGCGAGGTGCGCGTGCTGGCCGGCGACATCGACCACCGCGACCTGGTGCTCACGCGCGCCGAGCGCGCCGAGGGCCGGCGCATGATGGCCTGCTGCTCGCGCGCGCGCGGCGGCCGCCTGGTGCTGGCGCTGTGACGCCGGCCCGGTGACCGCCCCGGCGCGGGTGCTTCCCATTTCGGGGACACCCTCTCACAAGGTTTGAAGGGACCGTAGCGAGCGGGTTCAGCTTGCGTCGAGCAGCGCAGCCGTACCGGCGTACGGCGAGCAGCGCAGGCGCAGGATGGGCCCGCGCAGCAGGTTCATGCGCACCTTGTCAGCCGACGTTGCGCCCCTGGCCGGCCCAGAAGGGCGCGCGCAGCACCTTCTTGTCGATCTTGCCCACCGCGGTGCGCGGCAGGTCGGGCAGGAACTCGATGCGCTTGGGCACCTGCACGCTGCCCTTCTTGGCGCGCACCAGCTCGGCCAGCGCCTCGGCCGCCACCTGCTGGCCGGGCTTGCACACCACCATCGCGGTCACCGCCTCGCCCCACTTCGGGTCGGGCGTGCCGATCACCGCGACCATGGCCACCGCGGGGTGGCTGGAGATCGCGTCCTCGACGTCGCGCGGGTAGACGTTGAAGCCGCCGCTGACGATCATGTCCTTCTTGCGGTCGACGATGTAGAGGAAGCCCTGCTCGTCGGCGCGCGCCATGTCGCCGGTGTGCAGCCAACCGTTCTTCAGCGTGCTGGCGGTCAGCTCGGGCTGGTTCAGGTAGCCGTCCATCACCTGGCAGCTGCGCACGCACAGCTCGCCCACCTCGCCGGGCGCCACCGGCTGGTCGTCGTCGTCGAGCAGCTGCACATGGCTGCCCACGGTGGGCTGGCCGCAGCTGCTGAACAGCTCGGGCCGCCGGGCGTCGTGGTCCTCGCGGCGCAGGAAGCTGATCGGGTAGCCCTCGGTCTGGCCGTAGAGCTGGGCGAACACCGGGCCGATGCGCTCCAGGCCCTCGACCAGGCGCGTCGGCGACATCGGGCTGGCGCCGTACAGCAGGGTGTGCAGGCTGGAGAGGTCGGTCTTCGCGAGTGCCGGGTCGTCGAGGATGGTGTAGATCATCGTCGGCACCAGCAGCGTGTAGTTGATGCGCTCGCGCTGGATCAGGTCCAGCACCTTGCCCGGGCTGAAGCCGGCCAGCAGGCGGATGGTGCCGCCCTTGAGCAGCGTGGGCTGGACCACGGTGCCGGCCACGTGCGTCATCGGCGCGGCGGCCAGGTAGTGCGGCGTGTCGGGGAAGTCGAAGCTGGCCAGCTTGTCCATCACCATCGCCGCCCAGCCGGCCTGGGTGCGCATCGCGCCCTTGCTGCGGCCGGTGGTGCCGCCGGTGTAGTTGACCACCGCCAGGTCGCCGGGCGCCGACAGGTCGCGCGCGGTGGCGCTGCCCACGCGCTCGATCTCGCGCTGCAGCGAGACGCCGAAGTCCGCGTCGCCCAGGGTGTAGACGCGCTTCATCGGGTGGCGGGCGGCCAGCTCGGCGGCGCGCGGGCCGAAGTAGGCGGCGTCGGCCACCAGCACCTCGGCGCCGAAGTCCTGCAGCTGGAACAGGTGGTCGTCCAGGCTGCCCAGCTGGTGCAGCGCGGTGCTGACCATGCCGCTGCACAGCGCGGCCTGGCTGGCGGCCCAGGCCTCCACCTGGTTGCCGGCCAGCACGGCCACGCGCGTGCCCCTGCCCAGGCCGGCCGCGGCGAACACCGCCTGCAGGCGGCCGATCAGCTCGGCCGTGCCGCGGTAGCTGAGCTCGCCGCCGTCCCAGCGGAAGGCGCAGCGGTCGGGGTGGCGGGCCAGCGAGCGCAGCAGCAGGGCGCTGACGCTGGGGGCGGACTGGGTGATGGACATGGGGTCTCCTCGTGGGGCGGTGCCGCCGGCCGGCCGCGGCATGCGGCGGGCCGGGCAGCGGGGTTCAGAACCTGTCGCGGCCGATGCGGATGCCGGCGGCCTCGCGGTCCCAGGTGTCGGGCGTCACGCCCTCGGCGCGCAAGGCCACCTTCTGCACCTTGGCGGTGGGCGTCTTGGGCAGCTCGGGCAGCACGCGCAGGTAGCGCGGCACCATGAAATGGGCCAGGCGCGGCCGCAGGAAGGCGATGAACTCGGCCGGGTCCAGCGTGGCGCCCTCGACCAGCGCGACGGCGACCAGCAGCTCGTCCTCGCTGTCGGCGCTGGGCACGGCCACGGCGGCGGCCTCGCGCACCGCGGGGTGCAGGGTCACGGCGCTCTCGACCTCGAAGCTGGAGATGTTCTCGCCGCGGCGGCGGATCGCGTCCTTGATGCGGTCGACGAAGAAGAACTCGCCGTCGGCGTCCTGGCGGAAGGCGTCGCCGGTGTGGAACCAGCCGTTGCGCCAGGCGCGGGCGGTGGCCTCGGGGTCGCCGTTGTAGCCGTGGTTCAGCGTCCAGGGCGCGTCGCCGCGCACGATCAGCTCGCCGGTCTCGCCGGGCGCGACGTCGAAGTCGTGCGCGTCGACGATGCGCACCTGCATGCCGGCGCGCGGCCGTCCGCAGCCGGCGATCTTGACCGGGTTGAGGTCGGAGATCAGCGGGCAGGACACCTCGCTCATGTTGAACAGCGTGCTCAGCTGGACGCCGAAGCGCTGGCGGAACGCCAGCGTCTCCTCGGTCAGCGGGATGCCGATGACGTGGCGCAGCGTGGTGTGGCGCTGCCCCGGCGTCTCGCCCGGCAGCGGCGCCTGCTTGACCAGGTAGGCCGCCATCACGCCCAGCAGGATGGCCACGGTGGTGCTGGTGCGCTGGATGCTGGGCCAGAAGCCGGCGGTGTCGAAGCCAGGCAGCACCGCCACCGAGCCGCCCACCGCCAGCATGGCCAGCGGCGCCACCAGGCCGCCGACGTGGAACAGCGGCAGGTTCAGCAGGTAGCGGTCGCCGGCGTCGACGAACATCGCGCCCTCGCGCGTGGCCACGGTGTGGCGCGCCATCACGCCCAGGTGGTTGTAGGACGAGAGCACGCCCTTGGACGGCCCGGTGGTGCCCGAGGTGAAGTAGATCGCCTGGGTGTCCCAGGGCTCGATCGGCCGCTCGGGCGGCTGCAGCGCGGCGGCGTCGCCGTCCAGCGCGCTGCGCGGCAGGCGCTGCAGGCCGGGCAGGTCCAGCGCACCGTCGTCCAGCACCAGCACCTGGGCCAGGCGCGCGCGGTCCAGCCCGGCCAGGCGCTCGGCCAGCGGCGCCAGCGTGATCGCCAGCGTCGCGCCCGAGTTGCGCACCACGTGCTCGAGCAGGCCGCCGCGGTAGGCGGTGTTGATCGAGACGTAGACCGCGCCCAGGTAGTTGATGGCGTACCAGACGCGCAGGCAGTCCGCGCCGTTGGGCAGCCAGACCAGCACGTGGTCGCCCTGGCGCACGCCCAGCGCCTGCAGCGCGGCGGCGGTGGTGCGCACGCGGGCGTGCAGCTCGGCCCAGGTCCAGGTCTCGGTGCGCGCGGCCGCGGCGTCGTCGAACACGGCGCAGGGCGCCCCGGGCGTGGCGGCCGCCCAGTGGTCCAGCTGGTAGCGCAGCACAGTGTGCTCGCGCGGCGGGGCGGTGCAGCGGTCGACGGGCATGCGGGTCTCCTCGGCGGTGCGCGGCCGCGACGCCCGGGCGTCGTGCCGGCTTCTCAGGCGCGGTGGTACTGCTGCTCGATCTCGGCGACCAGCGCGTCGACCGACTGCAGCGCGTGCACGCCGGACACGCTGTGGCCGGCGCTCCAGATCTCGGTCCAGCGCTTGGGCTGCGGCGCGTCGCTGCCGGCGCGGTGGCTGCCGCCGCCGAACATCTGCGCCGCGGTCTGCGGCGTCACCGTCTCGTCCAGCGTGGCCGGGTCCAGCCCGGCGCGGCGGATCGAGGGCAGCAGCATGCTGGTGGGCAGGCCGGTGAAGGCGCGGGTCAGCAGCACGTCGTCGAGGCTGGACTCGACCAGCATCTGCTTGTAGGCCGGCGCGGCCAGGCTCTCGTGGGTGGCGACGAAGCGCGTGCCCATGTAGCCCAGGTCGGCGCCCAGCACCTGGGCGGCGCGCAGGGCCACGCCGTCGCTCAGGCCGCCGGCCAGCACGATGGGGCCGTCGAACCAGTCGCGCACCGCGCGCACGAAGGCGAAGGGGTTCATCCAGCCGGTCTGGCCGCCGGCGCCGGCGGTCAGCAGCACCAGGCCGTCGGCGCCGGCGGCCACCGCCTTGCGCGCGTGCTCCAGCGTGGCCACGTCGGCCAGCACCAGGCAGCCGATGCGGTGCAGGGCCTCGACGGCCGGGGCCGGCGAGCCCACGCTGGTGATGACCAGCTCGACCTGGTGCGCCACCAGGCAGGCCAGGTCCTCGGCCAGGCGCGGCGAGCGCATGATCAGGTTGGGGCAGCAGGGCGCGGCCTCCTCCGGCGCCGCGAACAGGCGCTGGCGGATCTCGCCCAGCCACTGGTCGAGCTGCTCGGTGCTGCGCGCGTTGGCCGTGGGGAAGGCACCGACCACGCCGTTGCGGCAGGCGGCCACCACCAGCTCGACGCCGGAGACCGCCAGCATCGGCGCGGCGATCAGCGGCAGCCGCAGGCGGCGGGTGATGCGGTCGGGCAGGCGGGGCGGGCTGGGCGGGAGGGCGGCCATCGTCGGGTCGGGCGGAGCATGGGCGGTGTTGCGGAGGCCTGCGGGCAGGGATCCGAATTTGCGCGCATCGTCTCAGCGCCAATGCACGTTTCCAATCGTCGCTTCGGACGATGTTCGGCCGGGGGGGGCTGCCTAGCATGGGTTCAGCCACCGTGCCGGCGTGTGCCTGAAGGCCTGACCGGTCGGGGCTGTCCACCCCGGGCCCCGTGCCCTCTTGAGGAGACCTGTTCCATGACGAAGACGACCCGCCGTGCCGCGCTGGGCTGCACCGTGGCCCTGCTGCTGCCGCTGGCGGCGCTGGCCCAGAAGAAGTACGACCCCGGCGCCAGCGACACCGAGATCAAGATCGGCCACACCATCCCGTACTCGGGCCCGGCCTCGGCCTACGGCGCGCAGGGCAAGGCCATCGCCGCCTGGTTCCAGAAGGTCAACGACGAGGGCGGCGTCAACGGCCGCAAGCTCAAGCTGATCTCGCTGGACGACGGCTACAACCCGGCCAAGACGGTGGAGGCCACGCGCAAGCTGGTCGAGCAGGACGAGGTGCTGTTCATCGGCGGCGCGCTGGGCACGCCGCAGAACGCCGCGGTGCAGAAGTACCTGAATGCCAAGAAGGTGCCGCAGCTGTTCGTCAGCACCGGCGCGTCGCGCTGGAACGACCCGAAGAACTTCCCCTGGACCATGGGCATCGTGCCCTCGTACCACACCGAGGGCAGCATCTACGCCGAGCACATCCTGAAGAACAAGCCGGGCGCGAAGATCGCCGTGCTGTTCCAGAACGACGACTTCGGCAAGGACTACCTGAAGGGCTTCCTCGACGGCCTGGGCGACAAGGCCAAGGCCATGATCGTCGCCCAGCAGAGCTACGAGGTGACCGACCCGACGGTGGACAGCCAGCTGGTCAGCCTGAAGGCCAGCGGCGCCGACACCTTCTTCAACATCACCACGCCGAAGTTCGCGGCCCAGGCCATCCGCAAGCTGCCCGAGATCGGCTGGAAGCCGGTGCACTACCTGGCCAGCGTTTCGGGCGCGGTGTCGTCGACGCTGAAGCCGGCCGGCCTGGACAACTCGGTCGGCATCATCAGCTGCACCTACCTGCGCGACCCGGCCGACCCCGAGCAGGCCAACACGCCCGAGGTGGCCGCGCTGACCGCCTGGATGAAGAAGTACAACCCCGGCGCCGACCCGACCGACATGCTCTACGTCAGCGGCCAGGTCATCGCCCAGGCCATGGTCGAGGTGCTGAAGAAGGCCGGCGACAACCTGACGCGCGAGAACATCATGAAGCAGGCCGCGTCGCTGGACACCGCGCTGCCCATGCAGTACCCCGGCGTGAACCTGAAGACCTCGGCCGACGACTTCGCACCGGTCGAGCGCATGCGGCCGCAGCGCTTCAACGGCACGCGCTGGGAGCCCTTCGGCCCGGTGCTGGGCCGCTGAGCGCCCCCGATCGGCCGCTGCGTGCGCACCGCTGCAGCCCCGCATGGCGGGGCTGCACGGGCGCTGTCTCCCGTGGGACATTGTCCGAGCGCTTTCGTCGCTTCCGACGATGGGCGCGGGGGGTGGACTCCCTAACATGCTGCGCTGCAGCGCGACCGTGGCCGCCACGGTCGCGCGGCGTGTCGTGTCAACCGTTGATGGCCGTTCGCGGCCAGGAGTCCTCAGTCCCATGTTCCCGATGAACCGCCGCGCCAGCCTGGCCTGCGCGCTGGCCCTGATGCTGCCGCTGGCAGCCACGGCCCAGAAGAAGTACGACACCGGTGCCTCCGACAAGGAGATCCGCCTGGGCAACTTCGTCCCCTACTCCGGCCCCGCGTCGGCCTACGGCATCCCGGGCAAGGCGATGGCCGCCGTGTTCGACAAGGTCAACGCCGACGGCGGCGTCAACGGCCGCAAGATCAAGTTCCTCTCGCTGGACGACGGCTACAACCCGGCCAAGTCGGTCGAGGTCACGCGCAAGCTGGTCGAGGAGGAAGAGGTGCTGGCCCTGGTCGGCACGCTGGGCACCGCGTCCAACACCGCGATCCACAAGTACGTCAACCAGAAGAAGGTGCCGCACCTGTTCCTCAACAGCGGCGCCAACAAGTGGGGCGACCCCAAGAACTACCCGTGGACGATGGGCTTCATCCCCTCGTACGCCACCGAGGGCAAGGCCTTCGCCAAGCACATCCTGGCCACGCGGCCCAACGCCAAGGTCGCCATCCTGTACCAGAACGACGACTTCGGTAAGGACTACCTGAAGGGCGTGCTCGAGGGCTTCGGCGACAAGGCCAAGGCCATGGTCGTCAGCCAGCTGTCCTACGAGATCACCGACCCGACCATCGACAGCCAGCTGGTCACGCTCAAGGGCTCGGGCGCCGACACCTTCATCGACATCACCACGCCCAAGTTCGCCGCCCAGGCGATCAAGAAGGCCGCCGAGATGGGCTGGAAGCCCAGCCACTACCTGGTCAGCGTGTCGACCTCGGTGAGCTCGGTGCTCAAGCCGGCCGGCTTCGAGAACGGCCAGGGCATCATCTCCTCGGCCTACCTGCGTGACCCGGCCGACCCGTCGCACCACGGCACCAAGGACTACCAGGACTACGCCGCGCTGATCAAGAAGCACTGCTCGGCCTGCGACGTGGCCGACAGCCTGACGGCCAACGGCTACGTGATGGCGATGACCGTGGTCGAGGTGCTCAAGCGCGCCGGCGACAACCTGACGCGCGAGAACCTGATGAAGGTCGCCGCCAACCTGGACGTGCAGATCCCGATGCTGGCCCCCGGCATCAAGATCAAGACCACGCCGACCGACTTCCACGCCATCTCGCAGCTGCAGCTGACCAAGTTCGCCGGCAGCCGCTTCGAGCCCTTCGGCGCCGTCGTCGAAGGCGATTGACGCCTGTGCACCAATCGCGTGCGTGATGCACGCTGATTGGGCACTGATTGGGCGCCGACCGCACCAGCCTGCGGTCTCCTGAGGCCCGTGCCCTGCACCAAGCAAGGCACGGGTTTTGCTTTTTACTGGTGCATTTTGGCCTGCGATGGTGCGTGAACCGCCCTGAAGCGGCGCAGAACCCCCTCAGGAGACTCACCCCATGGACCAGGTCAAGCAGGGCACGGACGCCCTGTTCATCCTGCTGGGCGCCATCATGGTGCTCGCGATGCACGCCGGCTTCGCCTTCCTCGAGCTCGGCACGGTGCGCAAGAAGAACCAGGTCAATGCCCTGGTCAAGATCCTGGTGGACTTCGCCGTGTCCACCATCGCTTACTTCTTCGTCGGCTACAGCGTGGCCTACGGCGTCAGCTTCTTCACCGGCGCCGAGACGCTGGCGGCCAAGAACGGCTACGAGCTGGTCAAGTTCTTCTTCCTGCTGACCTTCGCCGCGGCGATCCCGGCCATCGTCTCCGGCGGCATCGCCGAGCGCGCGCGCTTCGGCCCGCAGCTGATCGCCACCGCGGTGCTGGTCGGCGTGTTCTACCCGCTGTTCGAGGGCGTGGTCTGGAACCAGCGCTTCGGCCTGCAGGCCTGGCTGAAGGCCGCCACCGGTGCCGAGTTCCACGACTTTGCCGGCAGCGTCGTCGTCCACGCGGTGGGCGGCTGGATCGGCCTGGCCGCGGTGCTGTGGCTGGGCCCGCGCGCCGGCCGCTACCGCAAGGACGGCCTGGTCAGCGCGCATCCGCCCTCGTCGATCCCCTTCCTGGCGCTGGGCGCCTGGATCCTGGCGGTGGGCTGGTTCGGCTTCAACGTGATGAGCGCGCAGACCATCGACAAGATCTCCGGCCTGGTGGCGGTGAACTCGCTGATGGCCATGGTCGGTGGCACGCTGGTGGCGGTGCTGATGGGCCGCAACGACCCCGGCTTCGCCTACAACGGCCCGCTGGCCGGCCTGGTCGCGGTGTGCGCGGGCTCCGACGTGATGCACCCGGCCGGCGCGCTGGTGGTCGGTGGCGTGGCCGGGGCGATCTTCGTCGCGATGTTCACGCTGACGCAGAACCGCTGGAAGATCGACGACGTGCTGGGCGTGTGGCCGCTGCACGGCCTGTGCGGCGCCTGGGGCGGCATCGCCTGCGGCCTGTTCGGCCAGCAGGCGCTGGGCGGCCTGGGCGGCGTCACGCTGGGCGCCCAGGTGCTGGGCACGCTGGCCGGCGTGCTGTGGGCGCTGCTGGGCGGCGGCCTGGTCTACGGCGTGCTGAAGGTGGTGGCGGGCCTGCGCCTGTCGGCCGAGGAGGAGTACGAGGGCGCCGACCTGTCGATCCACCGCATCGGCGCCACGCCCGACCGCGAGGTCAGCTGGTAGGCACGGCGGGTAGGCACGGCGCCGCTGCCCGGCTGCCAACAATTGGGCAGCTGCGGCGGCCGCCCGCCCGCCGCGGCGCCGCTGCGCGGCCCCTGCGGCGCTACAGTGCGGTCACCATGCCGTACATCCGCCGCGACGCCCAGGGCCAGATCGCCAGCCTGCACCGCCAGGCCGAGGACGGTGCACAGGCCTTCCTGCCCGACAGCGACCCCGAGGTGCAGGCCTTCGTCGGCCGCCCCGCGGCGGGCGCCGGCGAGGACTTCGAGCGCCTGGACGCGGCCTTCATCCGCGTGCTGGAGGACCTGATCGACGTGCTGATCAGCAAGCAGGTGATCAACGTCACCGACCTGCCGGCCGACGCCCAGGCCAAGCTGTTCACCCGCAAGGGCCACCGCGGCCCCGGCGTGCTGGGTGCGCTGAACCTGCTGGGCGAGGCCGCCGGCACCGACACCAGCCTGCTGCGTGCGCTGGACCGCATGCCCTGACCGCCGGCGCGCGGCGGCGGCGCGCCGCGCTACTTCTCGAACTTCAGCAGCGCGCTGGGCAGCACCTGCACCCGCGCCAGGCACTCGCCCTTGGCGTCGGAGAACTTGTTGAGCTCGCCCATGTCGCAGCGGTCGCCGCCCTGCACCTGCAGCCGCGCGATGTCGGCACAGGCCAGGCCGGCCACGCGCAGCTCGCGGCGCTGGCTGTCGCCCGGCCGCACCACGCCGAAGTGCAGGCTCTGTTCGACGTACAGCGCGCCGCTGCTGCGGTAGACCGCGAAGAAGGGCACCAGGCTGCGCACCTCGTAGGGCAGCAGGTTGTCCAGCTGCACCTCGAAGCCGCAGCCGCCGGGCACCTCGCTGCGGCGCAGCAGTTGCATCTTGGCCTGCGGCGGCGGGGGCTTGGGCGCTTCGGCGGCCGAAGCCGCGGCGGCTGGCGCCGCCGGCGCGCCCGCGGCGTCCAGGTAGCGCCAGGTGCCCTGGTCCTCGACCAGGATGCGCCGGCCGGACGGGTCGCGGACCTCGAAATCGGCCTGCGCGAGCAGCGGCAGGCACAGCAGCAGCGCGGGCAGGCCGGCGCGGGCCAGACCTTGTGCAGAGATCATCGTCCTCGTTCCCTCCAGGCAGGTGGTTCGTGCGGCCGCGGCGGCGTGGCCAGGCCCGCCGCCGCGCGGCGTCGTGCAGTGTGCCAGCCCGCGTGCGGCCGGCGGCGGACCGGCGCTCTCGCTGCCGGCCGCGGCCGTTGCGGATGCCACGGCCGCGCCGCGCTGCCCGGCCCGCGGCGGTTCACTCGAAGCGGCCATGCCGCCCGGCGCCACCGGCAAAGCGCGCCGCGCCGGCCAGGCCCTCGGCCTGCAGCGCGTCCCAGCCGCCCGCGCCCTCGCGCTGCAGCGCCTCGGCCAGCGGCCAGTCCCACTGCGCCAGCGCCGACGCGCGGTCGGCACGCAGGCAGCGCTGCGGGAAGCCGGCGATCTGCCGTGCCAGCGCCTGGGCCTCGGCCAGCGCGGCGCCGTCGTCGACCACGCGGTTGGCCAGGCCGATGGCCAGGGCCTCGTCGGCATGCACGGCGCGGCCGGTGAGGATCAGGTCCAGCGCCCGCGCCTGGCCGACGATGCGCGGCAGCCGCACCGTGCCGCCGTCGATCAGCGGCACGCCCCAGCGCCGGCAGTAGACGCCGAAGACCGCGCCGCGCGCGGCCACGCGCAGGTCGCACATCAGCGCCAGCTCCAGGCCGCCGGCCACCGCATGGCCCTCGACCGCGGCGATCACCGGCTTGCCGAAGGCCATGCGCGACGGCCCCATCGACCCGTGGCCGCTGCCGTCGGCGCGGGTGGCGTTGGCGCGCTGCGGGTCGCCCACCGCGGCCAGGTCGGCGCCGGCGCAGAACTGGCCGCCGCCGCCGGTGAACACCGCCACCGCCAGCGCCGGGTCGGCCTCGAAGCGCTCGAAGGCCTGGCGCAGCGCCTCGGCGGTGGGGCCGTCGACCGCGTTGCGGCAGTGCGGGCGGTGCAGCGTGATCGTGGCCACCGGGCCGTCGCTGGCGAAGTGCACGGCGTCGGCACCGGTGGGGCGGTCGGTGGCGCGGGCGTCGGTCATCGGGGTCTCCTGCTCGGGTTGTCGCGCGAGTGTGCCAAGCGCGGCGGCCGGCGCTGGTAACCTGCGGGACCCTTTCCCCGCATCCCGTCCGCCCATGTTCACCGGCATCGTCCAAGGCGTGGCCACCCTCGCCGCCATCACCGACCGCCCCGGCCTGCGCAGCCTCGAGCTGGCCTTTCCCGCCGGCTTCGACGCCGGGCTGGAGATCGGCGCCAGCGTGGCCTGCGACGGCGTGTGCCTGACGGTGACCGAGCGCCCGGCGCCCGACCGTGCGCGCTTCGACGTGATGCAGCAGAGCCTGGGTCTGACCACGCTGGGCGGCTTCTCGGTGGGCGACCGCATCAACGTCGAGCGCGCCGCCAGGGATGGTGCCGAGATCGGCGGCCACCCGATCAGCGGCCACGTCGATTGCGTGGGGCAACTGCTGGCCATCCGCCAGCCCGAGAACAACCATGTGCTGCGCATCGGCGTGCCGGCCAGCCACATGCGCTACGTCTTCGCCAAGGGCTACATCGCCATCAACGGCGCCAGCCTGACGGTGGCCGAGGCCAGCCGCGCCGAGCGCTGGTTCGAGGTCTGGCTGATCCCCGAGACGCTGCGCATGACCACCTTCGGCGCCAAGCGCGTGGGCGACGCGCTGAACATCGAGATCGAGCGCGGCACCCAGGTGGTGGTGGACACGGTGCGCGACGCGCTGGACGAGCGCCTGGGCCCGCTGCTGCCGGCGCTGGAGGCGCTGCTGGCGCAGCAGGGCCGCAGCGTCGACGAGCTGGGTGCCGCGCTGACGCTGCCCAAGCCCTGAGGCGGGCGCCTGCCGCGACCGGCCGGCCCGGCCGGGCGCGGCTGGCGTCAGACCTGGCGGCGACGGCGGGCGAGGGCGACGATGCCCAGGCCGAGCGCGACCAGCGCGGCCGATTGCGGCTCCGGCACCTGGGCGGCTACCTGGGTCAGCTTCAGGTCGTCGACGAAGGAGGTGCCGTCGCCGCTGGTGCGCAGGCCCTGCAGGCGCAGGGTGTGCTGGCCGGCCGTGGCGGTGAAGGTCAGCGTGTTGGCATCCCAGGCGTCGCCCCGCGCCGTGGTGTAGGTGGCCAGGGTCTGGCCGTCGAGTTGGACCTGGTAGCTGTTGCCGTCGCCGTAGTTCTTGCGGTTCGAGTCCAGCCAGGTCAGCGTGTAGGTGCCGCCGGCCAGCGTCAGCGTCTGGGCCAGGAAGCTGGTGTTCTGCAGGCCGGCCAGCACCGCGCCCTGGGCGCTGGTCCAGCCGCCGTTGGTCGACGGGTTGTGCCAGGGGCCGCTGTTGGCGGCGATCAGCGGGAAACTGCCGGACCAGCCGGGCACGCTGCCGCACTCGCGGTAGTCGCCGATGCCCAGGTAGCAGTAGCTGCCGGTGCCGGCGAAGCTGGGGCCGGCGGCGTCGAAGCTGCCGTTGACCAGCAGGTCGGCCCGTGCGGGCAGGGCGGCGGTGGCGGCCAGGGCGGCGGCGAGCAGGGCGGGGCGCAGGGCGGCAGGCATCGGATCTCCCAACTGACGTTTCGGTGTGTGGCCCGATTGTTGGGGGACCGCCGGCGCCGCAGGGCCCCCGGGTCGGGGGTGGCCGTGTGATGCATTGCGCGCTGGCGCCGGGCGGTGGCCGCCGGGCCGCGCTCAGATCACCGCCTGCTCGACGAAGGGCCGGCCGTCGCGCACCCGCTGCGGGTCGAACGGCGACAGGTCCAGCGTGCGGTAGCGGCCCGACAGCAGCCGCTCGGCCAGGCCGCGGCCGGCCGCCGGCGCGTGCTGCAGGCCGTGGCCGGAGAAGCCGCAGCACAGCCACAGGTCGGCGCAGCCCGGGTGCGGGCCGATCAGCGCGTTGTGGTCCAGCGGGTGCACCTCGTAGTAGCCGGCCCAGGCGCGCTGCACGCGCAGGGCCTCGAAGGCCGGCACGCGGTGCGCCAGCGCCGGCCACAGCCGGTCCTCGAACTGGGCCAGGTCGGGCTGGTCCAGCGGCAGGTCGTCGGGGTCGGCGTCGCCGTCGCCGGGCGACCAGCCGCCGATGAAGCCCGCGCCCTCGCTGCGGACCCACACGCCGGCCGGGTCGACCACCAGCGGCGTGCGCGGCAGCGGCGTCGGGCAGGTCATGGCGAAGACGGTGCGGCGGCGCGCGTGCACCGGCACGTCCAGCCCGGCCAGCCGGCCGACCGCGCCGGACCACGGCCCGGCGGCCAGCACCACCGCGTCGGCGGCCAGGGTGCGGCCGTCGTCCAGCGTCACGGCGCGCAGGCGTGCACCGTCGCGCTCGAAGCCGGTGACCGCGGCGCGCTGCCACTGCGCGCCCAGCGCCCGCGCCTTGGCCGCCAGCGCGCGGGCGAAGGCGTAGCCGTCCAGCCAGCCCTCGCCGCCCTGGCCCAGCGCGGCGCCGGCCAGGTCGTCGGTGCGCAGCCAGGCGAAGCGCCGGGCGGCCTCGTCCGGCGCCAGCAGGGCCACGTCGGCGCCGGCCGCGGCCTGCACCGCCTGGTTGGCGCGCAGCGTCGCCGCACCGGCGGCGCTGGTGGCGACGAACAGGTAGGCGCCGGGCACGAAGCCGACCTCGGGCGCGACGCCGTCGATGGCCAGCAGCGGGTCGGCGCCGCTGACCACCGCATGGCCGTAGCGCGACATCGCGACGTTGACCGCGTTGCTGAACTGCTGGCGCACCGAGCCGGCCGACAGCGCCGACGAGGCGCGCGCCAGCGTCGGGTCGGGCTCGACCACCTGCACCTCGACCGCGGCGCCGCCCTGCAGCTTCAGGAACAGCGCCACCGACGCGCCGACCGCGCCGCCGCCGATGACCACGATGCGCATCGCGCCCCCCGCCGGCTCAGCGCCCGGTGAAGCGCGGCGCGCGCTTCTCGGCGAAGGCGGCCTTGCCCTCGGCCAGGTCGGCGCTGTGGGCGCAGCGCGCCTCGCGCTCGCGCAGCGCGCCCAGGTGGAACTCGCCGCGGGCGATCTCGTCCAGCGACAGCTTCATGCCGCGCAGCGCCAGCGGCGCGCCGGCGGCCAGCGCGTCGGCCAGGGCCTGCACCTCGACGTCCAGCCGGTCGGGCGGCACCAGGCGGTCGAGGTAGCCCAGGGCCAGCAGGTCGGCCGCCCGTACCGCCTCGGCCAGCAGGAAGAAGCGCTTGGCCGCGGCCAGGCCCAGGCGCGAGACATAGCGCCGCAGGCCGCTGGGGTAGTAGTGCAGGCCCAGGCGCGCGGCGGGCATGCGCAGTTCCATGCCGCTGACGCCGACGCGGAAGTCGCAGGCCAGGGCCAGGTCGGTGGCGCCGCCGTAGACGCTGCCGTTGAGGCGGCAGATCGTGGGTACCGGCAGCGCCTCCAGCGCGTCCACCGTCTGCTCGAACAGGTGCGGCCCCGCGCTGGGGTTGCTGCCGGCCTGGGCGTCGAAGTCGCCGACGTGGAAGCCCGAGCAGAAGCTGCGCCCGCTGCCGGTGATCACCAGCAGCTTGACCGCCGGGTCGGCGGCCAGCGCGGCGAAGTGGCGCTGCAGCGCCAGCAGGTCCTCGACGTGCAGGCGGTTGTGGTGGGCGGGGCGGTTCAGCGTCAGCGTGGCGCGGCCGTCGTGCAGGTGCAGCAGCGGCAGGCCGGGGGTGGGCTCGGTCATCGGGTGTGCAGGCGGGCAGGATGCGCTTGCGAGTGTGCCAGGGTGGCGTGTCGCCGGCGCGACCCGGCACCGGCTTGGTGCGACCCTATGCTGGCCGGCCCGCCCTGGTACCGTGCACCCCATGACCGCCCACGACCTGCCCCAACCCGATTCCCCGCAGGCCTGGCGCCGGCTGCTGGTCACGCTGGCGCTGATGACCATCGGCTCGGCCGGCATGTACGTGGTCTCGGTGATGCTGCCGGCGGTGCAGGCCGAGTTCGGCGCCACGCGGGCCGAGGCCTCGCTGCCCTACACGCTGCAGATGATCGGCTTCGGCTTCGGCTGCCTGATCTCGGGCCGGCTGTCCGACCGCTTCGGCCTGGTGCCGGTGATCTGGTCCGGCGCGGCCAGCCTGGGCCTGGGCTGCATCCTCAGCGGCCTGTCGGGCGGCATCGTCAGCTTCGCCATCGTCCAGGGCCTGCTGGTGGGCATGTTCGGCGCGGCCACCAGCTTCGTGCCGCTGGTGGCCGACACCTCGCTGTGGTTCGTCAAGCGCCGCGGCATCGCGGTGGCGGTGTGCGCCAGCGGCAACTACGTGGCCGGCGCGGTCTGGCCGCCGGTGGTGCAGCACTTCGTCGAGAGCGTGGGCTGGCGGCAGACGTCGATCGGCCTGGGCGTCTTCTCGTTCATCAGCATGGCGCTGCTGGCGCGCGCGCTGCGCGGGCGCTCGCCGGCGCCGGTGGCGGTGGCGGCCAAGGCCGGCGCGCCGGTGCCGTCCGAGCGGCCCTTCGGCCTGCCGGCCAACGGCGCGCTGGCCCTGCTGTGCGTGGCCGGCACCGCCTGCTGCGTGGCCATGGCCATGCCCCAGGTGCACATCGTGGCCTACTGCGGCGACCTGGGCTACGGCGCGGCGCGCGGTGCGCAGATGCTCAGCCTGATGCTGGCCTGCGGCATCGTCAGCCGCCTGGTGTCCGGTGCGATCTGCGACCGCATCGGCGGCGTGCGCACCCTGCTGCTGGGCAGCTTCCTGCAGGGCGTGGCGCTGCTGATGTTCATTCCCTTCGACGGCCTGGTCTCGCTCTACCTCGTCTCGGCGATGTTCGGCCTGTTCCAGGGCGGCATCGTGCCCAGCTACGCGATCATCGTGCGCGAGCACTTCCCGGCCGAGCAGGCCGGCGCGCGCACCGGCTGGATCATCATGTTCACGCTGTTTGGCATGGCCCTGGGCGGCTGGATGAGCGGCAAGGTCTTCGACCTGACCGGCAGCTACCACGCCGCCTTCATCAACGGCGCGCTGTGGAACGCGCTGAACCTGTCGGTGGCGCTGTTCCTGTTCTTCCGCCTGCGCCGCGGCCACGGGCCGCGCCAGCCGCTGGCCGGCGCACGGCCGGCCTGAGCGCCGCGCGCCCGGGCGCGCCGCCGCTGTCAGCCTGACGCCATGCCGGCGTGGCACAGTGGGCGTTCCAACCGCTGCCCGAGGAGGCCCCGATGATGAAGTCCGGCATCGACCAGCAGGCGCTGATCGACCTGTTCGCCAACGCCAGCACGCAGCAGGCGGCGCAGCTGCGCCGCGCGGTGCACGACGCCACGATGGGCGCGCTGCAGGGCCGCGAGCTGAGCCTGAAGAACATCCGCAGCGTGCTGGGCGCGGTGACGCAGGCCGCCGGCACCGGCGTGGCCCGCAGCCCGCTGGCCCAGGCCGACGCCCAGGCCCTGCTGGACCACGCGGTGTCCGGCATGGACGACGCGCTGCTCAAGGCGGTGGAGGCCCACCGCGTCGCGCTGCAGCAGTTCGTCGACCGCGGCGTGGACCTGCGCGAGACCCAGCTGAAGAAGGCGCTGGCCGACCTGGAGAGGTTCGAGGACCTGCTGCTGGGCTCGGTGAAGAAGGCCGCCGACGCCGCCGGCGACCCCGGCGCCAACCCCTGGAGCCAGGTGCTGGAGAAGCTCAACCTCGGCGGCACCCGTGCCGGCGCGCAGGCCAGCGGCGCCAGCCAGCAGCTGCTGGACCAGCTGGCGCAGCTGCAGACGGCCGCGCGCGCCAGCCGCGCCGCCGGCCTGCGTGCGGCGCAGACCCTGGCCGACAGCTACACCGCGCTGGTCAGCGGCGTGCTGATCGGCATGGCCGACGCGCTGCGCCAGGGCGGCACGCCCCAGGCACCGCGCAAGAAGTAGCGTCCCCCGGCCGGGGGCACCCGCGCGGGGGTGCGGCGTGGCCACCGAGGAGGGATCGCCGGCGGCGGCGCCGAGGCCTAGGCTGTGGTCCAGACCCCTGCCGGAGACGCCCGATGCCCCCGACCCCGCTGCCGCGCTGTTTCCCCGCTTCCGGATCGCCCGCCGTGGCGGCGGCGCCCGGCGACGCGGGCCGCCGCCGCTGGCTGGGCGCCCTGGCCGGTGCGGTCGGCTTGGCTGCGCTGCCCTGGCCGGGTCGCGCGGCTGCCCGCGCGCCGCTGCCGGTGGCGCTGGCGCGCGAATGGCCGGCCGACGGCGACCCGGCGGCCTACCTGGTCAGCGAGAAGCTCGACGGCGTGCGGGCGCTGTGGGACGGCCAGGCGCTGCGCTTCCGCAGCGGCCGGGTCATCGCGGCGCCGGCCTGGTTCCTGGCGCGGCTGCCGGCGCAGCCATTGGACGGCGAGCTGTGGCTGGGGCGTGGCCGTTTCGAGGCGCTGTGCGGCCTGGTGCGGCGCCGGCAGCCCGACGAGGCTGGCTGGCAGGCGCTGCAGTACCAGGTCTTCGAGCTGCCGGCCGGCGGCGGCCGCTTTGCCGAGCGCGCCGACGCGCTGCAGCGGCTGTGCGCGCGGGCCGGCTTCGCCGCGCTGCAGGCCGTGCCCCAGGCGCCGGTGGCCGACCGCGCCGCGCTGGCGCAGCGGCTGGACGCGGTGCTGGCCGCCGGCGGCGAAGGCCTGGTGCTGCACCGCGCCGACGCGCCGCTGGCCGACGGCCGCAGCGACAGCCTGTTCAAGCACAAGCCGCTGCACGACGCCGAGGCGGTGGTGCTGGCCCACCTGCCCGGGCACGGCCGGCTGGCCGGCCAGGTGGGCGCGCTGCAGGTGCGCGACGAGGCCCTCGGCACCGTGTTCGCACTGGGCAGCGGGCTGCGCGACGCCGACCGCCGCCAGCCGCCGGCGCCCGGCAGCCGCGTGACCTACACCCACCGCGGCTTCACCGCCGACGGCGTGCCGCGCTTCGCCGCCTACCTGCGGCCGGCGCCCGCGCTGTGAGCCGCGCAGCGGCGCCGCGCGGCGGATCGCGTATCGTGCCGACCCCAAGGAATGGGACGATGAACGACGACTTCAGCTTCTTCTGGCACGACTACGAGACCTTCGGCCGCGTGCCGCGGCGCGACCGGCCGTCGCAGTTCGCCGGCATCCGCACCGACGCCGCGCTCAACGAGCTCGGCGAGCCGGTGATGCTGTACTGCCGGCCGTCCCCCGACAGCCTGCCCGACCCCGAGAGCTGCCTGCTCACCGGCATCACGCCGCAGCAGTGTCTGGAACATGGCGTGCCGGAGCACGCCTTCGCCGCCCAGGTGCTGGACGCGCTGGGCCGGCCCGGCACGGTGGGCGTGGGCTACAACACCATCCGCTTCGACGACGAGGTCACCCGCCACCTGTTCTGGCGCAACCTGGTCGACCCCTACGGCCGCGAGTGGCAGAACGGCTGCGGCCGCTGGGACCTGCTGGACACCGTGCGCACCACCTGGGCGCTGCGCCCCGAGGGCATCGAATGGCCGCGCCACGAGGACGGCCGGCCCTCGTTCAAGCTGGAGCACCTGAGCGCGGCCAACGGCCTGGCCCACGAGGCCGCGCACGACGCGCTGTCCGACGTGCGCGCGACCATCGCGCTGGCGCGGCTGATCCGCCAGCACCAGCCGCGGCTGTTCGACTTCTGCCTGAAGCTGCGGCGCAAGGACGCGGTGTGGGCCGAGATCGGCGTCGGCAAGCCCTTCTTGCATGTCTCGGGCATGTTCCCGATCGAGCGCGGCTGCCTGGGCCTGGTCTGGCCGCTGGCGCCGCACCCGACGAACAAGAACGAGCTGATCGTCTGGGACCTGGCGCACGACCCGGCCGAGCTGTTGGACCTGGACGCCGACACGCTGCGCCTGCGCCTGTTCACCAAGGCCGCCGAGCTGCCCGAGGGCATGACGCGCCTGCCGGTCAAGACCATCCACATCAACAAGAGTCCGGTGGTCATCGGCAACCTGAAGACGCTGTCGCCGGCGGTGGCCGAGCGCTGGCAGCTGGACCTGGCGCTGGGGCTGCGGCACGCCGCCTGGGCGGCCGAGCACCAGGCCGCGCTGGCGGCCCGGCCCTGGGCGAAGGTCTTCCACCGCGAGGCGCCCGGCACCGCGCCCGATGTCGACGAGGACCTGTACGGCGGCTTCGTCGGCCCGGCCGACCGCCGCACGCTGGAGCGCCTGCGCACGCTGGACGGCGCGGCGCTGGCCGGCAAGCGCCCGGCCTTCGAGGACGGGCGGCTGGCCGAGCTGCTGTTCCGCTACCGCGCCCGCAACTGGCCCGAGACGCTGGACGCCGACGAGCAGGCGCGCTGGCTGGCCCACTGCAGCGCGCGGCTGCACGACGGCGCCGGCGGCGGGCTGGCGCTGGCCGACTTCATGGCCCGGCTGGACACCCTGGCCGAGACCGCCGACGAGCGCGGCCAGGCGCTGCTGGCCGAGCTCTACGACTACGCGGAGCTGATCGCGCCCGAGCCGCTCTGAACGCAGCGGGCCAGGGCGGGCGGGCCGCGGGCAGCGCTCAGCGGCCGGGCAGCACCGGCGCCAGCGCCGCCTGCAGCTGCCGCGCCTGCGCCTGCAGCGCCGGCTGGTCGTCCAGCGCGGGCAGGCGGGCCAGCTCGGCGCGGGCCTGGGCCTTGTCGCCGCGGGCCAGGTGCCAGCCGGCCAGCTGCAGGCGCAGCACCGGATCGTCGGGCGCCAGGCTGAGTGCGCGGCGCTCGGTGACGATGGCCTGGTCCAGCTGCCGCGCCGCGGCCTGGGTCTGCGCCAGGGTGTCCAGCACCTGGGGCTGGGCGGGGGCGCGCAGCGCCGCGCGCTGCGCCAGATCGCCGGCGTCGGGCTGCTGGCGCTGCAGCTGCAGCAGGGCCAGGTTGTTCAGCGTCGGCGCGTCGTCGGGGCGTTGCGCCAGCACCTGGCGGTAGCGCCGCTCGGCCTCGGCGGCGTCGCCGCGGGTCTGTGCCAGGTGGCCCAGGTAGAACAGGAAGCCGGCGTCCGGCGGGCTCTGGCGCAGCTGCTGGGCGGCCAGGCCGTCGGCGTCGCCGCGCTGGCCGGCGGCCAGCAGGGCCTGGTGCAGGCGCTGGGCCACCGCGGGCGCGACCGGCGTGGCCTGGGCCAGGGCGTGGGCGCGGCGCAGCGCCGCCACCGCGGCGCTGTCCTGGCCCTGGCGCTGCGCGATGTCGGCTTCCAGCCACAGGCCCTCGAGCTCGCCACCGGGCTGCTGCGCACGCTGGCGGGCGATGGCCAGCGCGGCGTCGGCGCCCTGCGGCCCGCGCAGCGCGATCTGCACCGCCAGCCGGCGTGCCGCGGCGTGGCCGGGTTCCAGCGCCAGCGCGCGCTCGGCCTGGCGCCGCGCCTGCTCCAGGTCGCCCGCGGCCAGGTGGGCGCGCGCCAGCCCGTAGGGCCCGCGCGCCGAGCGCGGCAGCAAGGCGGCGATCTGGCTGTAGCTGGCCAGCGCCTGGCTGTGCTGGCCGACGCGCAGCTGGCAGCGGCCCAGCAGCTCCAGCAGCACCAGGCTCTCGGGCAGCGCGGCGGTGGCGGCCTGGGCCGCGGCCAGCGCGGCCTGGTCGTCGCGCTGCGCCAGGTGCTGGCGCACCAGCGCGATGCGCAGGCCGGCGTCGGCCGGGTTGGCCTTGACCGCCGCGGCCAGCTGCTTGGCGACCTCGGCCGGCGCCGCGCCGCCGGCCTGGGCCAGCTCGACCAGGGCCAGCAGCGTCGGGCCGTGGCGCGGGTGGCGTGCGAGGTGGGCGTCGAGCAGCCGGCGCGCGGCGTCGGGCCGGCCCTGGCGCAGCGACAGCGCGGCCAGCGCGCTGACCGTCGGGAAGTGGTCGGGCAGCCGGGCGAGCAGGGTCTCGAAGACCTGGCGCGCGGCCTCGGCGTCGCCGCGCGCGGCCAGCAGCAGGCCGCGCTGGTGCAGCGCACCGGGGTCGTCGGGCTGCTTGCGCAGCTGGCGGTCCAGCGCGGCCAGCGCGCCGTCCGCATCGCCGCGCTGCCACAGCGCGGCCACCAGGGCCCGGTCGGCGGCGGTGCCGGGGTCGCTGGCGGCCAGGCTGCGCAGCTCCTGCAGCACCGCGGCGTCGCGGCCCTTGCCCAGCCCGGCGCTGGCCACCAGCGCGCGCAGCCGCGGGTCGCCGACCTGCAGCGCGGCCAGCCGCGCCAGCAGCGCGTCGGCGGCGGCGGACTCGCCGTTGCGCTGCCGCGCCTCGGCGGCCAGCGCCAGCACGTCGGGGGCGGGGCGCGCGGCGTCGGTCAGCGGCGCCAGCGTGACCAGCGCGCGCGCGGGCTGGTCCAGGCGCAGCTGGGCCTGGGCCAGCAGGCGGCGCGCCAGCGCGTGCTGCGGCGACTGGGCCAGGGCCTTGGCCAGGTAGGCCTCGGCCTGCAGCGCGGCGCCGGCCTGCAGCTCGTTCTCGCCGGCGCCCAGCAGCAGGTCGGGGTCGTCGGGCCGCTCGCGCAGCAGGCCCTGGTAGGCCTCGCGGGCGCGGCCGTGGTCGCCGGCGGCGTAGGCCAGGTGGGCGTCCATCAGGCGGGTGATCGGGTGGCGCGGCGCCTGGGCCTGCAGCTGCGCCTGCTGTGCGCGCGCAGCGTCCAGCGCACCGCCGGCCAGGTGCAGCGCGATCACCGCGGCATGCACCCGCAGCAGGCTGGGCCGCGCCTGCAGTGCCTGACGGTAGGCGGCCAGTGCCTGCGACGGGTCGGCGTGGCCGCGCAGCAGCAGGTCGCCGCGCAGGGCCCAGGCCTCGGCGTCCTGCGGGTGGGCCTGCAGCAGCGTGTCCAGCGTGGCCAGCGCGGCGGCCGGCTGGCCGGCCTGCACCGCCAGCCGGGCCTGGACCAGCAGGGCCTGGGGCGAGGTCGGCGCCTGGTCCAGCGCGCGGCGCAGCGCGAGCTCGGCGCCCACCGTGTCGCGCTGCAGCACCAGGGCCTGGGCCAGTGCGGCCTGCAGCCGGGCGTCGGCGCCGGGGTCGGGCAGGCGCACGTCGCCGAACTGCACCGGCACCAGCGCGTGGCGGCCGTCCTGGATCATCGCCTCGGCCAGCACGGGCAGCACCGCGCCCTCGGGGTGGCCCAGTTCCAGCGCGCGCTGGAATTCCGCGGCCGCGGCCGCTGCCTGGCCGCCCTGCAGCAGGTGCTCGCCGAGCTGGAACCGGGCCTCGCCGGACTTGGGCTGGGCCCGCACCTGGCGCTTGAGCGCGCCCAGGGCGGCGTCCTCGGCGCCCGCGGCGGCCGACGCCGGGCGCGCCGGCTCGGCCGCGGCGGCCTCGCGTGGCCGGCGCCCGCAGCCACCCAGGGCCAGCGTCAGCGCCAGCACCAGCAGTGGCGCCGCAGCGCGCAGCGTGCGGGGGCGGTGCGGGGGGCGGGCGGCGGGCATGGTGCGGCGGGGCGGCGCGGCCGATTGTGCCGGCAGGCCCCGTGGCGCGCGCACCCCGCAAATGCGGACGGCCTGCCGGGTCGCCCCGGCAGGCCGTCACGCTCGGGCCCGGTTCAGGGCCCCGGGGGCGCTCAGGCGCCGACCGTCTTGGCGGTCTCCGCGTACTCCTCGATCTGGTCGAAGTTCATGTAGCGGTAGACGCTGGCGGCGTCCTTGTTGATGATGCCCATCGCCTCCTGGTACTCGGCCACGGTCGGGATCTTGCCCAGCTTGGAGCAGATCGCCGCCAGCTCGGCCGAGCCGAGGAACACGTTGGTGTTCTTGCCCAGGCGGTTCGGGAAGTTGCGGGTGCTGGTGGACATCACCGTCGCGCCTTCCTTGACCTGGGCCTGGTTGCCCATGCACAGGCTGCAGCCGGGCATCTCGGTGCGCGCGCCGGCGGCGCCGAAGTTGGCGTAGTGGCCTTCCTTCATCAGCTCGCTGGCGTCCATCTTGGTCGGCGGGGCGACCCACAGCTTGACCGGGATGTCGCGCGCGCCGCCCAGCAGCTTGGCCGCCGCCCGGAAGTGGCCGATGTTGGTCATGCACGAGCCGATGAAGGCCTCGTCGATCTTGGTGCCGGCGACTTCGGACATGAACTTGGCGTCGTCCGGGTCGTTCGGGCAGCAGACGATGGGCTCCTTGATGTCGGCCAGATCGATCTCGATCACGGCGGCATATTCGGCGTCCTTGTCGGCTTCCAGCAGGTCGGGCTGGGCCAGCCAGGCCTCGACCTTCTCGATGCGGCGCTGCAGGGTCTTCGCGTCCTGGTAGCCGTCGGCGATCATGTTCTTCATCAGCACGATGTTGGAGCGCAGGTACTCCTTGATCGGCTCCGGATTCAGCTTGATCGTGCAGCCGGCGGCGCTGCGCTCGGCCGAGGCGTCGCTCAGCTCGAAGGCCTGTTCCACCTTCAGGTCCGGCAGGCCCTCGATCTCCAGGATGCGGCCCGAGAAGATGTTCTTCTTGCCGGCCTTGGCGACGGTCAGCAGGCCGGCCTTGATGGCGTACAGCGGGATGGCATGCACCAGGTCACGCAGCGTGACGCCGGGCTGCATCTGGCCCTTGAAGCGCACCAGCACCGACTCGGGCATGTCCAGCGGCATCACGCCGGTGGCCGCGCCGAAGGCCACCAGGCCGGAACCGGCCGGGAAGCTGATGCCGATCGGGAAGCGGGTGTGCGAGTCGCCGCCGGTGCCCACGGTGTCGGGCAGCAGCAGGCGGTTCAGCCAGCTGTGGATCACGCCGTCGCCCGGGCGCAGGGCCACGCCGCCGCGGCTGCTGATGAAGGGCGGCAGCTCGCGGTGCATCTTGGCGTCCACCGGCTTCGGGTAGGCCGCGGTGTGGCAGAAGCTCTGCATCACCAGGTCGGCCGAGAAGCCCAGGCAGGCCAGGTCCTTCAGCTCGTCGCGGGTCATCGGGCCGGTGGTGTCCTGGCTGCCGACGGTGGTCATCTTGGGCTCGCAGTAGGTGCCCGGGCGGATGCCCTGGCCTTCCGGCAGCCCGCAGGCGCGGCCGACCATCTTCTGCGCCAGCGTGAAGCCCTTGCCGCTGTCCTTCGGCGCCACCGGCAGGCGGAAGGCGGTGGAGGCGGCCAGGCCCAGGAATTCGCGCGCCTTGGCGGTCAGCGAGCGGCCGATGATCAGGTTGATGCGGCCGCCGGCGCGCACTTCGTCCAGCAGCACCTGGCTCTTCAGCGCGAACTCGGCGACGACGGCGCCGTTCTTCTCGATCTTGCCGTCGTAGGGGTAGATGTCGAGCACGTCGCCCATCTCGAACTTCGACACGTCGACTTCGATCGGCAGCGAGCCGGAGTCTTCCTGCGTGTTGAAGAAGATCGGGGCGATCTTGCCGCCCAGCGTGACGCCGCCGAAGCGCTTGTTCGGCACGAAGGGGATGTCCTGGCCGGTGGCCCAGATCACGCTGTTGGTGGCCGACTTGCGGCTGGAGCCGGTGCCGACCACGTCGCCGACGTAGGCCACCAGGTGGCCCTTCTTCTTCAGATCGTCGATGAACTGCATCGGGCCGCGCTTGCCGTCCTCCTCGGGCTTGAAGGCCGCGTCGGGACGGGTGTTCTTCAGCATCGCCAGGTAGTGCAGCGGGATGTCCGGGCGGCTCCAGGCGTCGGGCGCGGGCGACAGGTCGTCGGTGTTGGTCTCGCCGGGCACCTTGAATACGGTGACGGTGATCTTTTTCTCGACCTCGGGGCGGGAGGTGAACCACTCGGCGTCGGCCCAGGACTGCATGACTTCCTTCGCCTTCGCGTTGCCGGCCTTGGCCTTGGCAGCGACGTCGTTGAAGTAGTCGAACATCAGCAGGGTCTTCTTCAGGCCCTCGGCGGCGACGCCGGCGACCTCGGCGTCGTCCAGCAGCTCGATCAGCGGGTGCACGTTGTAGCCGCCGACCATGGTGCCCAGCAGCTCGGTGGCCTTGGCCCGGGAGACCAGCGCGGTCTTCACGTCGCCATGCGCCACGGCGGCCAGGAAGCTGGCCTTGACCTTGGCGGCGTCGTCCACGCCCGGCGGCACGCGGAAGGTCAGCAGCTCGACCAGGAAGGCCTCCTCGCCGGCGGGCGGGTTCTTGATCAGCTCGATCAGCTCGGCGGTCTGCTGCGCGGACAGCGGCAGCGGCGGGATGCCGAGGGCGGCGCGTTCGGCCGCGTGTTGGCGATAGGCTTGCAGCATCTCGAGGGCTCCTGTGGAACGGGGGAGGGACGACGGGTCGGGGTCAGGACGCCGGACACAGCGTGCCGGCCAGGGTGGCGGACGCCGGTATGCGGGTATGTCCCATATTTTATGTCTTATATAAGACTTGCCAAGCGATTTCTCCGGCCCTACACGGCCGGTCGCCGGTCATTGTGACGCAGCGCAGCATCGGCCGGCGCAATAGGCGGGCCGCCAGGTCGGGCGAAAAAAAGGCTCTTTGCTCGTTGGGTAGTGACAGGCGCGCGGCATGAGCCAGTGGGCATGCATCGTGAGGGGGTACGGCCACGGGCCGGGCTCTGTGGATGTCAGCGATGCAAGAACGAGACTGGAAGC
>Ga0255210_1000080_pt1 | contig 47060 bp, 48 predicted proteins | sample Miss_Yuk_RepA_8d_FD_188422 | JGI IMG/M metagenome (GOLD analysis project Ga0255210, IMG submission 188422) | Freshwater microbial communities from Mississippi River, Louisiana, United States - Miss_Yuk_RepA_8d | ecosystem: Environmental > Aquatic > Freshwater > River | place: USA: Louisiana...
TCCATTGCGATGAGGTAGCACGAACTCAACTGAGGGCGCGGAGTGCCTGCGTTGAACAGAGTTGGTGTCGCGTGCGTCATATATTTCTGTGACATTGCATCATATGTATTCTGGATATACACTAGAGTTTCATAGACAGTGCGTGTATCTGTGCGCTGAGCGTGAATTCCGAGTGCGACACGCATCCACATATGTTGTGGGCGTTCTACAATCGTGCCATTGACGCGCATCAAATACGATCTCTCAAGTGTCTTAAACCCAAAATAGTCGATGAGATAATCTCGTTGATGCTGAATCATTTGTTCTAGTGCTTCGTGGACAAGATATGGACCGGGACCAGAGAAAGAACCGTTTCTAGGAGTGTCAATGACTTCGTGGAGAAATTCCCAAACGGACTTACTGATAATAGGACTGTGTTTATCGTGTGCATCCCGGTATTCGTATAATGCGCGCATTGCAGCGTAAAACCCGCTAGAGATATTCTTGTGTGCGTTAGAAATAATAATATAAGACGCAAGGGTTCCATAATCTGGGTGCTGAACCGCCATCATTGCGCATTGCTGTGCAGTGAGTTCATCTATTTTTGTAGTTGGAATATCGTCATAAAGTTGGTCAATGATTTTGATGACGAGGGTTGTATAATTCACGCCGGTGATTTTGGCTTGTGCGCCGAGTGTCTTTAGGCGGGCGAGGATTTTATCAAACGCGACAATCTCTCGTTCACCGTTTCGTTTAAGGACGTGCATATCCGTAGTGGAAGACAGTTCAGAATCGGACATTATGTATTCTATATACTAATATATACTATATATACACAGGTTTAACTCCATTTCATTTCATTTCATTTCATTTCATTTCATTTCATTATGAAATACTGTAAAGAATATATTGCTTTGTTCCTACTTGTCGTGGCTGTAGTTATTATCGGGCCATTGATGGATGCCATCCACGATTTTAGTGCTGTCACGAAACGTGAAGGTTTTAGCGCCGACCGCGTTCCTTCCGGTGAATATCCGCGTGAAGTAGAAGAACCATTATTGTATCCTGTATACCCGAAAAAGGCTGGTCCTGAATATGGTGTAGTTCTCCGTGAAAATGACTCCACGAACAATTCCAAGTTATATCCGGTTGCTGCGAATCTCGGAAATTACGACCAGGCCACGAATAATGTGCGTGATTGGGTGACACCGGATAACGGTTCGTGTAAGCCCGCAGGAATGTGTGGTGCGTTATATGCACCGAAGGCGCCAGATGACTACAAAGTCCCGGACCCGCTGCCATTAAACCACCCCGGGCGAAGGGTGGGATTTTATGCGGTGGAATGAATCAATCCAAAAATCATAATAATGAAACAATAAAAATAGTAAATGTTTGTATTGCTTTAAACCTTACTTTCATCTATTTCAAGGTCGTCTATCTTGAAACAGCTGATAAGAACATCTGATGGTCCTTTCGCAATGTGCCCCCCTCCCCCTCCCCCTCCCCCTCGTCCTCGCCCGCTACCGCCGTATTTTTTATTCGTCTGTAACATACTATTGTTTATTGCCATCATTGTCGCCATATTCGTCGCCGTTGCTGCCACGTTATCGCTAGGTCTCGTCGTCGTCGCCCCACTCGGAACAATCGCGTTTTCAAGTTTTATAATTTTTAATTCACTGCCAGTCGTCGTGGCGGTGGCGGTGGCGGTGGCGGTGGCGGTGGCGGTGGCGGCGGCTGCTTTCTTTTTCGCCGGTGCGCGATGCTCATACCCAGTCTCTCGCTCTTCTTCAATCGTCGCCCATACACGCTCCAGAACCTTTACTGCTTCAGAGAACCAAAGCCGATTGCGACGAATAAGAATGCAACTGTATTCATCTAAATACCAGTAAATCGTGCGAACCCAAATATTTCGTGCACGCTCGTGTTTGGCGAATACCGCCGCTTCCCATTTCGTATATTCTTCCTCCGTGACTCCAATCGGTGCATATTCGTATAATTGTATCGGTTGTGATACATCGCCATCTTGAGTCAAGGTAGGTCTAGATTGAAACCAAAGAATTCGTCCTTTTTCGTTTGTGTCTGCGCCCGTGACTGCTCGGTGATAATCCTCCTCACTGTCAAATTCTTTGAATCGGGTTTCTACGAAATCACATTCATCTAAATCACACACTTCCATTTGAATTTGGGTTTGAATCCAATATTCTTCTTTAGGGCTTCCAGTAATGTCGCGATTGAAGATATTCTTAATTTCTACCATTCTACCGTAAATGGGCGATGTAGGGTCAATATTAATACCATCTGGAGATGCACCGATGAATGGATAATTATCGTGTTGAATACAACCGAATTCGCCCAATTTGGTGTTATTACGACGTTCATATATCATCACCGTCAGGGGTTCGTATCGCTGACCCCAATGAAGAGGAGAGTTTACGGGTCCTTGAAGAGGGGTAGATACGGACGGCGGCGGCGGTGATCCGCTTGTTGGACATCCACCACCACCACCACCGCCATCAGCGTTGTAATTCTTACACTTTTCATAGATGAGTTGATTTACGGATGCCTGCGTTCCAAACGCCTTGGATGCAGCACTAGCAGTGATTAAGTTATTTCTGCGCGCATACCATTCCGGACTGCGTTGCTCGGGTTGCGGTTTTTCGCGTAAAGTCTGAATTTTCTGTGTCATCTTGTCAATCTTGTCAATATCGTCGTAAAATGTCGTTGCGACGACGACATTCTCTTCTGTGGAACGAAATGGCGCGACAACATCATAAAATCTCTCGGCGATATCATTATATAACTCCTGAATATATGTATCTATGACTTCATTTAATGCGTCGGCTTCAGCTGCAGTGGCGGTGGAAAATTCGGACCTTACAGGTGTTATCTCCGCGAAGTAGTCGCATAAATAGCTGTCAATCCATGTTCCAATGACTTCTTCTGTGTTAAAATCCTCTCGTTTGAATTCCAATATATTCTCTCGCGCAATGTCGGCCAATTCATCAATCGCGTCGTTGATAATTGCCTCTCGCTCTTCATCGGTTGGAAGGACTGAATACGGTGCTTCGGTGAACGAATACTCGTCGCCTCCGCACCCACCGCCGTTCTTGTCGTGGTCGCTTGATGCATATAGTTCATTATATTCAGTATCGCTGATTTTAACATCAGACTTCATAATCATATATACTATTCATATAAATACGTTTATATTCATAAAAATATTCAATTTTATATTCATAAAATATTCAATTTTACTATTATATCTATGTATAATAGGAATTCATAATCTGTAAAATGGTTGGCGCTGGTTTATTACCCGCGGCCGTCCATAAAGGCGTTATTTATTTATTATTCGGGCGAGAGAATGAACTAAATGATACACCAGGTTGGGCCGATTTTGGCGGCGGTTCAAAACAAAACGAGACTATATTAGATGTTGCAACAAGAGAAGGAAGCGAAGAACTGAATGGATTATTGGGGTCACAATCTTTACTGAGAAAAGTTGCAGTCCGGCATAAAATCGCAGAATTGAAATTTCACGAATATACAACAATTGTATTTAAAACAAAATATGATGAGAAGCTAAAAGATTATTACTTAAATAATTACCGTTTTTTTGAGAAATATTTACCAAGTGCAAAGAAAAATCCGTATAATGGCCTACTTGAAAAATCAGAAATTAAATGGTTTACTTTTACAGAACTTAAAAAGAACCGGAACAAATTTAGGCCCTTTTATCGGAATATGGTGGATATTATACTAGAACATAAAGACATCATTACGCGCAAACTATTACGACCTGTTTGTGGGCCGGGTTGTAGTTTAAACGTAACTCGGAAACACGGTAAGAATTCAACCCAAAGAAGTCTTACTGTGAAAAGGACACGAGGACGAGGACGCGCTAAAAAAGGGACGCGGCGTCGTTAGTCATTACTCATTACTCATTACTTGTCGCAGCCGGTGTCGCAGCCGGTGTCGCAGCCGGCGTATCTACTGTCTCGTTTCCAAGCCGCTTTTTTTTTGACATACTCGTCATAGGCGCGAGTGATTTAAGAGTAGATTGACGTTTTTCGCATCGTTTCAACGTAAACTTTTTAAATGCAGTATTGTAAATGAGACACGGTATACTAGTTATAGTTCCAGATATCTTATCATATACAACATCCTTCGCCCGCATTAGTTTTTTCTGGTCAAGGGCGTTAATAAGAAACTGGTATAATCCAACAATTTCGGTTTCTGTATAGTTTTCTTTTTTACCGTGTATGGTTGCAAATTCCTTCAGCTTACATACTTTTGCAGACTTATCAAGTTTATTCCAAGGTTCGCTTTTATTTGCATTTTTCTCATTTTCAAGGATATCGTCAATATTTGGGTTGGTGACAATATCTGGTTTCATTAAACCGTAATTACCGGTAAGAAGCATATTCTTGTAGTTGATGTTTTTGAGAGCCGCGTCTTCTACAGTTTTCTCGTTAGATACTGGCGTGTCTTCTGTATTTGTCACAGCAGTAGCAGCAGACAATTCAGATTTACGTTGCATTGTGATGATGTATATACATAATATAGTAAGATGACTTAAAGTCGTTTTTTGTATATAATGGATTTAATGGGTGTGATAATCCATACGACAACAATTATAATCACGGTTTGTTGTAACATTATGAATATATTCGTTCATTTTATTATATATCGTATTCAATGGTTGTGATAATAACCACCCATAATTTATAAACGGACACGGTTTAGCATTTGGAAAGTTATTTATATTTTCTATAATACGATTGTCGTGTGTTTTTGATAATACGACTTGTTCTTTCACAAATTTTGTAACTCGGTCTAGGTGAAAGATTCTGTATTTGAACGCGTAGTTGATTGGAATATATCTTTTTGCAAAAGATAAACCAGCGATTACATTATCACACCCCATACAATTTCCTATTGAAAAATCAAACGGACTTAATAATGTCTTCATTTTATCTGTTTTTCTAAATACCCAGCAATCCTGCGACCAGCACTTCATCGGCCAAAAGTCTACAAATACATTACCTGTTTTATCTATTTCGTGTCGTGATAGACATAGAGCGATAGATTCATTTAACATACTAGAAACAGTATACCATTCAAAAGAGTCTTCTAAAATAATATCACTATTCGCAAGACATACAATTTCATTATTTGGAATGATACGTAAACAAAATGTGATAAAATAGTTCCAAGTTAGTCGTTCTTTTAGGTTATTGGTAAAAATTGTTTTATCTGTAGTATTGTCTATGCCTCCATTCTTATACCCAACCCTGATATAATCTTGACTACTACTTAATTTACTGAAATCGGGAATGTGTGTATGTGCATAATGTTCTATATCTTTTTGGATTTTAATATTCACTAGTTTCTCGTGATGTTTAATGTGTTCTGGTAAAAAATCAATATGTTCTTCGTATAAGTTATATACCTTTTTAATACATTTGTTATTGAGATTATTATGAAGGCATAATAGCATTTCTTCCAACTTTTCAGGTTTCGTTATTGGATACGTCTGAATAATGAGATGAATTGGGCCGAGTTCGCTATGTTTCGTATAGGGTTGGTCTAAATGTATGAATTTCGGATATAGAAATGACGGTTCATACAAATATCGTTGTTGGTAAAGGTCCATTCTATATGTTTGCTGCAATATTATTATTATAGACAAAAGAAATGCATAATATACGAAGAAGAAATGTCATAAATAACATAAATCTATTATAATCATATTATAATATAAATGAAACTTATTGTGCTCTCTTGTGCATTGTTGTTGTTGACCGGTGTCAACGCAATTCCGACAGTCGCGCCATCTATTCTCGTTAAGGATTGCGGAAATGGTATTTATTGTGCATACAATCAGACGTGTATGAGTAATGCTACTGGTGCAGGTCTAGTATATGCTTGTTCGCCATTGACGAGTGCTATTCGTTGCACCGATGCTCGTTTTTCGTGCCCGGTATCTTATACGTGTATTGAACATAATCGTTGCGTATCTTCGTCAGGTGACAATATGATTGATGCGGTTGTGAATATGGACGCATTTCAAGTTGCGGATGCTCGTGACTTTGGTTTAGGAATACGACCAACTTCGTTAAGTGTATGCGGTCCAATCACCCGTAATTTTCGTCTTCCAAATTTTTGCACGTGTAGAGACGGTGGTGGTGGTAGTGAACTTTCGTGTGTTGTCGGACTTCAAACCTATATCACTATAGGTGCAACGATATGGTTTCGGCCGTGTGCGAGTCCTGCGAATTTTGGATATAGGGCGTGGGCGTCTCTTCACGATATCAATCTAGCAATTGGAAACACGTGGACAACTACATTTTATATTCGTCGTCCGATTCCAGGGGCATCATTTCAAATCGGACGGTCTAATGTTGGTGCTACCGCTGAGGTAGCGGGAGAAATATCGCGTTTCACATTATCAAGTCGTGTTGCGATTGGTGTATGCGCCGAGTTAAATGTTGGTCCTTTTTCTAGGGAGATTTGTAATCCATCCGTAATCAATTGGTTACCGGTTGTTATTTTGAACGGACCGCGATTTGACTTCAGTCGTTTTTGTTAACAGGATAAATATTATTATTCATAATTATTCATATATTCATAATTATTCATATATTCATAATTATTCATATATTCATAATATACGAATAATGTGTTGTAATTTACATTTACATTGGCGTAAACATACCCGGGCGAAGTGACGGCGCGGTAGTGGGCAAATGCCGATACACTGGCATTTCAACCGGCTGAATCGGGGATGAAAATGATTTCGCGCTAGGTCGGGGAGGATTCCTGTTAAATACAGTCGTATTGCCGTTAAATGCGTTAATGTTTATTGTAAACTTCGCGCTGGGAGCGGCGGCGGAGGCGGAGGCGGAGGCGCCGAAATCCGAAAAGTTGGGGTTCAAAGACATTTTATGAAATAACTATATATATTTTTTTATACTCTTTTGTAAAAAGGATGTAAAAATATGTAAAAGAATATTATATTCTATACAAGGTAGTTATCGTAAATGTCATCGTATATATGTTTCTATAATCCGTGTAATTTTGGCGATACATTTTTTGCATCGCCTTTTATTCGGCATATCTGTAATTCTAACCCATCACGCCGATTTTATTATATTTTGTCAAAGGGCGAATACATCTTTTCCGGGCATCCACTTCCGAATCTTTATAATATCCAAACAACCACGATATTGCGCGGAAACAATGTATACATACAAGATATTTTTAATAAGATACAATATCAATATCGCGAGTCCCCGTATTTTGATATGCGCATCAATAACGAACGATATATTTTTATGAATGTATGGTGTGGAGGGATAGGAAGCGCCGACGTGAAATTTCACGAATTGAAGGGAGGATATACTCGGTCATTGAATCGTATTAACGCGCATTATCAGGAGACGTTTGTCAATAGTGAAATTCCTAATGATAAAATAATGCCGATAGTGAAAATGCCGATATCTATGTATAATGATAATGGATTCTGCACGTGGATACGAAAATGGCATAACGAGAATCCACAGGATGGACTGGATGGAAGCGGTGACGGGGGGCGCAAACTCGTATTCATATTTAATTTCAGACCATTGTCGGCAATAAATGAACCGTATAATATGAATGTTTATATCACTGGACTAGCGCGAATGTTTCCGAATACACATACATTGATTGTTCCTTCTCATTCACGCGAGTTTGACGTATACCCGAATATTATTTGTTGTGACCGTTTATTTGGATACTCCGAATCAGAAAACTCATTCCGCGGTCTCTTTATGTTAGAGACGATTGTTCGTGCGTGTGATATTATTATATCGCAATATTGTGGCGCATCGTGGATTTGGTTCAATGAAAATATGGCGCAATATTTTCGGAACAAGGACCACCGCCGACGTAAAGAGTTTTATATAACCCATCCAATCATATATACCACTTCAGATTATGCATTGAAAATGAACGAATGGCTTCGTGTATTTATGGGTGCAGATAGCGATGGAGAAGAAACCGAATATATCAAGTTTGTTTCTTTGGTTGATTTACCGAATGTAATGAATTCATAATGATAAAATAACATAAATAATAACATAAATAATGATAGAGTAGTATATGTAACATACAGTAGCATCAAGATACAATGCGCTATTATATAACGCCTACTTGCGAAGAGGTAGCAATTGCGAAATCGTCCGAGGAATACATTAACTATCGTGTTTCGCCTTTTTACGATTACTTGAACAAAGGATATATCAAACCGTGGGGATATGAATATATGGCGTATCAGAATAAAGACGTCGGTGTATGGATACTTCACGTAAATCAAGACCAACAGACATCCGTTCATTGTCATTTTCATAAAGATACCGTATTGTGTGTATTGACCGGGACATTTCGTATTGATTTATATGAAGGTTTCAAAATTCTCAATGAAGGGGATGTATGTTATATACCCGCGTGTATGTTTCACGGAATATTTGCATATTCACCGAATGCAGTAGTATTGGAAGTAGAGGTGTATCATACGTATACCGACCAATATGGAACAATATTACAACATTCAGATAAAAATGATCTTCTTCGTTTGAGAGATGTATATACCCGTGATAAAAATACATATATCGGTTCTGCGATGGAATACACTGCTGCCGGTAGTGATGGCAATGACATCAAATATCCATTTCATAATCTTCATACGTCTAATAGGATTGTATATGGAAATACGGTGGTTGAAATTGCTGCGAGTGGCGGCGGCGGCGGCGGCGGCGGTTCTGCGACTGGTGCAATTCATATCTTATTACAAGGACGTGTATACAATCGTGATTTTGTATTGTTATCGCCTGGTTCAATCATAGAGATGATACACGATGCAGCAGACAACACTAATAGTAATAGTAATAATAATAATGAAACGAATGTGGTTCTACGTATCACTAATCTCTATCAGGATGATAATCGTAAGTTGATTTACACAAAGACGCACTTATCAGATATCGTGAAGATGTTGCGTGATTCTGCGTCAAATGTAGTGAAACGTGTGACTGGACTTACATCTGGTTGCTTTGATATATTTCATAGTGGTCACATTTCTACATTAAAACAGAGCAAGTCAATGTGCGATATTTTCTTCGTTTGTTTAAGTTCTGATAAACAAATCCGAGAGATTAAAGGCGCCGACCGTCCAGTCAATCACATTGAAGACCGTGCGCGGATGTTGTTAACAATGCCGTTTATTGATTATGTGATTTTATACGATGAAACCGATAATATCTATGAAAAGGAATTGGATAATATTATGATTATGATACAACCTGATATATGGTTTAAAGGTTCTGATTATACAGAAAGGGGAATACGTGCAAGACACCCGTCTCTCAAACGCATTGTTTTATTTGATAATATAGAAAATAAAAGCACGACAAATATTATTAAGAAAATACATCACTTCGGAATGGAATAGAATGGAATGGAATGGAATGGAATGGAATAAATTGAAATCTAAATTTACATTTATTTGGAATACAGAATACAGAAAACAGAAACTACAATGAACCTCTTCATCCTTTCGCTAGACCCTGCCAAGGTCGCACAATATATGATGGATAAACACATTGCAAAAATCATTCTGGAAGCAGTTCAGATGTTATGCACAACTCAACGCTTACTAGTTATGACGAATAACAAGGACGACGGCAAGAATGACTGCGCCGATGCACCAGGTATCTACAAAATCGCACACAAGAATCATCCTGTAACCATTTGGTGTCGTGCATCACAACAAAATTTCATCTGGACACTTGACCTTATCGACGCAATGCATACTGAATGGAAATACCGATACGGTCACTCGGCACATAAGGAACACAAATCATATAGAGTTGCCCAATATTTACGCCAGAATATACCGTCACCTGAATTATTTGAGCGTATAAAAAGCCCAGGCATTATGACACCTTTTGCACTTGCTATGCCGGATGAATTCAAGATTCGCATAAAAGAAGGCGATGTTGCTACTGGAACAAGTCACGGAAATGACATATACGACGCGGTTGCATCCTACCGGAGTTATTATTTATCCGAGCCGAAACGTAGGATTGCGAAATGGGGGAAACTCCGTGATATGCCAATATGGTATAAGCGAGGTTTGAGGAAAATTCACGGAAAACCTGCGCCAAAATTACACATTGTAAAAAGAGTATGAATAAAACCTAAATACAATAATTTATGTTTTTTATCGTAACCAATGACAATCCTCATTTGCGGTGCATCTGGCCTCGTTGGACGAGACCTTTGTGCATTACTCGACCGAGAGAATATCCCTTACGATGGAACCTATCATACGTGCACTGACCGAGAGTTTTGTGAACGCGATAATATGTGGCGGGTTGATTTCACGAATCCAAGTGACGTATCTGAATTTTTTAATGAACATAAAGAACGATGGCTCGTTTGCGTATTTTTGGTAGTCCAGCGACTCGTCGACGTCTGTGAAACAGACTGGAACGCAATTATGCGTATAAATGTGGATGCAGTGGATATGATGTCATCATTGTGTGTTAAACACGGAATTTACTTTATTCACTTATCCACTGATTATGTCTTTGATGGGGTGACGCCGCCATATTCTCCGAATGCACCAGTAAACCCGCTTCAAAATTACGGTGTCACCAAATTTTTATCGGAATGCAGAGTGCAGAGAAATTATGCAGCATCACCGAATTATTGTATTATTCGCACACCGGTTCTTTATACTGGGAATAAAGCATCACCATTATATGATAATGCAGTGACTGTTTTGTCTAAGGGCGTGATGGACTTGCGAAATACGCAACAAAGTATAATGACAAGGCCAGAGGATGATTATTATATACGACGCCCTGTATATATTCCTGATTTATGTATATTTATTCGCGCAGTAGCGATGACTGGTATCGCGAAAGACGACGATACCCTCCTCAAATTCTACGGTGTATACCATTTTTACAACCCGGATAATTATTATACAAAATATCAAATGACAAAAGAGATTGCGGGGTATTTGGAATTAACAGACACACATATTGTTCCGGTTCGTCCAGGATTAGATACTGCTACTGCTGTATCTAGTATATATCAAGCAAAACGTCCATATGACACCCAACTGATTGATACACGATACAACATTCAAAATTTCTTTCTCCATTCTTTTACGGAAACATTGCCGTATATATTTTCTAGATTCAAACATCCGAAAATTGGCATTGCAGCGAATTTCGCGACTGCGACGGCAATAAAATCCAGGGGTGATTCTTATTTTTTATTATTTGATCTTGATGGAACTCTTGTCCATACATCATATGCACACTACCGGAGCTATCTAGAGGTATTCCGCAATCGTGGACTTTCATTTATGTCATATAGTGAATGGAACAAGTATATCAATTATAAAAATATACATACATACTTGGAAAGAGTTGCCGCCGAATTGGCACATCACGATATCACAGAAACAGATAGAATTCTCTCGGATATGCGAAACGAAAAGCTCGCAGCGTTCAAGATTTATGCTCCATTGTATGTAACACCGACGAAACACGCGATAAATATGCTTCGGTTTATTCAGGCGAATCCGACGACGATAAACGCGGTCGTTGTTACAAATAGCAGCCAAGCGACAACCGATATTATACGCCAGGTTGTCCCTGAATTGAATTGTATAGAAAAATGGTGTTTTCGTGAGACATATATCGCGCCGAAACCTCACCCAGAAAGCTATGCAAGAGCGGTAGAGTTGTATTATCGCCAAGAAAAATATATCATTGGGTTTGAGAATACAAGTATCGGATATGAATCATTGCGGCATTCTACACCAATTATCTATTTGTATATAGACCAAAATGACGAATACGCCAAACAAGATAAATGGTATTATAAAAAAGATGCCTTTTATTTTGATGATTTTCTCTCTGTGTAATAGAGCCAATCCCAATGAAACTATCATCATAGAAATCTCTCGCAAAGATATCTGCTAATCATCAAACTCATCAGTTTCTTATGCGGTGAAACAAATGTGCTATTATTTCCCAGCCATATACTTAATGAAATAATACGCGTGAATTCATTTGTTATTTCCGGGACGGCGGATTGCCATTCAGGGGTGGCGAGAGATTCGTAAATTCGCGCGGTTTCATCAATAAACGGAATATGAATACACAGTTCATCGCCCCCCTCGTTGGCGTCGTATGCATTCCTTATATCACAATGTTGTATCATCATTTGGTCAAAACGACTATATCCTGATATACCGAATAAAAGTTTGGCATAATCATAATGCTTGTCTCCGTATGCGTCATATGATGCAAAGTAACCACGAGGGTCAATGAATACATATTTCGGGAGATTGTCGTCGTCACGAGTATCCTGCTTCGGCACTAATATATTTCCAAGATGTGTGTCTCCGTGAATAAATGACAAAACGTGTCCTTCCGTATCAGCGGCAGCGGCAGCGGCAGCGGCAGAGACGACATGTTCTTTTATCCTATTTGCATATTCTATAAATGGACGCACCTTGACTCCATTCACATAATTCAGTCTAGCGATATCTGGATAAATATCCTCTTCCCAATTCACAGAATGATACCGTTCTACAATTTTATCATAACACTCCACGAGAATCGCGTCATAATATTCTTTATCGGTGATTTGTAACCGCGGGCTGTATGTGTGTAGTGGCGAAATACAATCCAAAATCTCTCGGATGACTTTTATGGAATCTTGGATGGCCGTCTCCGTGGCCGTCGTATACGGGAATCTCTCGGTGATAGCTTCGTGATGAGGGAAATATTGGATATGCAATTCTGTATCCGATGATGTTGAATCTGATGCAGCGACAGGAGAATAGATACGCGGCATTATAAACGGTTCTGGTATCTTATTCAAGTTAATTAAATGATAAAACCCGATTTCCTTTTGAAGTTTCTTTTTACCGTCTTTGTTTTCGGGTATCGTGCTTCTCAATCGTTTTACTATGATATTCCGCGAAGTATCAAGAATGAATTCATTATAAATGAAACCGTAATTTTGTGGTGAATTCATATTCGGCGGATGCGAAACAATAATAATAACAATAATAACAATAACACAGAAAATCTATCTAAATCATACACGATAGTAAACGATAGTAAACGATAGTAAACGATAGTAAACGATAGTGCGCGCGTATGCTTCAGAATTTTTCAATATATGGAATATATCACCACTATAATGTGCACCCCGGCGCGAAGACTGGGTTTATCCACGTAACAATGTATTTTCCACCAGATGGCGGCGCTGAAGAAATTTCACGGATTATACAGACGTATTCTAGGTTTGTTGTATTGATTCAGCAGAATAAATATGCAGTAGGTATCTTTGCGCGCGATATTCAACCCCTGATTCACGCAGCTAATAAACCGTATGTCATTGTATCGTGTATGGATGATGCGACATTTCCTGAGGATGTGGTAACACCAGTGACGTTTTCCTCGTCGCCGCTATTGCGTCACTGGTTTGCAACAAACTGTCGCGCGAGGCCACCGTGGGAGGGAATGTCCGTATCCCCTATCCCATATGGGATTGATTACTGGACGCTTACTACGCGAACGATGTGGGCGAATACTCCGATGTCGTCGGCACATACTCAGGACCGGCATCTCTCGCGCTTACGTGAAACCATCGTGCATTTCTCAAAGCGCGGTCAAGGTGCCACTCCGCGAATCTATATCAATTTCCAATTTAATATGGATGGGAATGGGAATTCCGAGAGATTACTTGCATATCATACCATTCCGAGAGATTTAGCGTCTATACAAGAAATTCCAATAAATAGATATGAAACATGGGGCGCATATACTCAACACGTTTTTGTTGCTAGTCCACGTGGGAATGGTATGGATACGATTCGGACTTGGGAAGCATTGATGCTCGGATGTATTGTGATTGTGCGCAAAATTCCTGGTGAGTGCATTCTTGAGGAATTATACCACGAATTGCCTGTCGTAATGATTGACCAGTGGTCGGAGATTACGAGAGATTTCTTGGACCAGATTCTCTCGGAATACGAAAAACGAACCTTCCGATACGATAAACTAGAAACATCGTATTGGATAGACCGGATTGAATCCGCATTCAATGCGGAATGAACAAATGTATTTAGTCGGTGTTTATTGTAGTATAGTCTACTGTATTCCGCTACGTTATTATGAAGAAAATAGACATCATCGGCAAACGCAACCAAGACAAAATGAAGCAAATGGCGGATCCGGAAGCGATGATTGAGAGAAAAGTTTCAAAGAACCGCGCAACCGCGGATTTACCAGATGGTGTATACGAACCGGACCAATCTCTCGTTCTTACAATATTAAAAGCCTCCGTGTCGGACAAATCACTCTGCGTGTCATCCTCGCCCTCGCCCTCGCCCTCGGTCTCGGGCTCCGCATCCGCATCCGCGGTCCTTGCATATATTACCCGAGAGATTGATACAAAACGAAAGGCATACATTTACCAGGATAAACATCATAAAATATATGACCCGCGTTATACGGTCACCACGAACCGAATTGTTGAATTATTGGTCGCCGCGGAACTTCTATGTCATTACTGCCGAGAGATTTGCCAAGTTGCATACAAAGAATCAATGTGTAGACGACAATGGACATTGGACCGAATAGATAATAACTACGGTCATAATGATGCGAATGTAGTTATTGCGTGTTTGGATTGTAATTTGAAAAGGGGAACAATGGATGCCGAGAGATTTCGTCAGGGAAAGCAATTTACTTTTCGGAAAGTAGAATAATACCTTATGAATTATATTATTGGAATATTTGTATGGTTACTTATACCTATACTTGGGTGTATTGTATACTTTTTGTTATTTATTGCTTCACGTATACAATTTTTATTTCCGTCATCTCATAATGGGATTAAAAATGTCAAACATTGTATGACCGCCATTGTCTCGGAATACGGTTTCCGCGAAGAAAATCTTGATATATCAGGCGTTTCTGTTCATTGTGTCATTAAGGATGCCGCCGCCACTACTGCATCCGATGCATCCGATGTATCGGCGGACGTTCTCATATTTATTCACGGAACAGCTAGTTCGTCAGTGATATTTTTTGATGTTATGAAAGAACTACCATCTAATCAAAAATGCGTGGCAATTGATTTGCCTAATTTTGGTATAAGTGGTCGTATTAACTTAGATAAATATCTGACAAATCACGAATTATGTCAATGTTACGCTGACATCATCGGACATACACTTCAAAAACTAGGTATAATAGAACGCGTGTTCCTTGTCGCACATTCACTCGGCGGATTCCTTTCTGTCTATGTCGCAGACCGTTTCCCCATCAATAAACTCGTATTATTGAATCCTGCAGGTATTCTACCAACACTCGGTGAATACGGATATTATTGGGGTATGTTTTTCAAAGCAGGGCTGCCATCATCATTGTTTCATTTACCGATGGTTTCGCGCGATTTATTGGCGTATATTTGGCGCTCGTTGGCAGCAACAACGCCCACGACCGATTATTGGATATCCTTGTATGCAAACCCGGACAATGATGGACATCGGGTGCTACAACGGTTGATTACCATATACCCGTTTTATTCTTATTGGAATACACCTGCGTTTACAACGTTGATAGATGTATATAAAAAGATTCCAACCACGATTTGTTTCGGCGTAAATGATACGATTATTCCGCAACATATTGGGGATTTTTTACATAGACTAACACGAGGGGAGATTATCATACACAAAATACATAATGCAAATCATAATCCGTGAGAGAATATTGAGCGTATAGTTGAAATTCTGTGTTCTGTAAATAATAACACACAATGCGCTTCCATCAAAACTCACCGACACCGACAAGGATATGAATTATGTAAGGGATATTCTTATCATTCATTACAAAAAACCCGAGATTCGTTTGAACGTATCTATGAATACTTACTCACGCATACAACTTGCTATCTTCAACATTCCGGGTGATTTCCTTAATGAACTTGTCTGTATCCAATAGTTCGTCAATATTATCTAACCAGTTTTTCCGATACCGAAATAAGAATCCGACAATCCCAGCCATTGTAATTGTCTTCTTACTGATATGTTCGTAAAACTTGTCAAACTCGCATTCTATTTCCTCTACCGTCATCTCTTCCTTGCGCATCATATCACGGAATAAGTGCTTAACATCCACCCGCTTCGGATAATTCATATGAATAATCATATCTGTGCGCCCCTGTCGCAACAACGCGTGATCCAGATTTTCCGGATGATTCGTTGTAATAAATGAAATCAGGCCCTTGCGAAAAAAGACACCGTCAAGCAGGTTGAGGAGGTTACTAAATGTGAATGTGCTCTTATTCTCCTGAGTTCCAGTCCGTTTCTCAAATAGACAATCAATGTCTTCAAAAAGGAGGACGGATTTCGGCGGAATATCACGGAAGGCTGCAAGAGCCGTATTATTATCCGTGTCGTGATTGATAGAGAAGATACACAAGTTATACCCGATTTCCTTACACATCGCTTTGATAATACTCGTCTTGCCACTACCTGGTATCCCCGTCAGGAGATAGTTCTTCTTATACGGAATCCCGAACTCGTCGTATTCCTTCTCCTTCTTCAAGAAATCCATAATATCCGCGCGGAATTTCTGTTTCAATTTCTCGTCAAAATAAACGGTGTCTAGGGTGCGCGATGGGATTTTGTTATAACGCATCCATTCGCCGTATTTTGACATCACGAAGACGTGAAGTTTGGTCTCGTCGCATTCGTTGTTTTCAAGGAAGTTATCGCTTTCGCGGTAGAAATGGTGGAATATTTGGGGGGAATCCGTGAGAATTGTAATATATTCAAATTTTTCTGCTGCGTCTGCCGTCCCGACAGTTTTATCTTCCTGACGGTAATAAATCAGAAACTCGGCTGTTTTTTCGGGTTCGGTCTTCGTTGCTGGGATAGTGTAGGTATATTTATAATTACCGTAACCAATTTGCGCGTAACAAAAATCATCCTTGTCGTATTTATAGGGGCGTCGGCGAAGTTTGAGAGGCATTGGGGCAGGTGACGCAGACGACGCAGACGACGCAGACGAGAGATAAACAAGATTCTGTATCGTGTGATAGATATACAACATCATCTGGTTGATGACACCCTTTGAATCAGTATAATATTCATACTGCCCTTCTGGCATCTTTTTCAAGTCGACGACAAGCTTACTGGTTTTGACGCTTTCATCATCACTGTCAGAATTGTCGGGAGTGGTAGCTGGACAAGTCCGAAGCATTGAATTCGCGTATTTATACTGTGCGGCACAGTCATCAGGAGAAACAGAATCGGCGCGTTCGATAGACATTTTGATACTAATAATATAGAAACAAATGTATTTATATCGTATGACATAATGCAGACCTAAACTGGTTTAAATACTTATTTATATGTCTTATTACACGAAAATCGCCACAAACACAATCAGTCTATGCTCGCATGTATTCAACCCAAGGACGACCGTCCAGCATTTCAACCACTCGTCGCCCACAGTTCAAGCCTGTATAATACCCAAAACGACCTTCTTCTTCATAAAGTTCTGCGGTTTTATAATGAAAACGGCGGCGAGAATATGGAGACAATGCTTTCTGTCATCAATGGAACTACGAATATATCATTGCGGATTATGGATTGGTTTGTTACGAATTATTCAAAGAAGCATTATACTGTATATGAAATTAGTGGTGGTAACAGCGGTTGTGCAAAGCGATTCAAAGTATATGTTGATTATAAACTGAAACTTCGCGCATATTCCAAAAAGCGGTTTGATCCTTTTTGTCGTTGGGACCGGATTAATGTCCCGCATAAAAATGGAACGACATATATACAGACGACATTAGGTCAATTGAACTTCTTTAAATGGGCGATTGAAAATGAAGTGATTCGGTATATCCAAGAGAATTATACAGCGATTGAAACGGATATGAATATTCGTAATAACACAACTCGTAAATTGGCAAAATCGCATCAGACGTCGTCGGCCACGGTGGACGGTTGCGAGTTCGTCGTTGCATCCAACGCAAATGATGTAGACCCATCGCAGGGAGGCGGAACCCTTGATGGACCTCCGCTTGCAAAACACCGCAAAAAGCGCGAAGAATTGTCGTTATCCGCGACGAAAAGCATCAAGAAGGAGTTTGTGGACATCGTGATATCATTTAATTAAGGTTGCAAGGGGATGGAGGAGTGAATGGAGAACGTGAAACGAAGCGAATCCGATAAAAAAGAGCGTAAAAACAAATAATATTGATATTATAATTACAAATATTATTTACATCGTTTTACATAATGGGAAATCAAGTATCCCTCATTCCGAAAGTGAGTTACGAAGATATCCAAATGGTTGTATATCGTAATATGCATGTTCAACATAGCACACTTCTGATTAATACACTTCCGGCATCTCTTCAACACTGTCTCATTAAAACGACATTAGATATCAGGTTTGAAGAGCGGGTCGTAAACATATTTATTGAAAAAAACCCAAATATAATGATTATTGTCTATGGTAAGAATTCAAATGATATCACTATCTTACATAAATACGAACAACTCGTGAAACTCGGGTTTACAAACGTCCATATTTATACAGGCGGCATCTTTGAATGGATGCTTCTATACGAGATTTACGGAAAAGAACTCTTTAAAATAACACGATATGAGGTTGATATTTTACGGTATCGCCCCAAGTCGGTGTTGATGTCGGGTTCTTGTGCATATATTGAAGATTCGCATCGTGATATACCGGAACAACAATTGTCACCTTCATTTAGCGATGGCAATGGCGGCGGTCACGATATTCGCTTAGATATTCATCCAGAAGATAATGATACTAGCACAGGCGGTGCAGGCGGCATTCTTTCAACCGGAATAAAATGGTTATTTGGCGCGTAAGTTTTTCGCTAATTATAGTAGTAGCGATGCCAACTTCATTTAGACACGTGAAACGAATAACCACCGAGCCAAACTCTATATTTTATTCTCTTTTAAAACTACCCAATAATACATTTATCGGGTTTGGACGAAAAAATTGTCCTGCACGTATCCTGAAAAAAGTGATATTAAATGATAAGTTAGATATCATAGTTGACCGCAATGAAACCTTTCGCGGTGAAGACCCTCGTTGTTTTTATTTCAATAATAAAATGTATGTCATTGATAATTATTTCAATGATATGTATTTGATAGAACACGACAATAGCGCAACCACAGCCGCCGCTGCCAATAAATTCACCCGTATCCAAATGTCGGGCAAAAATCTCTCATTTATCCCTCACGATGGAAAGTTATATTTTATGCATTATATCAAACCATTTGTATTGTATTCCTGTAATGTGGATACCGGAATATGTGAAAAAGTTGCAGTTGGCAATCATCAAGAGACGAACGATTACGAATATCGCGGAGGAACGCCTGGATATCCAGTCAAAGGAAGAAACAATCAATACTTCGGGTTCGGACATCGGACATATATGGTAGGCGATGTGATGACACACGATGTATTCAAATGGATTGTTACATTTCCGGGTGATGATGCCGCCCCGACCATTGAATACTACGAGGTGAACCAGCCCCCCAGTTCTAAGAATATATGCGACCCAACTTGCGTGATTGAAATGGACAATGGTAAGTTATATTTGATTACTGCTGAGACCGAACATACGTGGTTTATAAATCAAGACTATATAACAAATGTATATGAAATTGTGGACTAATCGCGCCACGACCCATAACCAAGATGTCGCAAATACCCGCGGTCCATCAGGCGGATAGAAGAGTCTGCTTCCGTGTCATCCGCCGCCTGTGCGTGATATACCGTTGTGATGACATCAGGTCCACATACCCACAAAATATCCGTTTCAACCCACTTGTCCAGATTGGATTGAAACAGCACTTCAAGACGTCGCATACATTCGCGAATACACATTTCTAAAAAAGGATGGCGCTTATAATTTGCGGCAAATGCGTAATTGGCGATGCGTAACGCATTTCGCGGGTTTTTACATTCACGCGGTCCAAGTGCGTCAATTGGCACCGTGAATTCCGTGAATAAAATCAATCGGTCATTTTTTGGGTTAACTTGCTGAAATGGATTGGCCACGATGACACAGTCCACATCCAGGTAAAAACCACCGTGCTTATAGATATAGAGAAGTCGCCCTAAATCGGCTTTCACGACCCAATGCTGTGGCGGAATTTTCGCCCATAATTCGGGTAGACCTGGAAATGACGAGAGAATCGGCGTAATATCTGCTGGAGTAACAATCGTATGTTCGGGAATAAACTGTTTATTCTGCTGAATACAATTCATTGGAATACCTGCGCGTTCATTGGGTTTGAAGTTCCACATATACGCGATGGATGTAGTGTAATTGGCGGATGTTGATGACATTTTTGCCGGGAATGGAATGGAATATACTCATAAAGCGTGTATTGTATTTATGTTAATTACATACCCGGGTATCTCCGGTGGCGGCGGTGGCGGCAGCAGCATTCGGTTTCCACCACTTCACATAATAAGATAAATGCAAACGTTCATATTGAAATAGGTTTTGTTGATGTTTCAGTTTGAATTCGTATACGGTTTGTTTCAGTAATTGTAATGTAACGTCTTCCCATTTTTCCACGATGAGGACCGGTAGGTTTTCCAGTAATTCGCGGAAAACCGGTGTTCTCACAATCGGAATACAACCGCACAATAATGCCTCCCACGTGCGATGACAATCCATACCATTCCCAAAGGGAGACAGAACAAATGCATATTTTGACATATTCTGCCAAGTCTCAATACGTGGAATAAAATGGGTTTGTTGAACAAGTAAATCTGAGGATATAACTGATACTGCTGTTTTCCGGTCATTGAATCGGTCAGGACATAACATCACATTGGAATAAATTTGTATTTTACGAGAATAGAACGGTGTCATTTTATTGCGAATTTCTTGAATAAGTTGTCGCTCTTGTGCGACCGGAGATGAATGTAGTATATCACGTTGCAATTGCCATTTATAGTTTGGTTTATTTGATATCGTATGATAATCCATTCCAATCGGTATTTGTTTCAGTTTCGCAAGTGCGTTGAAAATTGCAGATTCTAAAGATGCTTCGTGTTTTATTGCGACTGCATTTGCTGACCAAAGTTTCGTTATTCGTTCTCGTAGGAAATCACGGCAATATTGGATATCCATATTTTGAGAATAAAACCCACGGAGGTGTGGGTGTAGAATGAACATCAGAAAAGCATTTGGTTTTTGCGGAACAGTTTCACGAAACGTCGTTTTATCACCGTCGCCACAGACAACTACAAAAGGAGTTTGAATCTTTGATGCGTAATCCGTAATAAATGTTTGTAGTGCGTCGCAACATATATAGATAGATGTGGGGGAAGTAGTGGCGGGTTCTAGTAGGAATTCTTTGATATAATCCAAATCTCCCGGACAACTTGATTTGGGTGTTTTTGAACGTATATCACACGACTTCAATATTCCACGGCTTGAAACAAAAATACAGGCTGTCTCATCATTTTCTTGCATTGTGATAAAGATAAATATATGATTCTATTTATCTTTATCTATGTATTTATATGTGTAATGATATTGTTACATCAATAACCCGCGAATAAATTCGGTGATTTTTTCCATTCGTTCCGAGAGAATTCGCGGTGTTTCAATCATATCTTCATTTGCGGAGAGTTCCAAGAGTGAATAGCCACGCGCACGAATCCAGTCTTCGTGATATTGGTGACATCGCTGAATATACTCTATTTGAATCGTTTCGCCTTCTCGCGCACGTTTCGCGATACGTTCCAGGCATACGTCCGGTGATGCGTGAATATATACGATTCCACTGAGCGGAACATCTGTCAAGAATTCATCAAACCACATTGTGTATATCTGGAATTCATCGTGTGAAATATCACCCGTATCGTATAACATCTTTGCAAATACATTACGGTCCGTCTCCACACTTCGCTCCGTGATGATGAGTTTGATTTTTGGGTCCTTCACCGCCTTACGCAACAATGCGAGGCGCGAGATATATGCCATCATCTGGAATTTGAATGCATATGCGCGAGTATCCTTGTATAGATTCGTCAGAATATTCACACCATCCTTGTCACATACTTTATTCCATAATGCAACAGGTTCATCAAGAAAGCATACTTCATCTTGAAATGATGTTATCGTGGGAAATATCGGTGAATCGCTCGTATCTGTTGTTGATGATGTCATACGTCGTTTGAGATATTCTTCATATTCATAACACGTTGTTGATTTACCCGAACCGATATTCCCGTCAAAACTTACGATAACTGGTGGCATTATAGTATAGTATAGTCCGCGTAATTAACAAATCGTATGATGGGTGATATACAATAAACAGTTATATTTAACTCAATTCTTTAGATTCAGAAGGATTATAATACTATTTATCTCTAAAATTGATTTAAAAAAATGACATTAAATTTAATGTATTGGTCATACTTTTATTGTAAATGGCAACGGCAACGGCAACGGCGGGAGAGACACTCGTTCAAGTAAAACTTACGGGAGAAGAATGGAATAGTGTTGAAATAATGGAGCCGGAAGATGAGATGCGTATTCTAAAACTCATTATGGATGGATACAATGATGTCAATTTGGTGTTCAATATACATCATTCGTTGATATCGCGTCTGAAAATAACGGCTACACCAGAAATGGACGATTATCTTTATGATGAATATTTTCGGAAACGCGTGGAACGATTGATTACGTTGCTGGGCAACGTCGGTCACGATATAAATAATGGATGCGGATTTAAAATTCACGCAAAGTCAAAAAAAACAATGAAAAAAGTGGATTTAATGCGTATCCAGAATATGAATACGACGTTTGGAGGCTCAGGTGATACATATGACCATCATATTATTGACACAATAGAGGCGATTCTCACAGCAAAAAATGATGCAGCGGCTGGAACAGTGGGCGTGGGGCCAAACGAATGGATGAAACATTATTATACTTTGAAATTGATGCTTCAAAAATCGGTAGTTGGAATAAATGCACATATCATTGATTTCGCAAATTTCATTATAAAGGCATTACACGACGATATCCAAATTCTCGGGTTTCTTCGGAATGCGTATCGCTTTATTGAACAAAATGAAAATGTATTCAAATACGCCGATTTTCAACTTTACGACCATCAAAAAGAATTATTCACAATTGCAAAACGCCCTCACGCAAAACTCGTGCTTTATATCGCACCAACAGGAACTGGGAAGACACTTTCACCGATTGGATTGTCAGAGAAATATAAGATTATCTTTGTATGTGCGGCGCGTCACGTAGGATTGGCATTGGCAAAGGCTGCGATATCCGTGAAAAAGCGCATTGCATTCGCATTTGGATGTAGCAATATAGACGATATTCGCCTTCATTATTATGCAGCAAAGGAGGCGATTCGCGATAAACGTAGCGGACGCATTCGCAAAGTAGACAACAGTGTTGGTGATAATGTTGAAATTATGATTTGCGATATTCGTTCCTATTTACTCGCAATGCGTTATATGATGGCATTTCATCCACTTGAACAACTTTTGATGTATTGGGATGAACCGACGATATCCTTGGATTATCGCGAACACGACCTTCATCCGATTATCCATCGTAATTGGAGCGGAAATTTGATTCCAAATATTGTCTTGTCGTCGGCTACATTACCGCGTGAGGATGAAATTGTTGATGTGATTCAAGATTTCAAGATTAAATTTCAAAACGAAGGTGCTGATGTATACAGCGTTATTAGCCACGATTTCAAGAAGTCAATTCCAATTGTCAACCAGAATGGGTTTGTTGAACTTCCACATTATATGTTTGGCGAAGACTACCATAAAGTTCTTGAATGCGTAGAACACTGTAAAACCTATAAGACATTAATGCGATATTTTGACTTGCGCGAGATTTTACGATTTATTGCACTTGTTACAAAACGTGTCAACGACAGCGGTGATGACAGCGACAGCGGTGATGACAGCGACAGCGGTGATGACAGCGACAGCGACGACAGCGACGACAGTGACGCTAAAATAGAAAAAGCGAAATACGCTGATGACAAAGACACCGACGATAATCGTGGTCTCGCTATAACCTCACAACGTTATCTTCCAGAGAATATATTCGGAGACATCAGTGAAATCACAATGACGAGTATTAAAGAATACTATCTTCTCCTACTGGAAAATATTCGCCCGAAATATTGGGCGCGGATTTATGAAACACTATCCGACGTTCGGAAACCGAAATTCACTTCCGTCGTCCATTTATCCACCAGCGACGCCCACACACTCACCGATGGCCCAACCATTTATTTAACTGAGCAAGTAGATAAAGTGGCCGCATTTATGCTTCAAATCGCGAAAATACCGACCATCGTGATGGATGATATTATGGCAACCATTGAATTCAATACCCGCATTCTTGAAGAAATTCATAAAATAGAGAAATTGATTAAAGACTTGGAAGGCGAATCGGCGCCGACCGCATCGTCCGGGGGAGGAGGAGGAAGTGCAGCCGGCACAAGCGATGAAAAGAAAACCCGCAAATTCACTTCGGATACACGCATCAATCCCGAAACCGAACGGCTTCACATTAAAGTTGACGAATTGAAAAAATCTGTCAAATATACCTCACTCAATGACTTATTTGTTCCAAACCGATTGGAACATTTGAAACGATGGACGACGCGAACTGCAATTACCAACGAATTCACATCTGTCGTGGAGGATGATATTGTAGAGCAGATTATGCTTCTAAATGTAGAGACACACTGGAAACTCCTTCTCCTGATGGGAATCGGCGCCATTACCAATGCCACCGACCAGAAGTATACGGATATTATGAAAACACTCGCGAAGCATCAAAAACTGTATTTGATTATCACGGCGACGGACTATATCTACGGCACGAATTATCAGTTCTGCCACGGTTATATCGGAAAGGACTTGGAGGGGATGTCGCAGGAGAAGGCGATTCAGTCAATGGGGCGTATCGGACGCGGCGCTATCCAGCAGGATTATACTATCCGCGTGCGTCACGACGCGATTTTGCGTCATATCTTCACGGCGGTGCGAAGTTCAGAAAAACCGGAAGTTCACGCGATGAATCGGTTGTTCGTCTCGGACGCATAAATAGACAAACTACGTGCAAACATATAATAACATATAATAATATAACCGAAATCATTATTTTTTATGTCAGTTGCTCCTTATCGCCCCCCTCGCCGCACTGCCCTCCTCGTCGGCATCAACTACAACAACAACCCCGACGCAATGTTAAATGGTTGCTATAACGACGTCGTCAATGTCGCCAATTATTTACGCACGACTTTAGAATACGCCCCCGGCGCCATTCGCGTTCTCACCGACGGTAATCGCGGCGCTCCGGGTGAAGGCACAGCTTCAGTGGTTCCGCCCACCCGTCAAAACATCCTCGCAGGTATGACCACCCTCGTCACAGGAATGGTCGCCGGTGATGAAGCCGTATTCCACTTCTCCGGCCACGGGTCGCTCGTCCGTGATAAAGACGGTGATGAAGTCACTGGACTAGACTCGTGTCTTTGTCCCCTAGATTACAATGCACCGGCATCGGCCGGCGGCGGCGTCATCACCGACGACGAAATCCGCGCACTTCTCGTGAACAAGGTCCCTCGCGGTGCGCGCCTTTACGTTATCCTGGACTGCTGTCATAATGGCACCGGTTGTGATATCCGGTATAAATACGAAGACTTCAGTATACTTCTTCGTCCCCCTTCGGCCGCGGATCGGACTGGCGCAGTATGGCGCACTCAGCAGAAAGCATTCGCCAACCCGAAATACGCTGAAACCGCGGGAGAAGTGTTTATGATTAGCGGCTGCCGCGACGAACAAACCTCCGCCGACGCGTATATCAACAATGCGTTCGCAGGCGCACTCACCTACGCCGTATTCGCCATTCTTCGCGCCAATCAAGCCACCATCCGCACGTATTCGTGGAGCTCGTTATTGCGCGATGTCCGTCATTTTATGCGCGTGAACCGGTATTCTCAGATTCCGCAATTGATGACCGGACAAATTATTTCTCCGGCACGACCAGTTTTCGCGGCGGCGGCGGCGGCGGCGGCGGCTGGTGCTCGCAGCGGGGCAGCATTAGGTATGAATTCCGGTTCAGTAGGAATATTTAGTTTTATACCGAAATCAGGTTCAAATAAACCCAGACCAAAGCACGTTATCAATTTTATTCATTAGAAATATCACGTTTTCAAGATAACCGCCTATTGTGAGAAAAAAATTGAAATCTTTTTATTACAATAGATTGAATACATACCCACGAACAAGGAAGAAACGAAATGGCCGTAGACCCAAAACTGGAAACGCTGATGCGTGTGATTGAAGACAACCAAGACAAAATGACTGAAGGTGAATATTTAGAGGCGATGAATGCTCTGGCTGCACTCCATAGTGAAGTTTCGGCACACTCTGCGGCGGCGGCACAACAGCAGCAGCATGCCCCGATTCACCCAATACCAGCGGGTCCACCTCCGTCCTACCACGCATCCGCCGCCGCTGGATTGTTTGCGTCTCAAATACCAGAAGTGATGAACGGCAATAGAACGGAAGCATTTGCTTGGCATCGCGTAAGAAACAAACACCCAGACCCTTGCACCAACCGAATTACTGCGGAGCAATGGTTACAGACACCTTATGTAGAACGGTTTCGGATGTTGCGTGAAGCGACGGAGTATACTGTAAGAAAAATGGAAACACTACAACGTACTCCTGAACCGTCGGTTTGTCCATTCATCACGCGTCACGCTGTCGGAATATGGAGTATGGAAGACGACGGCAACACGAATTGGGAATGTGTGTGTGGCTACACTGGAAAAGTGAAGAACTGGAAAAAACACGAACAAAGCGAGCGTCACCAAGACTGGGCCAAGCATCGCACAGTAAGTAGGCGAAAAATTGAAAAAATGAAGACAATGATTCGTGACGACGAGGCTGGAAACTTTGTTTGCTTTGTGAACGGACCAAACCCACACCGTCTGTACCTTGGTGGAATTCGTGTCTATACTGTGTGGCAAGACAAAAACGAATGGACGAATCCGGAATTATTTGCGGAGTTTCATCGGAGCCCGGCGCCGGTATTTCAATTAGACGATGCCGGCAATGTGAAAGACACGACGATGACACGGTGGTTTGTTCATCCGAGAAACGTTTGGGACAGTGAGTATGAGTATATTCAGTAAGTATTTCAGGTATGTGTGTATAAAAGAGGTGGCGGGTATGCCTCGTTTTTTTATACGAATTATGGTACTGTTAAATTATAGGTAGTTGAATATACCAAATAAAAAGTGTTAGCACACACAGAATATGTTTATTTACTTTTATTATGTAAAATTTCAAACCCATATGCTTATAACATTCTTTCGCACATCTTTCTTCCACTCATCGTTCCGTTCCACTCCTCAAAGAGTTCACACGCTTCTTCCGTCGTGATTTTCCAATCGGCAAACATCCCTGCAATTTCGTTGAAGCCTTTCTGCTGTTCTTCTTCTGGATTCAACGGGTCCAATATATCCTCGGGAAAGATTTCAGCATCTCGCAGTTTCTCAACCATAAAACACGCTTGTTTCGGTGTGAGTTTTCCGTCCATCAACGCAGCGGCAAGATCGCAGAAGAATTTCTGTTCCATTTGTTGTTGTTCTCTATTCATTTCTGGCAGGCTATGTATTCTAATATGTAATGAAAATCATTTCAATTTTTTACACCTTTTCTCATTTAAACCTTTTCTCATATAAAACGCCCATTTTATATGAGAACTTATAAATAGTTCTTCTTTATTTTTCGTGTCTTGTTTTTATTTGATACATATTTTTCTGGTCTTTCATATGCACCCTTTATTATGTTCCTGTATTTATCTTTTGGAATATTCGTTATTGTATTGAATTGATTTTACATTTTTTCTTATTTTTTTTGCTCTGTAAAATGGGCGTTTTAAATGATAAAAGGTGTAATAGTAGTGAATTGTTTTACCTTTCAACCAAAAACTGTGTCGTTGTCGTCGTTGGCGTGAACCGATTTGAACGGTTTACCAACCAAAAACTGTGTCGTTGTCGTCGTTGGCGTGAACCGATTTGAACGGTTTACCATTGTTCCATTCACCTTCAAATATAACAATTTCGCGTCCATTACCAAATTTTTGAACGTGAACTCCGTATCCGTGAAGTTTATCGTTTTTCCAAGTTCCAGCGTATTCGTGCCACTTGGCAGCAACGTAATCATTTTCAGCGGCTTCTTCGCTTGTATAGTTATTCAACGGTATTCCATAGACAAACGAAGGAGTGCGAAGTGTCCCGCGACCGTGACGCAAATAGGTTACCACATTATCCACCCCCTCACCAACGCAGGTATTCTCGCACATATGTCCCATATAAACAGACCCATCAGTATAATTGTATATGCGTTCGGTAGTACCGTCAGTATTAGAAGTATTCATCGTAATATTTTCTTATTCTTGGTTTGTAATAGTAAGATAGATAATATGATGTTGCCCGTCGTCAACCGTATATTCATCATTATCAAATTAACACATTTCAATTTTATGTTTTACATAAATAGTATTGTATAATGAATGGATTTGAGAGGTAAGAGAGAGATCAGAATAAAAAGTGTTAGTTTCATACAATAACATATTCTTACCTTACTCGTGTCTTTTTCCATTTTTGATTTTACTCACCACAGAAGAATGGCATCTTACTCTGGTCGTCGCACTCAGCGATGAAGTCGTGTTCGGCACTCGTGGTGAATATGAAATTTTCAAGAAATTCGTCAGTTATGTCTTCCGGGCGAAACACGCAGTATGGGTCCTCGTCTAGGTCTTCATCGCCCCAATGTTCCGCGTGTTTGAGTTGGACCTTGCACACATCAAATTCGGGAAGTGCTGGCTGTTTTTTTTGTTTTTCATTGGTCTCGGCGACAGCGTGTTTGGATGCGCAAAGAGCATTTTCTTCAAGATTCAAGCGGACACGAGGTCCGTGAGGATGCGCGTATGGCTCACGGCGTTGCTGTTGTTGTTCTGACGTTTTCAATACAGCTTGCAGCCACGGTTTGGGACGACGACGTTCTTCTTGCTCACGGTGGTATTCCTCGTTGCGTTCGCAAATATCACGTTCGCGGCGTTCGGTGTCTTCACGAAGATTGTTGTAGTAACCACCACTACCACCGCCGATGCGTCTGCTGCTGCTTCTGGGTTCTTCTTCACGAGGGATGTAGCGTTCTTCACGGCGGCGGTCATAGTAGTAATCATCACCGCGTCTCCTGATGCTGGTTTCTTCTTCACGAGGGATGTAGCGTTCTTCACGGCGGCGGTCATAGTAGTAATCACCGCGTCTCCTGATGCTGGGTTCTTCACGGCGAGATTTGTATTCCGGACAGTAGGACGACGTATGTCCCGTATTGTTGCAGATTCGGCAAGCTTGATTCAGGAGCGTTGGGCAGATGACTTTTCCATTGGGTCCGGGCTGGTCCTTGACGAAGTGGCTGGTGTATTCCGATTCGGGTTTTCCGGCATCACGGCACACCTTGCAATAAGGAGTGGCGGTAGTATTCTTGGAGTTGTTATAAGCGGTATTTCTGGACGACGACATTGTATGCGATTGGTTCTCTGGCTGAAGCAGTGATGACGACCAATTTGAAAAAAAACATTTCAATTTTTTTCAAATCTTTTGTTAAAGTTCACGATCATATTTTTTCTAAAAATGTTCATCGTGAAATAATTCTGAAAACGTAAGTCGGAATTCTTCCAAGTCATTTTCAGTTAAATCGCTTCGTTTTCCCCGCGGAACCTGAGGAGTATGACTCGTTTCATTTATAGTATCAGACGCCGGCACCGGTGCCGATGGTGCCGATGGCGACGACAACGACGACAACGACGACAACGACGACGACGAAATAATATACATTCTGTTATTTTATAACTATATTTATACTATATTTATATTTATATTACATTACACCAATGTTTGCACCATATTTCTCTCGGAGTTTCTCTTGTAAATGTAGTAATGCGTTTGGAATTGACGTTGAAGAATCAAATGTATGACTACACGTCCACCGAAATCCATTCAGATTATCTTTACGGTCATAGACTAACGAGAAAATGGTCCTGGTAGGTGTATCGCGAACAACACGTAACATTGTATATTTTGGCAAAGTATTTACAGTATTATTTGTATTCTCATTTAATGTTTCATTTATATTCGGTTTATCACACGTATCCAGTTTCGCGACATATTCGTTCGCCTGATTTAACTTTTCAAGTATAGAGATTTTTGTGGATTTCGTAGTGACCCACGGACGCGTGAGTTTGGGATGCGACTCTACTTTGAAGTATTCTCTCGGAATCTGTTTTCCATTTTTAAGATTCACCAACTCGCGATAGTATACGACAAATTTCTTCATCATATTATGAGTTATACCCGGAGGCAAGGATTGCGCGGTCTGCTTTCTCTCGCGCTTGTCGTTCCTGGTCTGCATCGGCAGTGTCAGCGACGGTGCGCAGAGAGTGTCAACTTCAATATTGGATACGACAGGTTCAGTCATTTGTATGTATAACCACGGCATAAAACATATAAAAATGAAACGCTCCTAAATATTAAATACGCGGATAATGAACGCAATTCAACAAGCAAAACGTTCCCTTTATGGCAGTCTCATCTTTAAATTATCGCAAATCGGATTCGCTCTTCGCAGCACTCTCTGTTATACCAACCGGATAAATGTAGGAATCCACGATTATGTAGAATATGCAGCACAATTATGCGATGGAGATTCGGTTTTTATATCAACGAGAGAATCCGACGTGCCAATTCATACTCTCGTCGCGATTCTACGGGCGCGTAATATTCGCGTCTTCTTTTATTTGATGGAAGAGCCGATAGTTGCGTGGGAGATTGTTGAGAGATTACTTCCAGTGAGTATTCGGATATTCATTCAAAACAACGAATACGACCATCCTAAAGTAGGTATTATGCCAATTGGAATACGTGATTGCGGCACAATTGTCGCGATGCATCGCAGATATGACCAACGTCATTTACTTGAAAAAGGTGTATCACTTCGGGTGACATTGGGTGCAAATGTGCGGCCTATAAAATGTTTACTGTGTTTCAGTCTATGGACGCATCCTTCGCGACAAGAGTGCTATGACATCTTTACGGGTGCTGGCGCGAATTCGTTCGTGTATAATCTCAATGATGCCGCCGCTGCCAAATCTACTAGTGATGAACAAGAGGTAAACTATGTTGAGAAAGTTCCTGCATCGTTGGTCTATGACAAGACGTTGGAAAGCCGATACGCGCTATGCCCGCGGGGTTGTGGCGTGGATACGCACCGGTTTTACGAATGTATTTATCTCGGGTGCGTTCCGATTGTTGTCCGGACGCATACGGTGTTTGACCGACTCTATCATCCCGTATCCGGGTTTCCGTGTCTTGTCGTTGAGAGATGGGCGGATGTAACGGAGGAACTTTTGGACGCGTCCTACCCGGATTGTTTCGCCAGGATGCGCGAATTTCACGCGCGGTATCCGCGGTTCTTGACGGACTTGGATAGTATTGAGGGTTTGCTGCGGGGACTGTAAAGGCCCGAAGTGCTTTAGTATGAAAAATCGTTATAGTATATCTGAATGCCTAGTTTAGCACCATCCCATAATATCAAGAGTATACCAAGATAGACAAGTATGCTGTTTTTCATTTTATTACCAATATAAACTAAATAAGGGCCAAATATAAATAACGCGAATATTCGCCCTATCAGATAAAGTATATTCTGATATCGTTTAAGTATATCGTTGAGATTTGTCATTGGGTTGTTATAATAATCGGTTATTATATACTGAATGGTAAATACGATTACGAATAAACGACATCCTAGCAGCCATAGACGCCGATGGTCGTTGAAATACAAGCGCAGCATCAACTGCCGACGCCCGCGCGGATTCTCTCAGCGCCAGCATTGTAAATATGGGCGGCGGGGATGGAAGACCGTGGCGGCGGCGGTGGCGGCGACGACGACACGGCGTATCAAATCCAGTTCCGCGAGAGATTAAATTGAACTACTTTTATCGGATACACGTATAAATGTATTGTCGTGATATGTTGTCATTGCTTCGGAGTTTTATTACACGGGTTGTTCCTGTTCCTATTTCTGGACAAACACAGGCGGTCGTATTGGGACGATGGGGGATTCAATACGACCCACGGATTATTGATTGTAAGGTGTTTCAGGCAAATGAAGACCATTGTGGGTGCTGTGCTGTGCAGGCTTCAGCTTCTTCTGCTGTGGAAAATAATGTGAATGTAGACGAAAAAAGAGAAGAATATTTGGTGCCGTATGTCATGTAATGGAATGAAATGAAATGAAATGAAATGAAATGAAATGGAATGGAATGGAACGGAATGATAAGCTAAAAAATGCGGATTGAGACGAATAAAAATATACATCGTGATTATATCACGGCATATATTTTACCAATATGAACCAGAAAACATTGATATCGGCGGTCGCATTCGCAGTCATTTTCTTATCGGCGTTGTTTTTATTTATGCGGAATTACCCGAGCGACAGGTGGTTTTCGGTTGTTTTCGTAGTGTCGGGGGCGCTGTTGTTGTGGTGTGCGTGGAGGGCGGAGACGACGAATATGACACACACAGATAAAAAATAATATTCTCTCGTTACTACATAACCCGCGCAATCCCTCGCACCAATGAATCTCAACTTCAACATCACAAAATACGCCGGCGTTATGGCGTTTTACGCCGTTCTCACCTATCTCCTCTTCCCCTTGATTGCCTATTTCTTCTTCGGAAAGACATTAGAGGCGGCAGGCAACGGTTTCATCGTGGGAAGTGTCGTGTCGATCATTCTGTGGCGGATGGTTGGAATGGGGATGGTGAGGAGTTAGAATAAATGCCTATTTATACTATTTGTGAAATCTTTTGAACAGTATTTTCACTGGATATTTTTTAGTTTTATCTTTAATTTTTTCAAGATATAAGTCGTGTTCTTTTTTGTCGAGATTGAACCCATAATATTGCGTATAGACGTCTTTTGTTATGTCAAACATTTCAAGAGGTATATATGTATCATCTAACAGTAAGTAAGCATATCTCTCACCCAACGCATAAGGATAAGGAACCGCATTATTTCCAACGGGCGAATAATATTTTTGTATAACGTCGCCTTCTTTGGTTGTAAATGAACGAATACCGTCGCCGATATATATATAGTTATTCTTATCAACTTGTAAAAGAATCGTGTTTCCTCTTCCTGTTCCTTTTTTTAAGTCATAATCTGGTGCATTTAGTTCATTATCTCCAACAAATATTTTATTATATTTTGAAACCATTATTTTACCGTGTATTTCATATTGATTTGATTCAGCATTATAGACTTGGTTATAAACATCAACATGTCCGCCATAGTCAAATACTAAAAAAGGTGTACCCCCGTTGTCTATAATTTCATAGATATACTTTGGTTTTACTTTCATATCTTTAGCACTTACTATACCAGGTTGAATACATTGTAAAAATTTTGAAACATTTACGGGGGCAAATGTCGATTTCTTATATGCGTATTTATAAAATGGTGCAGATGTTCTTTTCAAATCTGTAAAACATCCTGTTCCTGTTCCTGTTCCTGTTCCTGTCGTTCTTTTCATTGTTTTATTTTTTGAATTTTCATTTTTTACCCAACGATATATACCTCGTTTATTTGATTTTGATATATACATTTCACCATCATTCCCGATTATAGTTTTACCTTTACAATCCATTGCAGAATAAGGTGGAGAGCTACGTGATTTATACTTTTTTGTATTTTGCTTTATACATTTGGATTTTGAATCAGACATGTTGTTATATAGTGGTCAAACAAAATAAAATAATAATAAGGTGCCTAATTATTACAATTACAAATGATGCTTAATCACATACGCGCTTAATAAGCCGCTAATAACCGAAAAAAACAACACGGTTTTACATATATCAAAAAATTCATTTTTATCTGGAATGTGAATTTTTATTTGGTCGGAAATAACGATATATTCGTGCTTTTTGTGTTTGCCATTTTTTCCAATATTGAAATGGATGAGCGCTTCCATAAAAAAGATGATAAATGTCACCAGGGTGATTATGATAAAAACGGTTTTCATTTTTAGTTATATATTACGATGAGAATATCATCCCCCACTAGATTACTATTAGTAGTTGTCAAATATGAAATTCGGGTCGCCAGTTATGCTGCGTAGTGCTTCAGTAATGTAGGCGCGTTCAACGGCGTCGGCTTCATAATAGTCCCAATAAACGTCTTGAAGACGGAGGTCGATGTAGTGAGCATTATTGATGACCTGAACATTCGTGAAGTGGCTTATCGTGCACTGATGAGGTAAATGCGGATAATCATTTTTCACAAAGACGCCTTTGCTATTGAGGTGGGCATATTCCGGTCGTTTTTCGCGGATGAGATACTTCTTGCCGGGTATAAGGTCGGTGGGGTGAACAAGACGAAGTGGTCGCATTGGTCGCTGGTTTGAGGTGATTGGTTGATGTTATGTGATTGACCGGAAATAGAAATACTTATGCTTCAATTTTTTATTGTAATATATTATAACAAGTGTATTATGTATTCTTCGCGACGAAAGTCTAAACGTTCTTACAGGAAACGTGTTGTTTCCAGAAAAAATAAAACGCGTTCAAAGCGTAAGAATTTGAAGTTTAGAAAAATGAGGGGGGGGGGTGACATTCAAAAACTTTCAAGAGTTCAAAGATAGTTATGAAATAGGTAATACTTTATTAAATCGTAAAACAACGCCCGAACCAACTGAAGAAACTAAAGAAATTCTTCGAAAGCGACTTACATCGATGGAGAATGATAATCCTGAATATTATAAAGCATATACTGACCCAAAATACCAAGAATCCGATGAGTTTAAAAAATTCGAGGCTGCTGCTGAAGCGAAGGCTGCTGCTGAGGCAAAGACCGCTACTGCGGCAAAGGCTGCTACTCAAGCAAAGCCGGCTGTTGTAGTGACTGCTTCTATCCCAAATCAGGTTGATAAAGAAGTAACTTCTTTAACATATGACAAATTTAAAACAAAAATTAATGATTTGGATCAAGCAATACAACAAGGTAGTATGAGTAATTCGAATATTGATGACGAAGAAAAAGAAATCAAACAACTTAAATTAATGTATCCAGAATTTACAAAACGTAAAATTGAAGAGGACAATGAAATAGAAGAAAAACGTAAATTATCCCAAATACAACAATATCATAGTGCGATTCAACATAATAACGCATTTGAACGAAAAAATGGTAGGGAGTTGGAATTCAGTATGCCGTGGGGGGATGATTGATTCAATCCATCGCCCCCGCACCGTATTTCGCCTCTACTTTCTCTTTCAATTTCGCGATTTCAGTTTCTAGTGTATAGTTTTCGGGCAATACCATACGCAATCCTTCACGGGGTCCGCTTTCGCGTCGTCTTTCATATACCAAGTGTGGTTTCTCGCGCACAATGACAAGCGAGATATATTTCGGCAACACCGTCGCTGGCGCAGTATCTTCTGGAAATATACCTTTTTCCAAATCACTGACAACCTTATTCGCGGCTTCCAATTTTTGTAGGAGCGACACTTTTTCGGATTTGCTCGTCATCCACGGTTTTTCAAGTTTGGGATGTTTTTCAACCTTGAAGAATTCGCGACTCCTCGTGTGTTCCTTATCCAAGTATTCAAAATAGTAGACAACATATTTCTTCATCATATCCTGGGTGATTCCTTCTGGAAGTGCGCGTGCGCTGTGTTTTCTCTCGCGCTTGGTTCCATCATCGGCCGTGCCTTTGCTGTTCTTCTGTTGTTCTTGCATCGTCGCAACGCGTAAATTGTCGTATCGGTTATTCATTGGGTTTCGGTCAAGGTGGTCAACGCTCACGACGCTCGTGCCTTTTCCGTGTCCCCACGTGTTCATAATGACTTGATGGATAAAGACGTTGTTGTGGCACGATATATATCCGTTTGTGGTTTTATACCACGTCAATTTCTCACCATTGTTGTGGGTTACTTCGTAGTCCAGTATTTTTTGGTAGCTCCTGGGACATAATTCACAGTATTCATTGGGTTCGCAATACATCACAATCGCCGTGATTTCGCCGGTCTGGGGGTTCATTATTTCCCAGCGCGGATTTTTTTGTTGGTGGGCGGTGCGTCCGAGAGATTTCGTGTGGCCGGATTTGAAGGTCACGACCGAGGATGCATTGGCGGCGGCACCGGATCCGTATTTCTGGGTTATATATTCGTGTTGTTGTTGGAAGTGGAGCATGGCGGAGTATGTAAAGGTGTGTATGGAATAGGGTGAAACGGGATAAACAATTTCAATTTTTTATTGGGGTAAAATTGAAATTAAATGGTCGAAGAAAACAAAAAAAGAAAGAATGGGAATCGCGATTGGAGAGGTTGCGCGAACAAGTGGAATATTGGACGAACCCCGAAAACGCTACAGAGAAGACGGTTGAAATCGTGGAGTTGTTTTATGATTGTGGTTGAATGTCGCGGAATATCAAGTGGAAGTAATATGAAATGATTAATTTTTTTATATTTATCTCACGATAAACATAAATAGAATTGTAACTATATAGCGGTACTAATTGCTGTACGCACAGATTATCCCATAAGTTTCCCTACAGGCTGGACTATGTCTTAGATTTTCTCCGGCCGCTTAAACCTTCACTGAAAACCCACCTCCGTTGAGTCTCTGGTGGTCATTCATGGACTAGCATAACGTCTTTAGAAATGATACCCTGCAAGTTGCCCAATCATTATCATTTTCACCATACCCAAGTTTTTTTCTTGGCCGCTTATTCCTTTCGGAGATAAGTTTGGTAGATAATGCTCTAAGGGGTTTCTTGAACAATAGAAGAGGTGTCGCAACTCTGACTTATCGTCGTCAGAATCACTAGCAGCTGGTCTGGTTATATCATCAATAAAGATGATACTGAGGACGCAAATGGTTTCCCGTAGCTAGAGCTCAATTGGCTACGGCATGCTGCTTTTCGGCCCTGGGTAATAGCAACTAGTAATAACATCCATATTACTGTAACTATATAGTTAAGGCCTCCCATTCCGGACATCACACGCAAAACGTTGTAATTCACGGCATACACGCGAACCTTGGCAGTGTTAGTTCCCTCAACGGTGGCGTTGGAAAGAACAAGCTGAAGGGTAGCGTTATCAATACGAGAGAAGTTGCACGAGCCAGAAGGCTGGTGCTCCTCGGGTCTCAGTGCGAAGGAATACAGGTTGATACCGGTATCGGGCGCACGAGTGTGGTGCTGCCAAGGCTGAACGAGGTCAAAGTAGGTTCCCTCGCGCTCAGAGAAGCGGTCCTGGCCGTTAAGCTGGAGCTTGGCAGTGACGACGGGGTTCTCACCCCAGCAGTGCATATCGAGAGAAGTCTCGGTGAGGACGAAAGTGCCAGCATCAGAGACACCAGAGTTGAGACCGGAGCCAAAGTTAGGCAAGTTGTAGTCAGCGGTAGAAGGCTGACCAGAACCAAGCTGCCACCAAGAAGTTCCGGTGGTGTAGACATCCTGGGCGCCGGCATCATTGAAGAGACCGGAAGCGCTGATGTAAGAGCCGGTAGTGTTGGCGACGGAGTCGTGGGAGCCGAAGGCCATAATAGCGTTGGGGAGGGCATCCACGGCATCGGTGTAGTTGAAGGGCTGGGCACCGAGGAGACGGTTGAGGACGGTTCCTCTCTCGAGAGAAGAGCAGTAGTCAACGTTCTTGTCGGGCTGAACGACCCAGATGAGCTCCTTGACAGGGTGGTTGAAGTTAAGCTTGATCTTGTTAGAGGATGAACCGACGGACTCATCACCAGTGAACTGGAGCTGCTCGATGAGGTACTCGTGGGGGTTCTGGGCCATACGTCTGCGCTCATCGGTATCCAAGAAGACGTAGTCAACATAGAGGGAAGCGGCGACGAGGGACTGGTTGTAGGCGGAGGTCACCTTGGTGGTGGTGGCGGCATCGTTGAGGCTGGACATAGCCCACAAGCACTCCTCAATGGGACGGATATCAAGATTAATCTTGACCTCGTGGTACTGAAGAGCAATGAGGGGCAGAGCCAGACCGGGGTTGCGGCAGAACCAGAACTGGAGGGGGACATAGAGGGTGGTCTCGGGGAGAGCATTGCGGGGAGCGCAAACCTGGCGAGGAGCGTTAGCATCGCAAGGACCATCAATGTCGTTGAAGGAGGGGTCAGTGATGAAGGTCAGCTGAGTGGTGTTGCCGATCATCTTGAAGTAACCGCGCTGCTGCTCAGTGGACATAGTAAGCTGGTTCCAGATGTGCATCCAGTCACCGTATTGGCGGTCAATGCGCTGGCCACCGATCTCAACCTCAACCTGAGAGATGAGCTGCTCACCGGGGAAGTCAAGCCAACGGGCATAGACGTTGCCGGAAGAAGAGTTCTTCAGGGACTGGCTAATCTCGGGGAGAGTAACCTGAAGGTAGGTGCGGTAAGCCAAATCACCGTTGCGGGAGATGGTGCAGGTCACGCGGCGACCGAAGTCAGCCTGGCCATTGAAAGTCTGCTCGATAGACTCCATAGCGAAGTTGGTGTGACGCTTGTAGGAAACCTTCCAGAAAGTAATCTGGGGGTTACCAGTAAGGTAAACGTCTTGGGCGCCATAGGCGACAAGTTGCATAAGTCCTCCACCCATTGTAAAATGCTTGTTATACTATTGAAAAAGAAAAAAAAAATAAGAAAACAACAAATTATACGAATAAAAGAACGAAATACAAATTAAATAAAAATTGCTAAATCTTTTATACTATATTTTCAATAACAACAGTGGTTGCGACGGCGATAGCGCAAACAGAATAATGTCATTATTCAAGTATAAGCCTCCTAAAAAGATTATGCTTGATGAGCGCAGTATAACTACATTAGATAGTAAGCATAAAGAATTACAGACGGAGTTTCAATATATACAAGATACAATTATTCCTGGACTTGAAAATGAAAGAAATATGCTAAAGCAGCGATTACAATTCTTAAAAGGAGGCGGTGTAGGGGGGTCTGGCGATACGATAGGTTCAAGTAGCGAAACATTAGATAGCGAACACTCCGATTTTCAAAGTAAAGAAACCATCGGATTGACTTCGCGGCCGAGCATTGATGAATGTCTTGAAATCCGCGACCGTATTAAAGAAATCAATGCCACTATAAAAAAACATCAGCAAGACTATAAAAATTACTACCTACACAATAGCGAGTATATCTTTGAGTATTTTGAGACAAAGAAAACTATCACAAGTGGGGGGTCAATGAAGACCAAATCCCTAAATGCATTCTTTAATCTTCCTGAAGCGAAGAAAACTGAAGAACTATTCAAAAATCAGCATAATAATGTAGAAAAATACCTGGCAAGTATTGATCAGACGTATATGGATGTTTCTAAATATGTCTATCCAACAGATATATGTCAATTTTGCCGCCAAGGCGAGATGATTCCTATAGAGAGTGAAGGTATTATGGTGTGTAATCAGTGCGCGAAGCAGGTTGTTTTCCTAATAGACAATGAAAAACCATCCTATAAAGAACCGCCGAAGGAAGCGTGTTTTTATGCTTATAAGCGCATCAATCATTTCCGTGAAATCCTCGCACAGTTCCAGGCGAAGGAAACCACCAGTATACCAGATAATGTTCTAGAAAGCATTAAACAGCAAATCAAGAAGGAGCGAATTGAAATCTCTCAATTCACCGATAAGAAAGCGAAAGAAATCATGAAGAAACTCGGGTTTAATAAATACTACGAGCATATACCATTTATTAAAGATAAATTGGGAATTAAGCCGCCGGTTATGACGCCAGACCTAGAAGACAGATTGTGTAATTTATTTATGGAAATCCAAGGTCCTTACGCGAAGTTCTGCCCTGATGACCGCGTGAATTTCCTGAATTATTATTACACGGTGTATAAGTTATGTGAGCTCTTAGGTCGGCGCGAGTTCTTGCCTTTTTTTCCAATGTTGAAAGACCGAGAGAAGCGGATTGAACAAGACCAGATATGGAAGAAGATATGTATTGAATTGGATTGGGAGTTTATTGCGACGCCGTGAATGTGGCGATAGTATCCGTATAACTACGTGCGCCTCGCCTTCTTCCGATGGTTGCGCACCCCTCCCACACCGCCACTTGCTAAGCTATGCGATTTATAGTAGACTTGTGCATTATCCGTATACAACCCAAACATTGAATATGGTGGTCTCGGAAGAACTGTAAGTGTAACAATCGTGAAATGATAACTTCCTGTATTCCGAATAGTGAGTGTATATACTCCAGGAGCAGTTGCGCGCGACGTCGCTATCATACCATTCACAGTATTTATCGCGACTCCGCCATACGAAGAAGGAACGCCATCTGTAATACGATATAATGCATATGACCTACCACTTGTAATGATTCCGGAAACATCTCTCGTAAAATCACCGGATACGACACTCGCTGAAAACGAACGCACCATTGCGGGAGGTGTTCCCGCGACAACAGTGCGTGTATAAGGAGTATGTCCCATTGCATAGATTTCATAAGGTGTATTCGCACCAGCGTATACCCATTTCACACCGATGGGTGCATCCGAAGATATGGGAACTCCAGTAAGCGAATTATTTGCAGTAGTATTACTCCACGTTGTGCTTGCCGCATTCCCACTTAATGTGACGACGCCGCTTGCAACGTTCACCGCGCCGGTAAGGTCACCATACCCCGGAATAATATACCCACCATTTACGTGATTCGTTGCACCCACTGCATAACAATTTGAGACCGTTTTATTTGTGGTATTCCCGACTTGATTTCCGAGAATACCACCACCACTTGCAGGTATCGTGCTCACCGAATAACAATTGGTGATAACAACTTCACTGCATTCGCTTCCGATAATACCGCCGCCATAATCCCCAATCGCACCTCGGCTATAACACTCGCTAATGATGTGTCCGGAAGAACTCCCGGAATATCGTCCCGAAATACCTCCCGCATTTTGATTCATATTGCCGGTTGAATAACAGTTCGCGAAATTGGCGGTGCCTGTGGACTGACCACTTATACCTCCACCGTAAGCACCAATGACACCGGTAGACCAGCATGATTCACATACAATAGACCCTGCAGTAGATGGAGAGTTTGCGCCGATAATACCACCACCGTAAGTTCCAATGATACCCGACGAAGAACAACTCACGCATTTCACAGGACCTGCATATTGCCCGATGATTCCACCGCATCCTTCTCCCGTCGTTCCCGTAGAATGACAGTTCAGAACAACATTATTGGACCCGGCAGTACCCTTTCCAAAATAGGCTTGCCCCAACCATCCACCGCTATTTACAAGGGTGGTGCCGCCGGTCGCACGGATTTCCAGATTCATCACGTAAATATTGCTGTTGCCGTTACTACCGCTATTGCCATTTTGAATAAGACCAGGATAATCTGTTATGCCAGAAATGGTCACCACCGGGCGTGTTCCGTCCTGTTTGAGAATTCTAGACCCGAATTGAATACCATCCGACCCGCAGATGAAGTAACCGTTGATACCTCCGACAGTAGTGTCTATCGTAATATCCGTGATAAATTCAATATGTAATGATCCGAGAGATTGGTTAGAATTTACGACATACATAACCCAGTATGCCTCCGTCCAATTCTCCAAGTCAACACTATGGTATATCGGTTCGCCAACTGCGTTTTGACGCAAATAGACCGTAGTTCCACCTGGGTAATAAATGGATGGTGCACCCACTGCGAAACCTGTCTCACTCATTGGTCCAAGTAAAAGACGTGGTTCGCCGTTCGTATGAGTCGTTTCGTGAGAACTACCTTCCGAGAAAATGAACCCATCACCGCTGCGAATCGGATATTCCATCCCGTCAATAATGAGACGACCGACACTATCCGTAGTCAAATAGACTAAATGTGTATGTGTAAATTCCGAAACACCAGTATCGTGATGTGCCATTGTATCTCCCTTTATCCAACGCATTGGAACAGTGGATATATGAGATGATAATTGCAGACCCATTTTCTCGTATAATTCGGCGCGAATCATAGATGTCAATGGAATCGTAAAATACTCCGATGCCGATGCCGATGCCTTCGCAAGGATGCGTTGCCTGGCGTTGATAACTTCCGGGCGCGATAAAATCGTTTCAATCACGTCATTTGAGAGAACATTTACAATACGATGTCCTTCTCCTTCCATTGTCGTATTGAAGTATGATGGTATTGTATAATATACTACGAAAATATTATATTATTCGCATTCTACGCGGGTATATTCACCCAAGACTCCGGGCATAAGTCGCGAGTATTGTGTCTAACCCCAGGGCCGAACCATACACTTGGACGGCATACGATTTTATGAGGATTTGCATTAAAATAAGCACCCCACCAGCTAAAGGTGCTATTCGCAATAATATTATGGTCGCACACACTCATTAGAAGTAATTGTTGCCAGTCTGCAATTGTATCACGAACAAAATGAAATTCTATGTCGTGGCCATAAACAGGCCCATTCATATCCGTAGCACAACGTTGTTTTAGTTCGGATATATGTTTGGCGACGATATCTTTATCACACGGTTCATAAAATACAAGAAATGAATATTTTTTGTTGTTCGTGAAAGATGAACTAGAAATGATATGTGAAATCGCGCGATAATAATAATCAAGATTCATCACGGGATGTATATGAAGATTGAGAACCGAGTCACCAATCCGGAAATGTATACTAACTAATTCGCGTTGTTTTGTATGACTTCCGTGATAATCCCCACTCCACAACTCATTTGCATAAATGTTTTTTATCCACGATTGTTGTTGTGAAAGTTGTATACGTTCACATAGTTCTGGATATTTATCAACGAAATATTTCTCGCTCTGAAAATACCCATGAATCCGAAGCGGTTTCGGATATTTCGCAGTGTCTGTAGGAATCGGATGATATTCAAACCCAATTTCATCCCAACGAGGCAATGACTGAAACATTTTTTCGGTTACAGTATTACTAGGTGTGAGAAATTCGCGTAATCCACGAAATAACGTGCTCCAATGCGTATATCGCGTATGTCCCGGATTTCCCGGCAGTTCTTGATGATGCATAAAAAAGAATGTATCATTATTACGAAGAGCGCCAGCAATCACCGTAAATATTTGGAATAACTGGTTCCCTAATCCACCCATAATGGTCGCGGTAAGCATTTGATATTTGTGGTTTCACAATGTATTTGAAAAATATATGTAAAATATTTTTATCACTTTAAGTTTATTATACTCAATCAGGCTTGTATATCATATAAAAAAACAATATCATATAAAATATAAACCGAAATAATTATGTTGCGAACATTTTCGGATATCAAAAACGCTATTTATATCAACTTAGATTCACGGTTTGACCGTCGTAGTTTATTTGAACAACATTTCACAGAACTGGAATCATTATACCCGAAAGATTTCGCATTTGTTCCTGCCGCGCGATTTTCTGCGATAAAAGACGACAACAATGGCGCAATTGGGTGCACAAAAAGTCACATTGAGTGTTTGAAGATTGCAATACATAATGATTGGGACCATGTTCTCATTATGGAAGATGATGCAATTATTATTCATCCGGAAGTATTAGTTCATCAAGTTTCATCATTTCTTTCACGTTTTCGCGAGAATTGGGATGTCTTATTATTCTCTGGAAATAATTATCCACCATTTAAAATAGAAACATCCTATTGTTTTCGTGTTGCGAATTGCCAAACAACCGGGTGTTATTTGGTATGTCGTAAATATTACAATACATTACTTCAAAATTTTGAAAATGGATTGGCTGCACTCCAAAATGCGCCACATAATAAATCAGAGTTTTCGTGCGACGTATATTGGAAACAATTACAATGTATAGACAGATGGTATCTCATCACTCCAATTTGTGTCATACAGCGTCCAGGATATAGCGACATAGAGAAAGAGGATGTAAATTATGAGAAATGTATGACAGACCTTGTGAAAAAACGACCGCAGCACCATTAACAATACAGACATAATTACCCACTTGTAAGATTTGAAGACGAATTGCTATGCATCTGTCAAGTATTGGTCTACTACCCACCACCCAAAATCACGGTCACTTGGGTAATGATGTCCTGCCATAATCCGGATATTTGCACATTTGGTTGCAACTTCCATTATTGCTTGTGTCTTTGCCGGAAATTTTCTTGAAAGTATTTTTGCTAAATAATAGGTTTGAACTGCGTGTCCAGATGGGTATGCCGGTGTATTTGCAGAGTCTGAATGTAATAAAGTGCCGTTCGCTTCATTGATGAGTTCGGGTGCGATTTGTGCAGGCCGAGCCCGGTTATATTGCCACTTAAACATTTTCGTAATAAACATTACGCGGGTGCTCGTGATAATTCGGTCCATTTCAATAATTGACATTTCATCTGGTGTGATAATCGGTGTAAACGCCGCGGCAGGATTCATATCTGTCATCCTAAAAAATGCGACATCACTCGGCATTCGTTTCATAATATATTCACTAATGACTATCCCGATTTCATTCTTACCATCCGGATATGCTTTTCCAATTCCAGGTATAGAGATATTCAATGATGGATACCACCAATAATACCGTGTAGGTTGGACAAGAAGAACAATGATATACGCGATGGCGAATGCAACAAAAATACGAAAACGGTCAGGGTCGCGTTCCACGATATTATAATGATAAGAACTAAAACGTTCGCGTAGTTCAGTGACCGCACCACTTTCTTTTTTGGGTGGAGGTATTCCAATCCACGTTCGGAATTCATTTATTTTTGGTAATACAACCATTTGTGTGTAATATATACTACATAAAGCATATATTACTGTATCTGATATTTATTTAGACACGGAGAGGGGTAGGGAAACCGACGAGGTTGGCACCGATACCGAAGCCGGCACCGGTTCTTGCGGATACGGCAAGACTAGGAACATAGGTATCCAAAATACTGAATGTAGCTGCGGCGGTCAATGCAATAAGTGCGACCTCATCGAACGAGAGGCTGCGCTTAGGAATAGCATAAGCTGCAATGGCAACCATAATACCCTCAACCAAATACTTAATGGTTCTCTTTACGAGTTCACCTAAATCAAACACGCCAGACATCTAATGATTTATTATAAATATTAATAAGAAATTAAAATAGAAAATAGAAAATAGAAAATAGAAAATGAATAAATAATATGTGGATGAATTGACTTAAATAAAGTATATTCTAGTATATTATAATTCCATTTCGCTATGTCCGTTCCATCTGGTGTTGAATTGAAGCATACCAAATCCGGTGATGTGAATCCTAAATATATTGACTTACTTGAAGAAGACAAACCTATCGCCGGCCAGAAGTTCGCTTGTCTATCATTTGTGTCCCCAGAACACATTTTGAAGCAGAAAGATCATTTCTTTTTTGAGAAGTTTCTTCATTACTGGGACTATCAAAAGTCAATGGAGAAGTTCATTCAGTTTCTTAATTTCGTTTCATTCAAACACAACATCAACTTTGATAAATTAACTGCAGACTTTCAAGAGTTTGCTAAAGAAGAGAAGGATATTCTTCAAAAGACAAATATTTATGACGAGTATAAGACGTTCCTTGATAAGCACGAAGACGACCTGGAAAATGAGTTTAACGAGAAGCATAATTTTCAGACTTCTGTCAGGGGGTTGAAGGTGCGCGGTGTCTTTGGCTCACAAAAGGAGGCCGAGTTGCGTTGCCAGATGTTGCGTGAGGTGGACCCCAATCACGATGTGTTCGTCGGGCCTGTCGGAATGTGGGTACCGTTTCATCCTGACGCGTATAAGACTGGTCGCGTTGAGTATATGGAGGAGACATTGAACCAGCTGATGGCGGAGAAGAAGAAGAACGAGGAGCAGGCCAAGACGGAGTTTGATAAGCGTGTCAAGGAGACGAAGGCAAAGGCGATTCAGGAGAATATTAAGTTGGCGAAGGAGAGTGGAAACAAATTGACTCAGATGCTGGCGAAAGACGGTGAGACATTGGTGGACGCGAAGCCGAAGGAAACGAGCGCAGCGAGCGAGGGTGTCGGCGGCGGTATTTGGAACGCGGGCGATGACTCCGCTTCCGTGACAATGACCGTAGAAGAGATGCGTAAGGAACTGTTTGAGAGCGAGGATATTGTGATGGATAAGAATAACGACCACGGGTTGTCACGGTTGTCCTCGGCAGGAACGAAGGAGATGGATAACGTTGATTAGTATTTGAAATAGTTCACTAGGAACAAAAATATATTATTACTGTGTCAGGTTAGACTGACTCTGCTACACAGTAATAATAATCCTTGAAGACTGTTTTGTCTTTGACACTTCGGCTCATTTTGGCGGTGGAAAAGCCTTCATCCGTGGCGGCTTTCGCGATTGTATTCCAAGTTTTGAGGACTTGATTTGAGTTCACCAAACGTTTCTCAACCTTCTTCCCGGTGGTTGAAAGTTGGACGCCGATGATAGGATTTGCGCCTTGTGCCAGAACGGCGCTTTGATTAAGGGAATAGTAATTCTCTTTCAGATAGAGACCATAGTAGCCTTCATTTGCCGTCGTTTCAAACCAAATCGTCGCTTTGAGTGCATTGGGGCACGCATTGAGGTAGGTCTTCAAATTCTTCAAATCGGTTTCACAGGGTGTCTGTCCCACAGAGATTTTCCATTGCTGATACTCTTTCAGGAGTGTAGAATTGAGGATTTTGCCACGGTCGGAGAATTGGCAGCACTGGAAAATAAAGGTTTCAACACTGAATTGTGCTTGGTTTTCCGCTTCGGTTGCGATGACCTTCTTG
>Ga0255210_1000081_pt1 | contig 47005 bp, 58 predicted proteins | sample Miss_Yuk_RepA_8d_FD_188422 | JGI IMG/M metagenome (GOLD analysis project Ga0255210, IMG submission 188422) | Freshwater microbial communities from Mississippi River, Louisiana, United States - Miss_Yuk_RepA_8d | ecosystem: Environmental > Aquatic > Freshwater > River | place: USA: Louisiana...
CCCGGCGCCGGGTGCGTTTGGTGGACTGACCCAGCCCAAGGCTCTGCTGCTTCATGGTGTGGATCGTCTCAGGCCGTCGGCCCCATGCCAAGCACAGGCGTCACGGGCTTTTGCAGATCTTCCCTAGGCGCTCACCCACCTGTGCAAACAACAGGTGGGAGTCCCTGTTAGTTGTTCGCACTGATTGGCAGACTTGCTTAACGTGCTCCGAATTCTCGAAGCGTTGAAGAAGCGCTACGCTCAACTTTCCTCCAATGGCGTCCCACGAAGACATTACTTCGTCGAAGACGAAAGCTTCAGGCGACTGCCCAGGAAGACGGAAAACCCCGCCAGAGGTGTCCTCGTTCTGCTTTGAGTCGCCATCGATCAGGCAGACGGAAGGGACTTTTGATGAAGGATCAAGCCGGTGGTAGCGATTGACCGAAACGGCAGTTCCGTCTCCTTCCATCCCGTGCACCTGTATGTGATCTACGGCGACGTTGCCGGCCTGTCGGAGAATAGCTTCGACCCACAATTTGGCAAACGGATCTTCTACGAAGATAACAAGGTTCGCCTCAATTTGACCGGTAATGGCGCGGAGCGACTGAATGTCCAGCTTTCCTTGGAATATTCGGTCCTGAGTGGCGACCCAGATCGCCTTCGAGGGGAGCGGCTTGAGCGCATCGTTCGAATGTGTGGTGAAAATAGCCTGCAGCTTCTTGCGTTCTGCAACCTCAATTAGATACTCGACCATCCTAACTGTGGCGACAGGATGTAATCCGTTCTCGATTTCTTCGATCAACACGAGGGCTTGATCTGCAGCAAGTTCGATCTCGGCAACCATTCTGATGATGCTTGATTCGCCCGCTCCAAAGTGGAACTCGGAGTAGCTCTTTCCGGCTTTGGTTCGTCCAGCCAATAGCGTAACTCGGCCCTTCGAGTCTATGCTCAGCCGGCTAAATCCGGTGACGTCTTTGCCAAGTATCCTCGAAACAGCTTGGCTTACCGGTTCCGTCAGGGTATGAACTTGCGCTTCAGGAACCTCAAAGGAATTAGACGCGCATCTGACGAGTTCGGGACGCTCGTTCGCTGGTACTGTTCGGGACACGCCAAAGAGAAGCACTTGGCGTTCGAGCGCGTCGCGGTTCCATCTTTGGTTGCGAAAGCTAGCTGTTCGTCGTACTGCATCTTTCTGACTCTGTTTGCGGTCAATGATTTCGTACTCGATTGACCAATCCTGCATGGTTTCATCGTACTTGCCGCTCTTTGCAAAGAACTGCTTGGGCGAAATGGACTTGTAGGCGCAACCTGCTGCGCCAAGCACAGTTGTCTTTCCTCCGCCATTGGGGCCGATGACCGCGGTGACGGGAAAGTCGAAGGAAACGGGTTCGTTCGAGAAGCCTCTGATGTGCTTCAGCACAACCTTTGGTAGGTACTGTCCGTAGTTCCGGTTTGCGGCTTTCTCCAGGAGACCGTTGATTGTGCTGTCGCGAATCTCGCTCTTAAATGCCATGGCTGAAGACTTTTCAAGGGAGCAGGGGATTGTGACGTCTAGACCTGTACATCGTGGGCGCTGTAGAACGCCATGAGCCCATAGATGCGCTCAACATAGACAATGAATTGCCCAAGGTTGGCCAAAATAACGCCCTTATCTAGATCGGGAATTATCTGCGGATGACCTACCGCATTTCGGGTATGCCGATAGAAATTAAAAGCGCCATCAATAAGTTGCTCAAGATCTTGTGCCAAAGGAAGCTCCTTTGGCTTTGGGCTCGCAGATTTGTACGATCGTTTGAACTCGTCGTACTTAACTGAAATCATCTTGTTGTTAACGCGCTGAAAGTAGCCCTCCCTGTTCTTGTCGTCCTTGATGCGATTTCCATAAGTTTCAATGAGCAAGAGAACTGCCTTCTCGCTGGCCGCGCCTAGCATGAATGCCGCACCAGCAGGGCTGCCCGCCTTGTAGCAACGAAGAGCCTCTTGAAAGAACCACAGAACCACTCCATCACAGGCAGGGACTCGCTCCTGTAAAGTTTGAGGAAACTTTTCAATCTCGGCAGGCAGCAGAATGCCTGGGGCGGCGGCCCCTGATTCGATACTGGATTTAAGTTCGGTAGCCCAATTCTTTAGTTCTGAATTGGCACCTTCCACAACCATTTTGCCTGAGTTGTAGACCAATACTCCAGCGCGATTCGCGCCTGACTTGACTAGAAATTTCGTGGCGTTTTGTATGTCGAGCTCTGCTTCGAAAACGTTGTTGCTCTTCAACGCTTCGCGTACGGCGTTGCAAATTTTTTCGTCGCCATTGGGCATGTGTGCGTCCGGGGTTAAATTGGTCTAACCTGCTGTATGCGACAAGCCGATGTCGCATAACACAGGGCTTGTCGCAATAGCAGTAACGCCCGATGCTGAGGTAAGTTTCTCAATCATCTCGGATTTCCTACTGCTGGCGGCATGCGAGTACGTGGCAAAGTTCCGCGATCAAAGCGGCAGCTGTTACACATTCTTGAACCTGCGCATCATCATGCCTATGGGTGATGGTCCGGGTTCCGTCCGGCCTAAATCAGTTTAGGGAAAGACGCAGTCGCGGTCACGGCCGGCGGTGTGGCGGTGACACCGCAAACGGCGGTTCGTTCTTTCAGCATGGGTTGAGGACTGAGCGGCTCCAGGGTGGCACCCCGCGCGCCAGTTCAGCGGCGCAGGAAGGTGAGCAGCGCCAGCTGTTGGTCAGGGGTCAGTGCGTCGTAGCTGGCGATGAGCATGCGGTGGGCGTCGGTGATGGACGCTGCGCAGGTTGCGGTACCAGTTCCAGCCATAGGGGGCACGGACGTGCCGGGTGCCGCGCGGCCGCGCGCCATGCTCTCCTCGAGCCTGAGCATGATCTCCTGAGCCAAGGGGCGGCGGTTGATGGCCGCCTCGCGTTCCAGCTCGGTGCGCAGTTCTGGTCTCAGCCGCAGGGTGAACGGCGCCTTGTGGGAGGACTTGGCGGTGTTCATCCCGGGGAGGCTGCCTGGAAGGGTGGGCCCGGTGTAGCCGCCGCGCGCTCAGCGCTTCAGGACCGTCAGTAGCGCCAGTTGCTTCTCGGGCGGCATCTGGTCCCAGATGGCCAGGATCATGCGTTGACCGTCCGAGAGCGGCTTCCCTGCAGGCCCCTCGCGGGAGACCTGCACCGTCGGCGCCACTTCACCAAGTCGCAACTCGGTGCGTACGTGGTCGACCTCAAGGCTCGCCTTGAGTCTGCGAATGATCTCGGCGCTCAGGGTCCTGCCGTTGATCGACGCCTCCCGCTCGAGTGCTGCACGCAGTTCTGGCTGCAGGCGCACGCCGGTCGGCGCGATGTCACGCACTCGCTCACCTTCGGGCTTGGCTGGTCTTCCCATGCCGACGACTGTATTTGTTCAACACGCTTGCTCGCTGTGTAGTAACGTGATAACGTTTGTTCACGTTATCTCGTAAGGCGCTCAGACATGAAGCAAGACCGAGAGCAGATGCTGGCCGCACGGGTTCCGAAGGACCTGATCCGGCAGCTGGAGCGCGCCGCAGCAGCGGTTGATCGCACTCGGAGTGCGGAGGTTCGGGTGCGTCTTGCGCACAGCCTGCAGACCTATCCGGTGCTGACTGTGCCCGTCGCTGGCTCGGTTCAGCAGGCGGAAAAGGTCTCCAACTCGTGATTCACGTATCACGAAACAACGCGCGGAGGTGATCATGACCAAGATGGATGGTGGCGGCGCTATGACGCTGCGCTTTCAGGATACCGACTTCGACGTGCTGGACCTGCACGGCCAGCCGTGGCTGAGGGGCCCGCAGATCGCGGGTGCCTTGGGCTACGGTGATGCGGGCAAGCGGGTGGCCGACCTGTACGCCCGCAACGCCGCCGAGTTCACCGCCGACATGACCCAGGTGCTGGAGCTGCCCACGGCCGGCGGCCGCCAGCCGGTGCGGGTGTTCAGCCTGCGCGGCGCGCACCTGCTGGGCATGCTGGCCCGCACGGCGGTGGCCGCCGCCTTCCGCCGCTGGGTGCTGGATGTGCTGGAGGGGCTGGAGCTGCCGCAGGCCCTGAAGCCGCTCAGCCACGCCACCCGGCTGGCCTACATGAAGGAGTGCCGGCTCATCGCCCGAGAGCTGAGCCAGCTGGGCGCCAGCGCGGCCCGGGCCTATGCCGAGCAGCTGCACGCCCAGTTGCGCCAGCTCAACCGCTGGGTGGGCCTGCCCACGCAGCCGCTGGACAAGCTGTGCCCGGTGCTGAAGCAGCTCCCGCTGGGAGACGGCGCGGCCTGACATGCCGCCACTGTGGCGCGGCCCCGCCCGCGCCGCCACTGACAACCCGCCCAGGAGACCACACGTGCCCAAGAGATACGCACTGCGGCGCCAGCACGCGCCCAATGTGTTTGAGGCCTTCCGCCAGGTGGTGATGCTGCAGGACGTGCACGCCCTGGCCGCGCGCATGGGGCTGCGCCCCGGCACGCTCTACAACAAGGCCGACGCGGGCGATGACTCGCACAACCAGCCCACGCTGCGCGATGTGATGCTGGTGACCGAGATCACCGGCGACACCCGCGTGCTCGAGGCCATGGCCGAGGCCTTCGGCCGCGCGCTGTTTGACGCCCAGGCCCACGCCAACACCAGCGACGAAGACCTGCTGGCCCTGCTGACGCGCATGGGCGCCGAGTCGGGCGAGTTCCACGCCGCGCTGGCGCGGGGGCTGGGTGAGCGGCACTTCACGCCCGCCGCGCTGGCGGCCGTGCGCGCCGAGGCGATGGACCTGGTGGCCGCGTTGATGACGCTGCTGCACCGGCTGGAGGGCTACGTTGATGCCGCCGAAGCCACCCGCTGACCCGCCGGCCACCCCACCGGCCCAGGCCCCGGCCCCGGCCGCGGATGCAGCCCCGGCCCCTGCCACGGGCACGGGCACGGGCACGGGCACGGGCAAGGCCAAGGGCACGCCCACGCCCGCGCTGCGGGTGGTGCCGCCGGCGCCGCTGCCCATTGAGCAGCGGCGGCTGCTGCACGGCATTCCGCCCGGGCATGTGCTGGGCGGGCCGGTGCTGGCGGCGCGGGTGGTGGCGTGCTTCGGGCCGGCGCTGCTGGCCATGCTGCGCAAGAAGGAGGCCGCCCATGCCGAAGCGCAACGCGCCCTGGCCCCCACCCTGGCCGCCGCGCCGGGCCCAGCCGCCCAGCCCGCAGCTGCCCCTGCCGCTGGAGCCCAGCGCCGCAGAGCTGCGCGCCGAGCTGCACCGCATCTGGCAGGGCCGGGCGTACTGGCGCCTGCGCTACCCCACGCTGCAGGCGCTGCTGGCCTGCCCCCGGCGCCGCCACCTGCTGACGGTGTGTGCCCGCCAGGCCTGGCGGGCCCGGCAGCGGGCGCAGCACCCGGGGCCGGGGCGGTAGCGCCCGCGGGGCAGGCCGGGCAGGGCGGGCAGGCCGGGCAGGCCGGGCCGGTGGCGCCGGATGGGCCGGTGCCGCCACCCGCGCCGGGCCCGGCCCGGGGCTGAGGTGGCCAGGGGTGCGGCCGGTGGTGTGGCCCGTGGTGCGTGCCTGGCTGGGCGCGCTGCTGTGGCTGGTGGTGTGGTTGGGCCTGGGCGCGGTGCTGGACACCGCGGGGCCCTTGCACAAGGGGGCTGGTGATGGACTTGTTGAAGCGGTACCTGACGGATGCGGAGCAGCGTGCGCTGCTGCAGGCGGCCCGGCGGTCGACTGACCCGCTGGCCCAGCGTGACCTGCTGTGGATGCGGCTGCTGATCGAGACGGGCGCGCGGGTGGCCGAGCTGGCCAGCTTCACCGCGGCGCAGGCCGAGGCGGCGCTGGCCACGGGCTGGCTGGCGGTGCGCGCCGCCCAGCGCAAGGCTGACGGCAAGGGCCGGCGCCGCGCGCACGAGTACCTGGTGACCGAGCCGGTGCGTGACTGCCTGCGCGGCCTGCTGGCCCTGCAGCGGCAGCACCCGGCGGGGCTGGACGCCACCGCGCCGGAGCCGCTGGTGTGGGGCCGCGGTGGCCAGGCGCTGAGCGTGCGCAGCTACCAGGCGCGCATGAAGCTGTGGGCCCGCGAGGCGGGGCTGGACGGGCGCATCAGCCCGCACTGGCTGCGGCACACGCGGGGCCGCAACATCGTGGCGCGCAGCCGGGCCAAGAACCCGCTGAAGGTGGTGCAGCTGGCGCTGGGGCATGCGTCGGTGGCCAGCTCGGGCGTGTACACGCAGATGGTGCGGCAGGAGTACGTGGACGCCCTGCACGCGGCCGCCGGCGGGCGCATGCGCAAGGCGGCGGCGCGCCGCGCGGCGGCGGCGGGGGATGCTGGCGCCGCTGTGGGGGCCGATGCGGGCACCGATGCGGGTGCCGGTGCCGGTGACGGTGCGGGTGCCGGCGCGGCCACAGCCGTGCGGGAAGGCGCGCCATGCTGAGCGAGCGGGACTACCTGGCGTCCCTGGTGGCGCTGTGGAACGTGGCGCAGGGCGACACGGGGCAGGCCGGGGTGTGCGCCCGTCTGCTGCTGGGGCTGTACAACGGCGCGCGCTTTCCGTTCGACCTGACGGACCTGCGCCGGCTGGACACGCCGCTGCTGCGCGCGGCGTTCGACGTGCTGGCGCGCGATGCCGCGTGCACGGGGCCCGAGGTGCACGAGGTGCTGAACAGCGCCTGCGGCCGGCGCGACTTCGGGCCGCGGCTGGAGCACATGGCGCACTTCTGGCGCCTGCGGGGCCGCTGCGCCCGCGAGGGGCTGAGCTGCCTGGGCGCCAGCCCGCTGCTGGTGCAGCTGCCGGGCCAGCCGGTGCTGGGTGCGCGGGCGGCGGTGGGCCCGGCGGTGGGGGCGGGGCGGTGAGCACGCCGTGCGCCGTGGCCATCACGCGGCGGCTGGCCGAGCACGGGGGCTGGCTGGGCCGCGGCGAGCTGGTCGCCGGCCTGGGCTGGCACGAGGCGGTGGTGGACGACGAGCTGGCCGAGCTGGTGATGGCGGGCACGCTGTTGTTCAACCCCCGGGGGCGGGAGTACCGGCTGGGCGGCACCTTGTGGGCGCGCCGGGCGATGCGCGAGCTGGTGCGCACGGGCGTGCGCCGCGCGGCGGTGATGGGCCCGGCCGCCGGCGGCGGGCAGGCGCATGTGGGCCTGGCCCAGCGCACGACGGCGCCGGACGGGACGGAGAGGCTGGTGATGGCGGAGCTGGAGGCGCCCTGTGGCGACCTGCCGGGCGCGCTGCGGCTGGCGGCGCTGGTGGACGCGTGGGCGCGGTGACGCGCCGCGCTGGATGGGAGCAGGAGCGATGCAGATCTTTGCCTTGGCGCCGCTGATGCGTGCGGCGCTGGACTTGCTGCTGGCGCGCCACCCGGCGCCGGTGGACGCGGCCGCGGTGGCCGCGGCGCTGGAGGTGCCGCACTGGGCGGCCGAGGCGGCGCTGGCCCGGCTGCAGGAGGCGGGCGATGTGCTGCCGGTGCCGGGCGGCTGGCGGCTGAGCTGCAGTGCGGAGGTGGCGCTGGCCTTGTCGCTGCCGGCCTGCCTGCGCGGGGCGGGGGGGCGGTGATGCAGGCCGCCCCCGCGCGCCGCGATGCGGTGTACCACTGCCAGGCCACGGGCTGCCAGCACGAGGTGCCGCGCAGCCACCTGATGTGCCCGGACCACTGGCGCATGGTGCCGGCGCACCTGCGCCGCGAGGTGTGGGCGGCCTGGCGCACGCTGTGCCGGCGGCCCAGCATGCACAGCTCGCGGGCCTACCAGGTGGTGCGGCGCGAGGCGGTGAACGCGGTGGAGGCGAAGTGCCTGCTGCGGCTGGCCCGCAGTGCGCAGGCCGCGCTGCCGCTGTTCTGACCCGAGGGCCCACCCGCCGAGAGCAACCCCGTGCGCCTGCAGGTGGCACCCCACGACCGCGCCGACCCCCCGATGACGACGAACCGCCCCTCTCTGGCCGATGAGATCAACGCGCGGGTGGACTGCGAGGACCTGGCGTACCGGCTGGGCCTGGAGCGGCCGGGGGACCGGGGCAATTTCAAGAGCCCGCACCATGCGGACAAGGCGCCGTCGCTGAGCACGTACAAGCGCGACGGCCGCAGCTTCTTCAAGGACTTCAGCCAGGACGTGGGCGGCGGGCCGGTGGACCTGTACATGCACGTGCAGGGCTGTGACTTCCGCGAGGCGGTGCGGGCGCTGGGGGAGATGTACCGCATCACCGTGGAGCTGCCGCGCGTGGCAGGCGAGCGGCGCGAGCGCACGAAGGTGGAGTGGATTGCCGACAACTGCCTGGCCAATGTGCGCGACGCGGGCAAGCGCCAGCAGCTGGTGGACTACCTGGTGGGCCGGGGCGTGGCGGAGCAGGCGGTGGCCCATGCGGTGGAGCAGGGCACGCTGGGGCTGAACGACTACGTGAACCCGAAGTTCGCGCCCGGGGAGGTGAACCACGGGGGGCCGGCGGTGGCCAGCATCGTGCGCACGCCGGACACGGGCACGGTGGTGGCGGTGGACATGCGCTACCTGGACGCCGAGGGCAATGGCGGGGTGAAGACGCAGAGCCAGGGCGAGAAGCTGGGCGCGCCGTGGTGCAGCGACTGGCGGCGCTTCCACACCGCGCGGCGGGTTTACGTGGTGGAGAGCGCGATCAATGCGCTGAGCGTGGACAGCTGCGCGCTGCCGCACACGGCGGCGGTGGCGGTGCGGGGCACGGGCAGCGTGGCGGGGATGGACTGGCGGCTGTTCATCGGCAAGCAGGTGGTGCTGGCCTTCGACAACGACGCGCCGCTGGAGCGGGGGCCGAAGGCGGGCTACTGCGCGGGGCTGATGGCGGCCTGGGCGGCGCACGAGGCGCTGATGGGCCTGGACGTGCCGGCGCTGATGGTGGACATGGAGGACTGGCTGGACGACGACGGCGAGCCGGTGAACGACGTGAACGACTACCTGCAGCTGCACGGGGCGGACCGGCTGGGCACGGCGCTGCAGAAGCTGGAGCAGTGGTTGATCCCGGGCATGCCGGGCAAGGAGCACCGGGGCAAGCCGCGGATCTGGCTGCCGTTCCATGACGCGCAGGTGTACTGGCGCTTCCGGGTGCGGCCGGACTTCACCAGCTACGTGGAGAAGTACGAGGCGGCGGCGGAGGACAGCGACGACGGCAAGGAGAAGCTGACGCTGGGCAATGTGTGCGGCTTCCGGGTGGCGGGGGTGAGTCGGGTGACGATTGCCAGCCCGACGAGCACGATGACGGGCGACAAGGACACGGCGCCGCACACGGTGTTTGCGGTGAGCGTGCAGGTGCCGCGCTACGGGACGAAGCTGCTGCGCCGGGTGGTGGCGGACGAGCAGCTGCACAACGTGGAGGTGTGGAAGAAGCTGGGGCCGGTGTTCTCGCCGCAGAGCTTCAGCCGGATGATCAACATCCTGGAGCGGGCGGCGGACATCGGGGCGCGCGATGCGGTGAACTTCGTGGGGCTGGCCTGGCGCAATGGGCGGCCGGTGGTGAACGAGGGGCCGGACTGCTTCTTCGTGGACCCGGCGCAGCAGTGCCCGTACAGCGCGCTGGTGTTTCCGGCGGGGCCGCGCAGCACGGCGCGGCAGGTGGTGGACGCGTACCAGGCGACGTTCCGCGAGAACGGGGTGCTGCAGCTGCTGGTGTGGGCGCTGGGGGCGCACCTGAAGGCGTTCCTGGGGTTCTGGCCGCACTTTGTGATGCAGGCGGACAAGGGCACGGGCAAGGACACGGTGATCAAGCGGCTGGAGCGCAGCATCGGGATGACGGTGTTCAGCCGGCAGAGCATGCAGACGGAGTTCCGCATGCTGACGAGCGTGAGCTACACGAGCCACCCGGTGGGCTGGGGCGAGCTGAGCGCGAACAAGCAGGACCTGATCACGAAGGCGCTGCACAACCTGCAGGAGGCCTACCAGTACAACCACACGCGGCGCGGGGCGGAGTTGAAGGACTTCCTGATCTGCGCGCCGGTGCTGCTGGCGGGCGAGGACGTGCCGGTGAGCACGCTGCAGGGCAAGGTGGTGCGCAACCACCTGGCGGCGGCCAACCGCGGGCCGCTGATGCCGGAGGACTTGCCGGTGTTCCCGGTGCGGCAGTGGCTGGAGTACCTGGCGGCGCTGCCGAAGGCGCGGGTGCTGGAGCTGCACGCGCGGGCGGTGGCCGAGATGCAGGTGAGCAGCGTGGGCGTGGACGAGGACACGGGGGCGCAGCGGATCCTGACGAACTACGCGGCGGTGCGGGCGGCCTGGGTGCTGCTGTGCGACTTTGCGGGGCTGGAGGTGGGGCAGGGCGGCTTTCTGCGCGACCTGACGGCGCAGATGAACGCGCACATCACGGAGACGAAGGGCGAGCGGCAGCCGTGGGTGTGGATCGTGGAGACGCTGCTGAGCGAGATCTCGCGCGGGACGTTCCGCTACCCGTTCGTGTTCGACGAGACGGCGGAGGAGGAGCCCTTCCTGGCGGTGCGGACGAGCCACGTGATGGACCACATCGCGCGGGAGCACAGCCTTCGGGACTTCTGGGACCAGCTGCCGATCAAGAGCGACCGGGTGTTCAAGCGGGCGCTGCAGACGGCGAATGTGCTGGCGGAGGACGACATCGAGCGCACCTGCAACGGCAGGCGCGTGGCGCACATGGTGGGCCTGAGCCTGCCGGCGCTGGAGCAGTACGGGCTGAGTGCGGCGCGCCCGGTGGACCCGAAGACGCCGACGACCTGAGACGCGAGGACGCAGACATGGACAAGCAGGCAACCCCCGCCCCGGCAGCAACGGCCGAGGACGACCCCGACGCGCCGGAGCGCGACGACGGCCCGCGCGACAGCACGCGGCTGAACTGGCTGGAGGCGCAGGGCCAGGTGCAGATCTACGAGTGGATCGCCGCGGAGCCGGGCGGCGCCAGCACCTACGAGCTGGAGGACGTGGACGGCACGACGATCGGGCAGGGGCCGGACCTGCGGGCGGCGATTGACGATGCGATGGGGGTGCGCTGAGATGGCCGGGGCGAAGGTGGACAGCCCGGCAGTGAGCAAGCCGGTGAAGCTGGAGCTGAACAACAGCGGGGCCTGGAAGACGGTGGCGCGCTTCGACGCTGCGGACGAGCAGCAGGCGGACCCGGCGATGCAGGCGGCCGAGCTGCTGCAGCGGGTGAACCCGCGCCAGGCCTGGCGCATTGCCACGGACGAGCCGCTGCCGCTGGTGCTGATGCGCCTGTGCGACGCGGCGACGGGCTGGGAGCCTGCCAGATGACCGCCCGGCGCAGGTACTGGACGCCGGCCGAGGTGGAGCAGCTGCGCCGCCGCTATGCGGACGAGCCGACAGACGCGATCGCGCAGGCGCTGGGCCGCCAGCTGCGGCATGTGCATGCGAAGGCGGTGACGCTGGGGCTGAAGAAGACGCACGAGGCGAAGTCGGCCGCTAGCCGCAAGGCGATGGCGGACCCGGGGCACGGTGGCCGGCGCAGCCAGTTCCAGCCCGGGCAGGTGCCCTGGAACACGGGGACGAAGGGGAAGGCGGGGCAGCACGAGAACTCGCGGGCGACGCAGTTCAAGCCGGGCGCCAGGCCGGTGACCTGGGTGCCGGTGGGCAGCTACCGGATCGACCCGGACGGCTGCCTGCAGGTGAAGTACTCGGACGAGCCGGGCAGCCCGACCAGGCGCTGGATGGGGGTGCACCGGGCGGTGTGGGAGGCGGCGCACGGTCCGGTGCCTGCGGGGCACGTGGTGGTGTTCAAGCCGGGGCGGTTCACGACGCAGCTCGAGGAGATCACGCTGGACGCGGTGGAGCTGGTGTCGCGGGCTGAGCTGATGGGGCGCAACAGCATCCACCAGATGCATCCGCAGCTGGCGGAGGTGTCGCGGCTGCGGGGGACGCTGAAGCGGGCGATCAACCAACGGGCGAAGGTGACGGAGGCGGCATGAACGAGGGCGAGCGCAAGACGATCGACGACCTGCGGGCCACGCTGTTCGCGACGCTGGAGGGCGTGCGCAACGGCACGGTGGACCTGGACCGGGCTCGGACGATCAACGAGATCGGCAAGACGATCATCGACACGGCCAAGGTGGAGGTGGACTACCTGCGGGTGACGGACGGCGGGGAGAGCGAGTTCCTGAGCAGCGCGATCGGCGCGGCGAACCTGCCGCCAGGGCTGCCACCCGCCGGCGCGCAGGACGGGCCGCGCAACGGGATCACCGGGATCGTGCGGCACCGGATGCGGGGGTGACCATGGCGGACAAGCTGAAGCGCGGGATCGCGACGGTGGAGGACCTGCGGGCGCGGGCCGTGCTGGACCCGGTGACGCTGTGCTGGCACTTCCAGGGGTCGACGGTGCAGGGGCATCCGCGGATCTGGACGCTGGACCTGGATGCGATGGAGAAGCGGGTGTTGTCGGGGCCGCGGGCGGTGTGGTTCATCGCGCACGGCACGCCGCTGCACGGGCTGGTGGCCTACATGGGCTGCTGGACGGCGGACTGTGTGTGCCCGGTGCATGTGCGCCGGGGCACGCGGGCGCAGATGAATGCGGCGGTGGCGCGGGCGGGGCTGCTGCCCGACCGCACGGGCAACGAGGTGATCGTGGCGGCGGCGGCGCGGGCGCGCGAGGCGGCCGGCCATGTGGACACGCCGGTGGAGGTGGTGCGGGCGGTGCGGCAGGCGGCGGGCACGGCGTCGGGCCGGGAGCTGGCCCGGCGCTTCGGGCTGAGCGAGACGGTGGCGCAGCGGATCCTGCGGGGGCAGAACTTCAAGCAGGTGGCGGCCTGATGCGCACACTGGGCATGGGGCAGGCCTGGGCGTGGTGACGCCGGGGTTGGGCGATGCGCAGGCAGGCGCGTTGGGGCATGCTGCACCAGGCTGCGGGTGACGCCCGCGGGGGCCGTAGGGCGCTGCTGCAGGGGTTGCCCGCGGGTGCACCCGATGGGGGGATGGGCCCCCTCCAACGGGTGCCTGACAGCTCTTACAGGACGGCGGCGCCGCCCCGTGGCTGCGGGGATGGGGCGGGCCGGACGCGGCTTCTAGACTGGGCTGAAACAGGCCGGCCGACGCAGGCGGGCCGCTTCAGTTGGACGTCAACGGGAGACTGCGCCATGCCGAAGATGCTGCCGCCACCGGCCGAGCTGGAAAGCCCGTTCATGGAGGAACTGGACGCGACGTTGACCACGTCGGCCCTGGGGATGCAGGCGCTGATGGCGCTGATGGCCGTGGCACCGGCGGACCACCAGGTGGGCACGCGGGCGCTGCATGCGCTGATGCTGGGGGTGGCGGACCAGTTGGGGCAGGCGGCGGGGGTGATGGGGGCGCTTCGGTCTGCGGGCGGGGTTCCGCGCGCGTCCTGACTGGACGCCAGGAGGCTGTCGCGGCCGTCCGGGCAGCCACCGATCCGCGGCAAGTGTCTTGTCCGGCAGTGCCGGATGGCTGGCCATCGTCAGCCCAACGGATGACTGGCTCATGCTGCGGATCGATGCTTTCCTCTCCGATCACCTGAAGGGGGAAGCCATGATCCGACTGTCTGCCGTTGTGTTCTCAGTTGCAGCGCTGGCGCTGCAGGGTTGCACCAGCCTGCCATCGGTCATCCGGGCGTCGAGCCAGATCCCGATCACCGTCCACAACAGCGGCAAGGAGTTGGCCGAGTCCGGAGCGGTCTACCTGTGGCCACCGCACTCCAGCGCGGCGATCGTTGATGGCAAGGGGAATCGGTGCATCCTGGCGGCGAGTGGGGCGCGCACGGTCGACGCGAGTTCGGAGGCGGCGCTGAAGATTGGAAAGGCGCTGGAGAAGATCGAGGGACTGGATGCCTCGATCAAGACCAAGCTGGTGGAGTCGTTCACCAAGATCTCCGCAGCGGACAACCACGCTGCGTTCGCAGACATTGCGTTGTTTCATCTTTGCATGCTGGACCAGAACGGGACCTTCCAAGCCGGTGATTCGGGCAAGTCGAAGATGATCATGGATGCCTATCTGAAGACGGTGGAGTTCGCCAAGTCGCTTCCCTGACGAGGTGCCATCGAGGACGCGGGGGCTTTGAGGGCCTCGAAGACTCTAGGTCCGGCGCGCCCCCCTGCACCTGTCCGACGCTGCAGGCGATGCTGCGGGCACGATGCGCAAGGACTGGTCGAAGCAACTGGACGAGGTGACGTTCCGGTGCGGTGTGTGCCGGCACACGTGGTCGGCCGCGCCTGACCTGGTGGAGGCGGACGAGGACGCGCTGCACCACCCGCATGCCTACTTCGCGACGTGCCCGGTGTGCGAGGCGCGGCACCAGCCGCAGTCGCCGTGGGAGCGGGCGCTGCTGAAGGCGCACCAGCAGGCGACGGGGCCGCGCACGGCGGACGGGCTGGCGGCGACGGCGGGCAACCTGGCGGGGCACCCGACGCCGGAGGAGGCGCTGCGCACGCGCTTCAACGGGATGAAGCACGGGCTGTCGGCGCGCACGGCGACGTACTTTCCGGCCAAGCCGGACCGCTATGCGTTCTGCAGCAGCTGCGATGTTGACCGGCACTGGTGCGGGGAGCAGCCGGCGTGCGTGAAGCAGACGGAGCTGTTCATGCTGCACCACGCGGCGTTCGAGCAGCGCAACCCGAAGGTGCTGGGGCGCGTGCACGCGGACCTGCACGCGGCGCTGGTGGCGAGCCTGCAGATGTGCCTGCAGGCGGTGCTGGGGCAGGGGGTGGTGATCGCGACGCCGAAGGTGGTGCTGGACAAGGACGGCAATTCGGTGACGCTGACCTACACGGACGCGCACGGGGACGTGCACAACGTGCTGGAGCTGGCGGCGCACCCGGCGTTCAAGCCGATTGCGGACCTGGTGACGCGGCTGGGGCTGAGCCTGGGCGACCTGGGCATGACGGTGAAGGCGGCCGAGGACGAGGGCGCGGAGCTGCGCGGGCGCCTGGGGCTGACGCCGCAGGCGAGCGAGACGCTGGACCGCTTTGCGGACCGGATGGCGGCGGCGCTGGACAAGGTGCCGGGGCTGTTGCGTGACGCGGCGGCGGATTCGGCCCAGGACCCGGTGCTGCTGGCGCATGAGGCTGCGACGGGCGCGCGGGCTGTGGTGGGCCAGGGGGGCAAGCGATGAGGGTGTGCGCTGCCGACCGGGTGAAGGCCGCGAGCGTGGCGGAGGCGGAGATCCTGCGCTTTGCGCGGCCGGACCCGCGCACGGGGCTGCGGCCGCATGTGCTGTGGCACAAGCACGTGCACAACGTGGAGCTGGACCCGATCCAGGCGCTGAAGATGCTGGAGATGGACCGGCACCGGAACACGGTGGACTTCAGCTGCCGGCGCACGGGGAAGACGTCGGTCAAGGAGATGTTCAACCTGGAGCGGCTGGCGACGGAGCCGTTCCAGGAGTGCGGGATCGTGGCGCCGCGGCTGCAGCAGAGCCAGAACAACCTGGACTACATGATCGAGGCGATCCGGCGCAGCCCGATGCTGAGCGCCTACGTGGCCTACAAGCAGGGCCGGCCGCAGTTGCGGGACACGGGCTTCGAGCTGGAGAACCACAGCAAGGCGAGCGCGTACGGGATCATGAGCCAGATCGACGGGGACTCGATCACGATCGCGAGCCTGGAGGAGACGGACGACATGCCGCAGGAGCGGCTGATGAGCCGCTTCCTGCCGATGCTGGGGGCGGCGCGCCGGCTGGGGGTGGATGCGGGGACGGCGAAGTTCGTGCCGGAGATCCGGATCAGCGGGGTGTTCAAGGGCGCGGGGGTGCTGCAGAGCCTGATCGCGACGGGCGAGTACCGGCCGCTGACGACGGTGGACATCCACCTGGGGCTGCGGCTGGGCATCCTGGACCCGGCGTGGGCGGAGAGCATGCGGGTGCAGCTGCCGGCGGATGAGTACATCCGGCAGTTCCTGTGCCGGAACATCCAGGCGCGCAACTGGATCTGGGAAGAGCACATCCGCCGGGCGATGGCGGTGGGGCTGGAGGCGGGGCTGCAGCGGGCCGGGCCGGTGCCGGGGGAGCGCTACAAGCGCCGGGGGCTGGTGGCCTTTGGCTACGACCACACGGGCCACGGCGAGGCGCCGGCGGCGAGCAAGAGCGCGCTGGTGGTGGCGGAGGTGCTGGGCAACTGGGTGACGTTCCCCTACGTGCGGTTGTGGGCGCCGGGGGTGAGCGACCAGGCGCTGAGGCGTGACCTGGTGGCGCTGTGGGACTACTTCCGGCCGGACTATGCGATCGGCGATGCCTACGGGGTGGGGATGCTGACGGCGGTGAACGACGACTTGTTCCGCAAGGGGCTGACGCACGTGAACCGCGAGACGGTGGGCGACGGGCAGAGCACGGCGACGAGCTGGGCGCAGTGGGCGTTTGCGCCGATGCGGTTTGAGGGGATGGTGAAGCACGTGATGGCCAGCGCGGTGCGCGAGGCGTTCCACCACGGGCGGGCGGCGATGCCCTATGTGGACACGGGCTGGGAGCTGGAGAGCGATGACTGGCTGGCGATGGTGCGGCAGCTGGGGAACATGAAGGCGGTGCCGACGCGGGCGAGCTACAGCAGCTTCCAGATGGCGGACCAGAAGGTGGGCGACGACTTGTTCGACGCGACGTGCGCGGCGGTGTACGCGCTGCTGACGCGGGGGCTGGAGGACGCGCCGGCGGTGGTGGCTGCGCGCCGCGTGAGCCGGGCGGACTTGCTTGGCCTGGGCGGTGCCGGCCTGCCGGCGCTGGCGCGCTGACTTGGATGGAGGTGGCCATGGGCTACTTGAGGACCCTGGCGGCGGCGGGCGGTGACTTGATGCGCGTGGCGCTGGCGCCGCTGTTCCAGCGGCCGGCGGCGGAGCGGGGGCACCGGGTGCCGGCGGATGTGGCGCTGGCGCGGTGGTACCGGCAGTTCGCGATCAGCACGGAGGTGCGCGACAAGATCCTGCTGCTGCGGGAGATGGAGGCGCGCGACGGGCGGGTGAAGTCGATCCACGGGCGGATCTGCCGCGACACGGTGCGCGGGGGGCTGGTGATGCAGTTCACCGAGTCGGCGAGCAGCGAGACGCTGCGGCGGCAGTGGCTGGGCTTTGAGCAGCGGCTGGCGCTGAACCGGGTGCAGAAGCTGCGCAGCGATGCGCGCGGGCTGGTGGCGGAGGGCAATCTGCCGCTGCAGCTGGTGCTGGACGATGGCAAGCGGGTGGCCGCGGCGGTGCGGATGCCGGCGGAGACGATGGTGCCGCTGGTGGACCACAGCGGGCGTTTCGCGGACCCGGCGCGGGCCTATGAGCAGCGCGATGTGCTGACGGGGGAGGTGATTGCCACGTTCGCGGCGTGGCAGCTGCAGCTGGCGCGGTTTGACCCGCTGAGCTTCGACGACATGGGGGAGATGGGCCGGCCGTTCCTGGACGCGTGCTGCGAGACGTGGCGCAAGCTGGTGATGACGGAGGAGGACCTGGTGATCCGCAGGCGGCAGCGGGCGCCGCTGCGGCTGAGCCATGTGCTGGAGGGGGCGACGCCGGAGGAGCTGGAGGCGTACCGCAGGACGGTGGAGGGGGAGAAGGGCGAGATCGCGACGGACTTCTACAGCAACCGCAAGGGGGCTGTGACGGCGGTGCAGGGCGACGCGAAGCTGGCGGACATCGAGGACGTGGTGCACTTGCTGGACAGCTTCTTCGCGGGGACGCCGGCGCCGAAGGGGCTGTTCGGCTACGTGAACGGGCTGGCGCGCGATGTGCTGGAGGACTTGAAGCGGGACTACTACGACGAGATCGACCACGTGCAGGACACGCTGGCGTTCGAGTACGAGGCGGCGTTCCGGATCCACTTGCTGTTGCAGGGCATCGTGGCGGGGCCGGAGGAGTTCAATCTGCGCTTCAGCGAGCGGCGCACGGAGACGCCGAACCAGGTGGCGGACCTGGCGTTGAAGCTGATGGCGCTGGGCCTGCCGCCGCCGCTGGTGTGGGCGGAGATGGGCTACGACCCGGCGCAGGTGCTGGCGGCGGTGCAGGCCTGGGGTGAGCGCAGCGACCCGTACCCGCCGGCGGGCGGTGCGCCGGGCGTGCCGGGTGCGCCGGGGCAGGCCGGGGCGGCGCCGCGGGTGAGCGTGACGCCGGGCAATGCGCCGAAGGGCGGCAGTGCGACGAGCATCAGCGTGCCGGGCAGCAACGGCGGCCGCGGCCGGGGCGGCTGATGGCGGACCGCCAGGGCGCGGCGATCCGCCGGGCGAGCCAGCAGGCGCGCAATGCGATGCAGCGGCTGGACGAGGCGACGCAGGCGGGGCTGGCGCGGATCTACGGCGAGGCGGCGGCCGAGGTGCGCGCGGCGATTGCCGCGGCGGCGGTGGACGGGGCGCATGTGCGGCTGGAGCAGCTGCGCGGGCTGCTGGCGCGGATCGACGAGGTGCTGGCGGCGTTGGCCGGCGCGCGCGACGGTGTGCTGGACGAGGCGCTGCGCCAGGCCGCAGAGCTGGGCGTGCGGCCGCTGACGGCGGGCGGGCTGGCGGCGACGGGCCGCGAGGTGGCGGCGGTGCTGGACGGCGCGGCGGCGCTGCGCGCGGTGGACGAGGCGGTGCTGTTGGTGCAGCAGCTGCGTGCGGCGGACGGCCTGGTGCTGAGCGACCGGCTGTGGCGGGTGGACCGCGGCGCGCGGGAGGCGGTGCAGCGCACGGTGGAGCAGGCGGTGGTGCAGGGCTGGGGCGCGGACAAGGCGGCGCAGGCCTTCTTGCTGCGCGGGCAGGCGGTGCCGGAGGCCACTGCGCAGGCGCAGCAGGCGGCGGCGGTGGGCAAGGTGCTGCGTGGTGCGGACCACCTGGTGGACCCGAACACCGGCGCGCTGGCCAGCGTGCTGCGGGTGGCGCGCACGGAGCTGAACCGCGCGCACGGCGAGGCCTACATGGCGGGCGCTGGCCGGGCGCCGGGGGGGGTGGGCTTCCGCTTTCTGCTGAGCCCGCGGCACCCGCGGCCGGACATCTGTGACCTGTACGCGCGGCAGAACCTGCACGGGCTGGGCCCGGGCGTGTACCCGGACCGGCAGAGCTGCCCGTGGCCGGCGCACCCGAACACGCTGAGCTTTGTGGTGGCGGTGTTCGGCGACGAGGTGGGCGACGCCGAGCGGGCGGGCCGGGAGTCGACCATGGAGGCGCTGGCCAGGCTGGCGCCGGAGCTGCGCGCCGGGGTGCTGGGGCCGACGAAGGCAGGCTACTTCGACCAGGGGCTGCTGGCGCGCGGGATGGTGCGCAGCCGGGTGCGCGATGTGCGCGCCCGCCTGGTGCGCCAGGGGCGCGTCGCGCCGCTGGGCTGAGCGCGGCGCGGCGGCGCGCCGCTGCTGCGGGCGCCGGCGGTGCTGGCGCTGTTGGCGCTGTTGCGGCGCTCCCCGCACCCCTCGATCTGGAGGCTGCGCGGCCGGGCGGATGGGCCTGGCAGGGCAGGGGCGCGTGCGTGCAACGGGCTTGAACGGTGGCACGGGCAGGCGCGCAAAAACCCGTGGATGGGCCGTTGCGAAAACGCTAAGTGGTTGATCGACTAAGGCGATCCGCCCCGGATTGGGGGTGCGATTTCCACAGGTCGGGCGGCGTTTTCCACGGGTCGGGCTTCGGGCTCCACATGGGGGCTTTCGGCCACCGCTGTGCCTTCTCTTCTCTATCTCTTTGTTTTGAAAGAAGAAAGAGGAAGAGAGGGGCAGGAAAAGGGGGGAAGGGGGATCCACAGGTCGCACAAACGGTAACAAGGTGTATCCACGGGTTGGAACCCCCATCCACGGGTTTTCCGTGGATGGGCGTGGAAGCTAAGCGCTTGTCACGACTGCGTTTTCTGGCCCACGGGTTGGTCATCCACGGATCCACGCGAAAAATGCCCCTGTACCCCCCAGCGAGGCCTTTGCCGTGCCGATTTCGACCGACGAGCAAGCGATCGAGGCGTTCCTGCTGCACCTGGAGGCGTCGCGCGGGCGGCGGCCGCGCACGCTGGAGGCCTACCGGCTGGCGCTGCTGCGGCTGCGGGAGTTCCTGGGCGGGGAGAAGCGGCTGTGGGAGGCGCAGGCGGTGGAGCTGGAGGCGTTCAGCGGGATCTGGCTGCACAAGCGCGGGGTGGTGGCGCGCAGCCGCAAGCCGTATGTGAGCGCGCTGAAGGGCTTCTTCGCCTGGGCCGGCGGCGCCGGGCTGTGCAAGGCCGGCGCGGCGGCGCAGCTGCTGCACCCGAAGGTGGGCAAGCCGCTGCCGCACTCGCTGAGCCTGGCCAGCGCGGAGAAGCTGATGTGGGCGCCGGACCTGAACACGTTCACCGGGGTGCGCGACGCGGCGATGCTGGCACTGCTGATGGGCTGCGGCCTGCGGGTGAGCGGCCTGGTGGGCATGGACGAGGGCGACCTGCGCAACGCGCAGATCGAGGGGCAGACGCGCCTGGTGGCCCGGGTGGTGGAGAAGGGCCAGAAGGAGCGGATGCTGCCGGTGCCCCGCGAGGCGGAGATGCTGCTGCGGGTCTACCTGGACCACGAGGCGCTGAAGGCGCTGGACCGCAACGTGCTGGACGCGAAGGGCCAGCCGGACAAGGTGCTGTGGGTGGCGACAGTCAACAGCAAGGTGCCGGCGCACGAGCGGCGGGGCAATCACCTGCGGATTTCGCGCCAGGCGGTGTGGCGAATGATCCAGCGCTATGGCGAGCAGGTGGGCGTGCCGGCCGAGGAGCGGCACCCGCACGCGTTCAGGCACCTGTTCGGCGTGGAGCTGGCCGAGGACGAGGTCGACCTGGTCACGCGGCAGGACCTGCTGGGGCACAGCGACCCGAAGTCGACGGCGATCTATTCGGCGATGAGCATGCGCCGGCGCACCAAGGTGATGGACCGCAGCGGGCCGCTGTCGAAGGTGCGCACGCCGGTGTCCGAGATCCTGAAGCGGATGTAGGCCGGCCAGGTCGGCATGGACCCATCCCCAACCGGCCCAGCCACACAACCCCTACTGGGTGGCTGGGCGACTCTGGTCCTAAACAAGGAGAGACAGGTGCTTAGGAACGATTCCGGACCCCTCCCAAACTCTGTTACAAAGTCGGCTAAGTCATCTAGGGCACACAAACACCCCCCAACCAGTGGACTGCGCATGTCTACGGAATGCGCAGTGGGGGTGCCGGGCTCTCCTGGGACGGGAGGGCGCCATGGCCGCTGAACTGCGCAGTGCTTCGGCTGCAGCGCTGACCCTTGACCTGTGGCCGGAGCTTCCCGGGCCCCCGCCGCGCCCCGCCAGCACCCGGGTGGGGGCTCGGCAGACCCGCCCCGCCCCGCCCGCCGGGGGAGGTGGGTACCTGAACGGATGCACGCCTTCAGGACTTCGGCAGGACGCGCGCCTTCGCGAGCTCGCCGAGATCGGCCTGTCGGCGACCTGGCTGTCCGTGGCGCAGCTGCTGGGCTACGACGCCTTCGTCGCGATGTGGCGGCTGCTGTCGTCGGACCCGGCGCTGCGCAACGACGACGACCAGATCGAGCTGCGCCTGCGGCCGTTCCGGGCCTACGAGCGCTACCAGCGCAACCGCTACATCGCCACCCTGGTGCAGGCCGGCATCAAGCCCAGCGAGATCCACACCATGGTGCGGCAGGACTTGGGCGAGCACCTGAGCTACCGGCACATCAAGCGCCTGGCCGCCGCCGGGCGTGCACAGGCGCGCGCGCCCGCGGCCGCCGCGCGCGGCATGGATGAATCCAGGGCCTCGGCTCATGAAGTGCGGACGCCGGGCGTTGGTAGAGTGCGGCCATGAAGCGGGCGGTGATCTACGCACGCGTGAGCAGCGAGAACCAGGCCGAAGAGGGTCTGTCGGTCGACAGCCAGATCGAGGCCTGCAAGCGCAAGGCGGCCGAATTGGGGGCCACGGTGCTGAAGGTGTACCGGGACGACGGCGTCTCGGGCACCACGGACGCCCGGCCCGGGTTCCGGGCGGCGATCGCGCACTGCAAGATCGCCGAGCCCGAGCTGCTGATCGTGTGGTCCAGCAGCCGCTTCGCGCGCAACCAGCGGGACGCCATCGTCTACAAGGACGCGCTGGCGGCCACTGGGACGCGCCTGGTCTATGCCAGCCAGGGCATCGACCTGTGGACAGACGAGGGCTGGCTCACCGACAGCGTGCAGCAGATCTTCGACGAGGCCTACGCGCGGCAGGTGTCGAAGGACACGCGGCGATCCATGATCAGCGCGGCATCGGGGGGCTTCTTCATGGGCGGACGGGTGCCCTTCGGTTACCAGGCGGTGCTGGCCCCGGACGGCAAGCGGCGGCGCCTGGCGCCGCACCCCATAGAAGCGATCGCCCTGCAGGGCATGTTCCAGCAGAGCCTGCGCGGTGTGGGGGCGTACGGGATTGCCGTGGCGATGAACGCAGAAGGCTTGACGCTGCGAGGCCGGCCCTGGACCAAGGGCGCGGTGCTGAACATCTTGAGAAGCGAGGTCTACATGGGCGAGGTCATCTTCGGCCGCTTCGATCGCAAGCGGCGCCGGCGGCAGCCGGAAGAGAACTGGGTGCGGGTGCAGGCGCACGAGCCGCTGATCGAGCGCCAGGTGTTCGACCAGGTGCGACGCGGCCTGGCTGCGCGCGCGCCAACCGAAGGCCGCGCACCGTTCAACGCGGACCACGTCTTCGCCGGGATGATGCGCTGCGGGCTGTGCCAGTCGTCGCTGATGGTGGCCACGGGCACCGGGCGCAACGGCACCGTCTACAGCTACTACGCCTGCCGGGGCGACCTGCAGGGCCGCAAGTGCGACTTCAAGCGGCTGCCGGCCGACCGCTTCGACGAGTGGATGATGGGCGAGCTGATGCGGCGCGTGTTCACCGAGGAGAACCTGCGCACGGTCATCAAGGACCTGGACACGGCCGCCGGCGACTGGGTGAAGGAACGCGCGAGGCGGCGCACGGCGCTGGTGATGGAGCTTCGCAGCCTGGAAGGCCGCCGGGCCAAGCTGTTCGAGATCCTCGAGACCTACGGCAAGGACGCGCCGGACATCGAATCGATCGGCCCGCGCCTGCGGGAGCTGAACGACCAGCTGCAGCGCCTGGAGCTGGCGCTGGTGCGCATCGAGGACGAGGAGGGGCCGAAGCTGGGGCCGCTGACCACCTCACCGGCGGAGGCGGCGGCCGTGATGCGGCAGCTGGTGCTGGATTGCCGGGAGCCAAAGGCCCTGCGGGCCTTCGTGGCATCGATCGTGCTGGGGATCGTCGTCGACCTGACGGAAGTCCGCGTGGACTACAGCGCGGAATGTCTGGTGAGAGAGGGTGCCATGGTGGTTCATAGCACCCGAGATTGGCTCCCCGACCTGGGCTCGAACCAGGGACCTACGGATTAACAGTCCGGCGCTCTACCGACTGAGCTATCGGGGAATTGTTCGGTACGGCGATGGGTGACGGTGCAGGGCACGCGACCGTGATCGCTTCGATTTGGCTCCCCGACCTGGGCTCGAACCAGGGACCTACGGATTAACAGTCCGGCGCTCTACCGACTGAGCTATCGGGGAATCGAAGCTAGCACTATAGCATGCTTCTATCGGCCTGCGTCACATCGCGATCTGCACGGACGCGTGCCAGGTGCGCGGGGCCAGCGGGTAGAGGTAGGCGTGGTCGTACTGGTAGGGTGCTTCCTTCCAGGCGCGGCGGTCGGTGGCGTTGTCCACGCCCAGGCGCCAGACCAGGCTCTGGCCGCTCATCCTGTGCGCATAGCGCAGGCCCAGGTCCAGCCGGGTCCAGCCCGGGGTGGCGATGCTGTTGTCGGGCAGCACCATGCGCTCGCCCTCGTGCGTCAGGAAGCCCAGCAGGGCCAGGCCGGGCACGCTGGCCAGGTTGTAGGCGGCCTGCAGCTTGAGGCTGGCGGCGGGCACGTTGGTCGGGCGCAGGCCGTTCAGGCTGGCGTCGGCCGAGCCCTCGCGCCGGGCGTGCAGGGCCATCGCGCTGCCGCGCAGGTTCAGCGGCCCGGCGCGCCAGTCGGCCTCGGCCTCCAGGCCGCGGTGGCGGGCCTCGCCGTCTTCCAGGCGGGTGCAGCTGTTGGTGCTGCTGTCGCAGGCGCCCACGTCGCGCCAGGCCGGGCGGCGGATGTCGAAGGCGGCCACGCGCCAGTCCAGCGTGTCGCCCGCCTGCTTGTAGCCGGCCTCGATCTGGCGGCTCTTCAGCGCGGGCAGGGCCTGGCCGGCGTTGGTGTAGCGGTTGCGGTTGGGCGCCACCTCCGATTCGACGCCCTGGCCCCAGCTGACATAGGCCTGGCCCTGCGCCGTCAGCATGTGGCTCAGCGCCAGCCAGGGCGTGGTCACCGACTGGTCGTAGGCGGTGGCGCGCGAGCCGTCGGTGCGCACGCTCTCGCGGTGCAGGCGGCTGTGGCGCAGGCCGGCCCACAGGCTCCAGCGCGGCGCCAGGGTGATGGCGTCCTGCAGGTGCAGCTCGGTGCTGCGCTCGTCGCGCTGGGTGTTCTCGTCGGTCAGGCTGGGGTCGGCAGGCAGCACGCTCAGGCCGTCGATGGTGCCGGTGCCCACCCCGTTGTAGGCCTGGCGGTTGAAGCGGGCCTGGTAGCGCGTGGCCAGCACGCCGGCGCGGTAGCGGTGGTCCAGGCCGGCCAGCGTGGCGCGGCCCTGCACGCTGGCGTCCAGCGCGTCGCTGGTGCGGCGCTCGCCCTCGCTGCGGAAGTCGTAGAGGTCGAAGCTGCCGTCGGCGCAGTAGCGGCTGTAGTCGTTGGCCGCGCTGCAGCCGAAGGGGAAGGCGATGCGGTCGTCGCTGGCCAGGCGCTGGCGCATGGCATGCACCACCAGCTGGGTGTCGCGGGCCAGGTCCTGGGTGTAGCGCAGCGAGCCGGTGCGCCCGGCCATCACCACCGGCAGGCTCCAGGGCTGGTTGTTCAGGTTGATGCGCGGGTCGATGGCCTTGGCGTCGGGCAGGCGGCTGCCCAGCAGGCTGAAGCCGGGGGTGCTGGGCTGGCTCTGGCGGCTCCATTCGAACTCGGCCTCCAGCAGGCTGCCGGCGGCGGGCTGCCAGTCCACCGCGGCGGCGGCCAGCCGGCGCTGGCCGCGCGAGGCGAAGGTCTGCGGCTCCAGGTGCTCGGCCGCGGCGTTGACGCGCCAGCCGAAGGCGCCGCTGCGCCGGCCCACGTCCACCGCGGCGCCCAGGGCGCCGCCCTGGTCCCAGCTGAGCGTGCCGGTGGCCACCTGCTCACGCGGGCGCTTGAGCACCAGGTTGACCAGGCCGCCGGGCGCGCTGGTGCCGGCCTGCAGGCCGCTGGTGCCCTTGAGGATCTCCAGCGCCTGCTTGTTGGCCGCGGGCAGCACGGTCTCGGCGTTGATCGTCAGGCCGTCGCGGCGGTAGTTGAAGCGGTTGTCAAGCGTGAAGCCGCGCACGGCCAGCTGGCCCCAGTAGCCGGGGGCGTTGTAGGCGTCGGTGGTGCCGGCGTCCAGGCGGGTGAGGTCGCCGATGGTGGCGATGCCGGCATCGGCCAGCTGGCCGTTGCCGATCACCGTGGCCGAGAACGGCGCGCGCGACAGCGGCACGTCGCCGAAGCCGGCGACGCCGACCGGCTGCTGCGCGCTGCGGCCGCTGACGGTGACGGTTTGGGCGGCGTCCTGGGCCTGGGCGGCCAGGCTGGCGCCCAGCAGCAGCGCGGCCCGGGCCAGCGCGTGCGGACGGAAGCTTGGACGGAAGGGCGTACGGAAGGTACGGGCGTGCGGAATCGATGCCATCGTGTGCTCTCAAGGCGATGGCAGGTGGACAGACACTGGGGAGGCGGCGCGTGCGGACCACGCGGGGCGGTCGCCGGGCACCGGTTCATCAGGCTGCTTCCCTGCGCGAGGATTACCTCGGGCCGACTAAGTAAACACTTGTCGGACCTCGCCGCTCGCCCTCTTGCAAGGGTCCGCGGCAACCAGGTTCAAAGGGACTTTCTCAGTCGGGCCGAAGCCCAACACCCCTAGCGAACGCCGCGGGAGCTTGTGGCTCCCGTGACGGCCGGCAGTGTAGCGCGGGCAAGAAAAAGCCCGCCAGGTGGCGGGCTGTGGTGAGCGGGCTGCAGCTACAGCGCCTTCGGCGGTGGCTTGATCCTGGCCGGACCCGGCTCGGGCTGGTAGCCGCCGGTGGTGATCGGCTTGCTGAGGATGCGCAACCATCCCTTGCCGATCAGGGTCTGCCGGTAGGAGTTGACTGCGACGGCCTCCGCCTCCTGCGCCACCTGGTCGCCGGCAGCAATGACTTCGCCGTCGTCGGTGATGATGGCCAGGCGGGCGCGTCGGCCGTCGACGGTGACGATCAGGCCCTCGTGGCTGACTGCGCTGATCACGACGCCGGGGATGGCGCCGGTCGGTTGGGTACCGATCATTGGGTTGCTCCTGCGCGCAGCTGCTTGGCCGCGATGTGCATGCGGTTAATCTCGCGCTCGCTCCACTCGGCGGCGGTCATGGCGGTGGTCTGGTCGACCAGCTCGGCAAGCAGGTCCATAACCACCACGCCGCGGCGCGCGATGGCCAGGTCGGGGCCGTCGAAGAGCACACGGCCGGTGCGGCTGTAGCGCTCGACCAGGCGTGTGGCCACCTCAAGCTGCTCGTCCATCTCGGGCTGGCCGGTGGCCAGCAGCTGGGCGGCCTTCCACCAACACAGCACGCTGCTGGTGTAGTCCCACACCATCGAGGCCTCGGCTTGGCCTGTGGCGATCGCGTCCAAGTTCTGGATGTGGGCCAGGCCCAGGTCGCGCAGCTGGTCGGTGCGCAGGCGCGGTCGGAAGGCCCGCGGCATGCGGTCCAGCAGCAGCTGCCTGCGGGCGGATTGGGCGGCCTGCCTGGCCGCGAAGCGGTGGGGGTGCTTGGCCATGGTCAGAACGGAATCACGTCGTCTTCGCCCAGGTCCAGCAGCACGGCCACGCGCCGCTCGCCCCAGGGTTTGCCATTGATGGTGGTGTGCGTCGGCACCACAGTGGTCACAGCCGCTGCGTGGGCCGCGAAGATCACGAAGCGCCGGTCAGGGTGTGCGGCGGCCAGGCGCAGCGCCTCGGCCTCGGCCACCGGGCGGGACGGCTGCAGGATGGCCGGCCGCTTCGGCTCGGGCATGCGCTGCGGCAGGCTGTGTGCGTAGGCATTTGGCTGGCCCAGGCGCCCGGGCCACTCGTGGGCGTCGGTGCAGTCGACGATGAGGCAGGGGGTGTCGTCAGCCACGCGGCACCTCGTCGTGGGTGCGCCCGTCCAGCAGGCGGCCGGTGACCTTCTTGCCGATGCGCGCAAAGTCCTGATAGTCCTGCCGCTGCACCTGTAGCCGGCCTTCGAGCTGCCGGTTACTGCCGTCCTCCGCGAAGCACTCCTCCCCGCTGGGAAGTTCCACGGGCAGCCACTCGCCCCACTGCTTGAACAGGAACGGCACGCCCGCCGCCGCGCACTGGTCGCGCAGGCTGCGGGCCCAGTCAGGGTGCATCGGCCGGGCCTTGGGGCCGGACTCGCCGCCGCAGATCACCCAGTCGACGTGGCTGCCATCCGGGCCGGCGCACATCGGCACGTCCAGGCCGAGGTCGATGGGCCCCAGCATAGGCTCGACGCTCAAGAACCGCACCGCCGCCGGCACGCATTGCAGCTTCGGCAGGTCGCGGTCTGCCTCGGTCTGGTTGACGACGGTGGCGCCCAGCCAGACATTGCGGCCGATTACGTCGAACGCCAAGCCGTCGTCCTGCAGGTACTTGGCGGCGTTGCCGATGCGCTTCGTGAGCAGAAGCCAGTCCAGGTTGGGCGTGTCGGCGATCAGCTTGAACAGGTCCATGCGCCAGGCGTCTGGAATTTCGTTGTCGAACACGTCGGCCAGCGACGCGCAGAACACCCTCCGGCGGTGGCCGTGCTGGGCCTGGAATTCGGCCGCCTGCCGTTGCCAGCGCCGAGGCGCTTCCCAGGTGTCCGGTGCAGTGCGGCGCCGCGGCTGTCCAGGGCCCCAGGCCACACCCAGCGTGCGCGCCGGCGTACTGCGGGCCGCGTAGCAGTCATCGCAGGCCGGGCTGACGCGCGTGCAGCCGATCCACGGGTTGAAGGTGCTGTCGCACCACTCGATGTTGGTGGCCTCGGCCATGCTCAAGACCTCCGCCCGTCGCGCGGCACGCACACCGCGCGCAGGTCCTTCAGCGTCCGCGCAACCAGCGGCGCTACCGCGGCGCGGGCGCTCTCGCAGGCCGCCTGGGTGGGCCAGCCGGGCACAGTGGCCAGCGTCACAGCGGGGTTGGCGCCGGTGGGCGCGCCGGTCACCAGGATGATCAGGATCCACTCGGTCACGGCTTGGCCCCTCCGATCTTCGCCTGCGCGGCCGCCAGCACCAGGGCCGACGGGTCGACCGGGTCGTCCAGCTCGCGCCTGTCCACCTGGCGCATGGCCGCATCCACGATACGGTGCGTGATGGTGGCGCCGAAGACGGCCCGGATGTCCAGCAGCAGCCCGGTGACCAGGGCGGTGTGCATGGCCGACAGGCCCGAGACACCGCAGTGCCGCGCGGCAGCCAGCGCCGCCTGGTCGAGCACGTCATTGACCAGGCGCAGGGCTACCTCCTCGGGCAGCCCGTGCAAGGTGAGTGGCGCTGGCGTGGTGAAGGTCATCGTGGGGCGCGGCATCACACCCTCGCCAGCTCGTGGTCGCGCGTCACGCGGAAGCCCGCGGCGTTGCGGTGGCCACCGCCACCGAAGCCCTCGGCGATGTTGGCCACGTCCAGCCCGCCGTCCCAGCTGCGCAGGCTGAACTGGCGGTGCTCGGCCGTGTCCCAGTAGACCGCCGCGAAAGGCTCGCCCTGGCACATCAGCTCGCCGGCGTCGCTGGCCATGATGTGGGGCAGGCTGGCGGCCCACACCTCGTGGCCGGCGATGGTCATGCGGCGCCGGCAGGTGTCCACCAGCTCGCGCACGTCCTTGCGGTGCTTGCGCTCGATGGCGGCGCCCTGGGCCGTCATGCCCAGCAGGTCGCTGGCATCGGCGGCCATCAGCTTGTCCCAGGTCTCGAAGGTGTAGTCCAGGCTGAACACCGTGGCCTGGATCTCGCGCGTGTGCGGCAGGCGGAAGCGCCACAGGTCCCGGTCCTCGATGTGACCCAGCAGCAGCGGGCGCGGCTGGCCGTTCATCAGGTAGTCCCAGGCCAGCGTGGCGCCGCTGCGCTCCAGGTCGGTGTAGCTGATCAGGCCGGGCAGGCCCGCCAGGTCCTCGATGGCGGTCTTGTGGTGGTCGATCAGCGTCACGCTGCGGGCCTTGGCCAGCATGTCGGCCACCACCGCGCGCTTGTAGCTGAAGTCCACCAGGTACACGTCGCGGCCGGTCACGTCGGGCGGCTCGTAGCCGTAGCGGCCGGGCACGAACTCGGGGTAGGGCCGCGCGCCATTGACCGTGTAGTGGTGGTGGAACGCCCAGGCCGCGCCGAAGCCGTCCGCGCAGTTGTGGTGGTAGATCACCAGCGGCGGCCGTGCCACGGCGGGCGCCTGCTGGCCGGGACCGAGGGCTTCGCCCCCCTCGGTGGTGGGCGTGCGCTCAGTCGTCAGCATCGCTCGGTCCTTCGTCGGTCTGATCCTGCTGGCCGCTGCCGGCCTCGGTGGTGGTGGCGGGGCCGCTGGCGGCCGCGCTGTGCTGCTGCACGAAGGCCTCGGTCGGCGTCAGCTCTCGGCGGGCGGAGCCCGCCGCACTTCCTGCTGCACCCCCGCCCTTGTGCACCTGTGCGTGCGCCTCGGCCTTGGCGTCGGCCCACACGCGATTCAGGTCGACAGCGAACTCACGCGCCAGGCGGCGGGTGACGTCCATGTGCTCTTCGAGCGCGCTGGGGCCGCCGCTCATGTCCAGGCCCTGCAGCTCGGTCAGCACCAGCAGGGCCATCAGCAGCTCGCCCAGCTCGCGGCCGCTGATGCCGTCGAGCCGCGCCTTGAAATCGGCGTTGAAGTTGGCGATGCGCCCGCCCATGTAGGTCGCATCGCCGGCCCACCCGCGCTGTTCGTACAGCAGCGTGGCGCCCTCGTAGGTCAGGTCGTAGAACAGCAGCTCCACGGCAAGGCGCAGCCCCAGCAGCGGCAGCTGCGCGCCGGTGGCGAAGGCGGCGCACAGCTCGGCGAACAGCTTCTGCTCGAACAGGCCTCCGGCCGCGCGCCGCGCCCGGCGCATGGCTTCCACCTCGGCTGCCTCCTCGGCCGCCTCGTCGCGTTGGCCGCTCCCCCTGCCCCCCTCGCCGGCGGCCCGGCCAGCAGGCGAGGGCGCCGCGGTGTGTGCAGGCTTCGCGCTGGGCGAAGCCGCTGGCGCCGGGGCTGCGGCCGGGGCGGCCGGCGCGGCGCTGCTGGGCTTTCGCGCGCCCACGGTCTGCTCGCGCAGCAGGCCGCGGGCCTTCAGGGCGGTGCGTGCCAGGGCCTCGGTCACCAGTTCCACCGGCGCGGCGTCGGGCAGGTCGACCACCACCACCTGGCCCTTGTTCTTGGGCATCTCCAGCGCCGGGCCCAGGATGCTGCGCAGCGGGCGGCCGCTGTCGGTCAGTGCGGGGCAGGGCTCGTCCAGCCGGTAGTGGCCCACGGGCGCGGCGCCAGGGGTGGGCAGTACGCGCCGCGCGTCGGCGCCCTGCAGCACGGTGCGGCCGGCGTTACGCGCGGCCTGCAGCAGCTGCTGGTGTGCCTCTTCGGCCTTGGCCTGGTAGCAGCGGGCGTCCAGGCACATGTCGCCGATGGTCACGTCTGCAAACAGGTCAGGCGCGGCGCCGCTGCGCTTGGGGCAGTCGCTGCACGGGCCGGCCACCGCGTAGTTGGCGGCGGTGTCGAAGCGCGCCAGGCTCAGCCGCAGCATGAACTCCTTCTGCAGGAACTCGGCCGCCTGGCGGAAGCTGAACGGGTCGCCCGCCCAGCCCGCCACGATGCGCGCCGTGGCCCGCGCCTGCTCGGCCTGGTCGGGCATGCGCGCGATCAGCAGCGCCACGCTGGCCGTCAGCTTGCCGGCATAGAAGGCCTCGCGCCCGGCGGGGCACAGTGCCAGCAGCTTCAGGCGCTGATAGACGTAGCTGGGGCTCTTGCCCACGCGCGCGGCGATCTCCTCCACCGTGCCAAAGCCCTGCAGCCCATCGGGCTTGCGCAGCAGGGCCTCGTAGCCCTCGGCCTCTTCCATCGGGTGCAGGTCGCTGCGCTGCAGGTTCTCCACCAGCTGCACCTCGATCACCTCCAGGTCGGTGTACTCGCGCACGATGGCGTCCAGCGCCGGCAGGCCCGCCTGCTGCGCGGCGCGCCAGCGCGTCTCGCCCACCACGATCTCGTAGGGCGGCCGGCCGTCGCCGGCGGTGTGCGCAGGGTTGCTGCGCACGCGGATGGGCGAGATCTGGCCCACCTGCAGCATGCTGGCCGCGATCTGCGCCACGCGGTCGGGGTCGAAGTGCTTGCGCGGGTTGGTCGGGCTGGGCGTGAGCTGGCCGGGGGCCAGGCGCACCGCGTGTTCCAGCTCGCCGCTGGGCTGCACCGTGGGCTTCAGGGTGGGCAGCGCCATGTCGGGCTGCGGGGCGGTGGCGGGGGTGGTCATGCCTCGGCGTCTCCAGTGACGGGGTGGGTGGCAGCACCACGCAGCTGCAGCGCAAAGCTCAGCTCGTGGTAGCGGTCGATGAAGGCTTGGCGCCAGTCCTGCCAGGTCAGCGCGTCACGCTGGCGCAGCTGCACCCAGGGCACGGCGTGCACGCCGTGGGTCCAGGCGGGGCCGCAGGGCGGCAGCAGGTCGCGGCGCTCGGTGGCCAGGGCTGTCAGGTCGGCGTGCTTGATGGCGGCCCACCAGGCCGGCGGCACGCCGCGCAGGCCGAAGACGGCGTGGAAGTGCTCTTCCCATTCCGACTCGAAGCGCTTCCAGCCCGGGCCGATGATCGGCTTGGCCGGGGCGGCGATGTCGTTGGTGATGCACTCGTGCGCGTCGTGCAGCAGGCCGGCCAGCAACAGCAGCGGGTGGCAGCCCGGGTGCTCGCGCTCCAGGATCTCGGCCACCAGCAGGCTGTGCTCGGCCACGCTGTTGGGGCGCACCGCATGGCCGGTGAAGCGGTTGATGGTGGCCAGGCTGTGGGCGATGCTCTCGATGGGCAGGGCGCCGGCAGTGCCGATGGGGTCCGTGAATTCGATGACGCGGCCGCAGCTGGTGAGAATCCAGGTCATCGCCAGCCCTTCCGGCCCTGCTGGGCGCGCACGCGGGGGATGTACCAGGTGATGGTGCCGTGCGCGTCGCGCTCGCAGGCAATGCGCTGGTCGGCGCGCAGTGCATACAGCACCTGGCGCGTCTCGCCCGCGTCCAGGTGCAGGTGGTGGGCCACGCCCAGCGTGTCGACCCCCTCGGGGCGCAGCGCCAGGAACTGCAGCGTGTCCACGCGTGCGCGGCTGCCGGCACGGCAGTTCTGCGCGGTCACGGTCTCGCCGGGTGGTGGTGCAAGGGGCATGGGTGCTCCGGGTGGGATCGGGGGTGGTCAGTCGTCGTCGCGGTCGCCGGCGGCCAGGCGCTTGCGGTCTACGCCGGCCGGCGGTGGGCTGGGCACGGGGCGCGCTGCCGGCGCAGCCAGCCGGGGCGCAGGCGCGGCGGTGGGCGCCTGCCGGGGCCGCTGCTGCTGCTGCTGCTGCTGGATGGCCTGGCGGGCGGCCAGCGCGCGGCGCACGGCCTCAGCCCGCACCAGCGTGCGCAGCATCGGCTGGGCCATGGCCTCGGTGAAGGTGGGCGGCCAGTCTGGCCGGCGGCGCACGCGCCAGGCTGCGGCCAGATCGTCCAGACTGATCTGCAGGGGCTGGCGCTTGGGCACAGTGCGTCCTTCAGGCCCGCAGGCCCGGGAAGTCCAGGTGGTGCGCCTCGGGCCCGCAGGGGCCGTGGGTGCGGCGCGCGTCGTCCACCGGAACGGCGCGCGCCTGGCCGGCCACGGCGGGGCATGTGCACTGCCGCTGCTCAGCCGGGCCGCGGCCGTGGCTGCACAGCTGGCAGGCCCGGTAGGGCAGGGGGGTGAACAGCAGCACCATGGCAGCCGCCCTAGGCGTGGCGCAGCGCATCGATCACCGCGTGGGCCAGCAGCACCAGCAGGCCGGTGGTGAGCGCGCCACAGACGGCGCCGCACACCGCGCCCCAGGCCCAGCCAGCCACATAGCCGCGCCGGTAGGCGGGCTGGGCGGCGTCATACCCCTGGTGGCCGGCTACCACGGCAGCCACCCGCGGGCGTAGGCGTGGCTCAGCAGCAGGCTGGCCACGATGGCGGCGCCGTACATGGCGGCGTACAGCAGGGGGCGGCGGCGCTCGTCGTCCCACATGCCGATGGGGCGGGGCGTGCTCATGCCTGCACCCAGGTCATCGGCACGTCGGCGAGGAACGCCTCCCAGGCGGCCATGCTGGCGGCCTGGCGGGCGGTGAGCAGCAGCGCGGCGCTCATCACGCGGCCTGCTCGCTACGGTGCGGTGCGGGCTGACCGGCCGCGGCGGTGTTCGTGATGCCCATCGTGGGTCCCTCATGGGTTTCCGATGGGCGTAATCTACAACTGTTGTGTTCTGATGGTCAACAACTGTTGTTGACCTGGAATCCTGATGTTGTAAGCAGGCAAAAGAAAGGCCCGCCTAGGCGGGCCGGTGTGGACCTGAGCTTGTCAGCGGGACGCTACCGCGAAGAATCCGTCCGACCGGTCGGGCAGCAAGCCCGCGGCGACGAGCTGCTTCCGTGCGCCAGCCTGGCTGACGATGGCGACACCAGAGACCTCGCGGCCAGCCAAGGGACACGCTAAGCCGCTGAAGCTGATAGTGATTCGCAGGGGATGCTTTCCGGCCTTCGCGGGTGTGGCTGTGCCGATGGCGTTGCAGTAGTCCGTGGACGCGGTTATCCGGCCATCGGCTGCAATCTGAAGAGTCACCCGGCTCACCCCGTCCGCGCTGCCGGCAGTGCCTGTCCAACTGCCGGCGAACTCCGCGAGGTCAGCCTCAGTGTCATAGATCGTGTTGTAGGTCGCGGCAATCTGGTAACTCAGCGACCCGACAGCGGCGGTGCCGGACAGGTAGTTCTTTGTGCCATACGCACCCGCAATGGTGCCGGAGGTCACGCTCAGCAACCGGGCGTTGTAGTCGGTCAAGGCCCCGGAGAAGGATGCGCCGCTGGTCGAGACGGAGCCGAACATCAGGCCCTCGATCGTCCCGGACCGGGTGTAGACGACGTAGGCTGTGCCGTCGCCCAGGATCACTGTGCCGAAGGTATAGGCACCAGCCGACCCTTCCCAGTAGCCTTCCACGCTGCCCGCCGTGGTGACGGGTGGCGCCGTCGTTTCGCCGCCGCCGCTGCCTGACGTACCACTGTCCACTGGGCAGGTAGCGCAGACGAGCCGCGATCCTGCATCTTCGGAACTGCCCCCGCCGCAGGCACTGAGGGCGGTGGCCATGGCTGCGATGAGCAGACGGTGCATGCAGGTACCTTGCGCGATGCGGATGTTGGCTGTAGGGGTTGCCACTCCCCCAAGGGTGTGCACCCAATGGCGGGGGGGATAGCGCAACCATTGATCTACCTCATGCGATAGCCTAAGCCTACAAAGGTAGTCGGGGACGGTGTGATGCGGGAGACATGGATCGGTTGCGCACTGGTGCGCTTTGAACGATCTGCCAGTGGCGTGCTGGTGGTGCGGGTTGCTGGCGTAGCGACCGTCCAGTCGCTAACCGCGATTGCGCGGGAGATCTGGACGGGGCGAGCGACGAACTCCGACGCATTCATGGTCGACTGCCGCGCGGCTGCAGTGGCTGCCAGCCAGGACGAAATCCTGTCAATCCCAGTCGCGCCCGAGGCGGACCGAAACAGGCCTGGGGCGTTTGTGGCGACGCCCCAACTCGTGCCGCTGCTTTGTAGCCACGCGAAGCGCATGGCCTTGGCTGGTTTCTGGAGGCGGACGTTTCTGGACACCGGCTCTGCCTATGAGTGGCTGGCGCGCCGAGTGTCAGCGGGGCGCGCTGCAGGGACTGCGCCAGGCGTTGGCGGTGGCGATGAAGCCTCAAGGTACTGAGGTAGCGAGCGCGCGGCGGTACGTGAGGCCTCGCAGTCGTCGAGCGCTTTGTTGATCGCGGCTTGGATGTAGCCGCGGTCCTCGTCCGTGCAGGCGTCCCAGCGGTCGCGGTTGACGCGGTTGAACGGCCAGTCGGTGTCAGCTGGCCTGCCCTTGCCGCTCAAGAGCCACCGCAGCGACACGCTCAGTGCATCGGCGAGTTGTGGCGCGAACTCCGAGGTCGCCGAGTTTCGTTGCTCCAGAACGCTGATGACCTGCTGAGACACCAGGGGGCGCTCGCCTGACTCATCCATACCGATCCGGCGAGAAAGCTCGGTAGCGGTCCAGCCACGCGCCTCGCGTGCGATCTGAAGCCGACGGCCTAGGCGCTCCGGGGTGCTGGGGTCACGGCTGCTGGCGGGTGATCGTGGCTTTGCCATTGCCGCAGTTTGACAACAGGCGTTGTTTAGGAGAAACAACAGCTGTTCCAACAAACAAAACAACTGTTGTACGATTGGGCATGGCAAGTCTGAAGACGGCAATCGATGCGACCGGCGGCCAAGCTGCCCTGGCGGCTGCCATCGGTGTCAAGCAGCAGCACATCTGGAACTGGCTCAACAGGCCGGGTGGCGTGCCGGTCGAGCACTGCGCGGCCATCGAGGCTGCCACTGCGGGGACCGTGCGGCGCTGGCACCTTCGTCCGCACGACTGGCATCGCATCTGGCCCGAGTTGATCGGAGCACCAGAGGCGCCCGCTGTAGTGACCGGCAATGCTGCTGCGCACAGCTGACGGCACGTCATGGCGCGCTCGTCTACGTTCTCCTCCGCCGCGCCGTCGAACCGGCGCGGATTCGCCCGGTTGGCCGTTGCCGCCCGGGCGCTTTTCTTCACGGCTGGTCGTTTGCATGCGGCCAGTTTCATCGCCCGCGCCACCCGGCGCCACGTCAACGGTTCAGGAGACCTGACATGACCACGTCCGTCCAGAGCGCCATCTTCCGCCTGGTGCACGACTACCCCGGCGGTGCCGGCGCCTTGGGCCCGGTGCTGGGCAAGCGCGGCGACTCGCTGTCGCACGAGGTGTCGCCCGTCTACCCCACGGCCAAGATCGGCCTGCTTGATGCCGTCAAGCTCAGCCTCTTCACCGGCGACCGCCAGGTGCTCAACGCCTGGGCCGGCGACATGGGCTGCATGGTGGTGCCGCTGGCCGCCGATGTGCCGGGCGTCGAGGGCATCGGCACGCGCACCGCGGTGCTGGCCAAGGAGTTTGCCGACCTGATGGGCACGCTGGCGGCTGACCTGGCCGACGGCGATGTGTCCACCAACGACCTGGCCCGCATCGACCGCGAGGCCAGCGAGCTGGTCAGCGCCATCCAGGCGCTGCTGGGCGCGGTGCGCGCCATGCACCAGGCGCCGCGTGATGCGGCCGATCCGCAGCACCTGCGGGCCGTCGGCTGAGGGCGGCACGGTCGATGTCCACCTGGTCGGGCAGTCTCACCCCCGCATCCGATCCGTCTGAGCGCCTCAGCGCCGACGATCAGGCCACCCAGCGCGAGGCCCAGTTCCTGGCCGCCGCGGTGGCGCGGCAGGTCCAGCGTGCCGCCGGCACCCGGCATGTGCAGGGTGTGTGCAGCAACTGCGGCCAGCGCTGCCTGCCGCTGGCCGTGTACTGCGACGGCGACTGCCGCGCCGACCATGAGGACCGCCTGCAGGTGCTGCGGCGCCAGGGGCGCGCATGACGATGCAGCCTGACGAAGCTGAGCTGCCCCGCAGCCGGGATGAGCGTCTGCAGGCCGCGCGCGCCGCCCGCCTGGCTGAGCGGCAGGCCATGGCTGACCAGCTGCGCGCCGCCATGCCCGCCGCGATGGCCCAGCTGCCGCAGTGGCTGCTGTGGCGCTTGGAGGATGTGCCCGGCCGCAGCAAGCCGGCCAAGGTGCCGTACTACGCCAGCGGTCAGCGCCGCCGGGGCGAAATGGGCACGCCGCAAGACCGGGCGGCCCTGGTACCGCTGGACGTGGCGCTGCAACGCCTGCAGCGCGGGCCGCAGTGGTCGGGCATCGGCTTCGCCTTCCTGGCCGGTGACGGGCTGATCGGCATTGACGTCGACCACGCCATCGATGCCGCTACCGGCGAGCCGTCTGATCTGTGCCGCCTGGTGGTGGAAAGCTGCGACAGCTACACCGAGCTCAGCCCCAGCGGCACCGGCGTGCACGTGATCGTGGCCGGTGAGTGCCAGACCTTCAAGGACGATGTGCTGGGCCTGGAGGTGTACGCCGGCGCGCGCTACTTCACCTGCACCGGCCGGCCCGTGCCGTGGGCGGCCACGCCGGCGGACGTGCGCCCGGTGGCGCCCGAGGTGCTGGCCTACCTGCGCGAGCTGGTGGACGACAGCCGCGAGCGCCAGCGCGCGGCGCGCGCGGCCGCGGTGGCACCGCCGTCTGCAGACGCGCCGCCCGATGCGCCAGCCCCCGCACCACCGGCCCCGCCCGCACCCACCCAGCAGGTGAGGCCGCCAGCCCCCGCGCCGGCGGTGCCGGCGGGCTCTGGTGGCGACGACTTCAAGCGCGTGAACGACGCGGCCATGGCGGCGCTGCACCAGTGGGTGCCGGCGCTGCTGCCCGAGGCGCAGGAGCGCGGGGCGGGCAAGGGCTACCGCGTCACCAGCAAGGCGCTGGGGCGTGATCTGCAGGAAGACCTGAGCATCCTGCCCAGCGGGATCGTCGACTTCGGCGTGCACGACATTGGCGACGCGCGGCAGGGCAAGCGCTCGCCCGTCGACCTGGTGATGGAGTGGGGCAGCCGCGTTGGCGTGGCCGCCGACAAGCCGGCCGAGGCGCTGCGCTGGCTGGCGGACAGGCTGGGCATCGCGCTGGCGCGGCCGGCGCTGCGGCGAGTGGATGGTGCAGCGCCTCGGGCGGAGGCCCCTGCTGGGCGGGGCGCGCGCCCAGGCGCGCCACAGCAGGGGGAGGGCGACGCCCGCTCGGGCCCTGCTGCCGGCCAGCCCGCCGCGGCCGACGATGGCGACGATAGAGGCGCCGGGCCCGACGATGAAGGCGGCGATGGTGGTGGTGGCGGCTCCGGCCGCGGCAAGATTCCGCCGGAGGTGTGGGCCAAGGTCGAGGCGATGATGGGGCGCTTCGCGCTGGTCTATGGCACTGACACGGCATGGGACCGCGACAAGCTCAAGCTGGTGCGTATCCCGGCGATGCGGCTGGCGCTTGGTGGCCTGCCGGTCAAGCTGTGGCTGGCCAGCGATGCGCGCGACATGGTCGACGCTGAGGACCTGGTGTTCGAGCCCGACGAGGACGTGCAGCCGCCACGGATCAACATGTGGAACGGGCTGGATCTGCAGCCTGTGCCATGCGAGCCGGCGGACGTGGACGTGATGCTGCAGCTGCTGCGGCACCTGTGCAGCGAGACGCGGATCCTGGACGCCGATGGCAAGCCTATGGCCAGTGCGGTGGATGATGTGGTGCACTGGGTGCTGTGCTGGCTGGCGCTGCCGTTGAAGCGGCCGGGCACCAAGCTCGCCTCAGCTGTGGTGATGCACGGTGCACAGGGCACTGGCAAGAACATCTTCTTCGATGCCTGGCGCGACCTGTACGGCACCTACGGCATCACGGTCACGCAGACCGAGCTGGAAGACAAGTACAACGGCTGGGTCAGCCGCAAGCTGGCGGTGGTCGGCGACGAGGTGGTCTCGCGCGCCGAGATGTACCACAACAAGAACCGGCTGAAGCTGATCGTGACGCAGCGCGACAAGTTCGCGATCCGCGATCTGTTCACGGCGACGCGCTGGGAGAGCAACCACGCGAACGTGGTGTTCCTGTCGAATGAAACCGAGCCGCTGGTGCTTGAGGACCGCGATCGGCGCTACCTGGTCGTCTACACCCCGCTGGAAGCGCCAGAGGAGCTGTACCAGCGCGCACGCGCCTTCCTGGCCGACGGCGGCAGGGCGATGTGGCTGGACTACCTGCTGAGCTACGACCTGGCCGGCTTCGAGGCCCACACCAAGCCGCCGCTCACCGAGGCCAAGCGGGCGCTGATCGAGGCGAACTGGCGCCCGGCCGTGCGGTTCGTTCACGACTGGCTGGAAGGGATGCTGGACCTGCCGGTGCGCGTGTGCAGCGTGGAACAGCTCTACCGTGCCTTCAAGCGCTGGTGCGACCAGACGGGCGAGCGGTGGCCGCCGTCGCAGCCGAAGTTCACGACCGAGATCAATCGATGGGTCAGCGAGTCGCGCAGGCGTGGGGCGAACGGGCAGTTCCCACCGCTGCGCCTGACCTACAAGGTGATCGGCCTGGCCGAGACGGCCACGAAGCGCAAGTCGGCCCGGTGCTTCGTGCCGATCGATTGCAGGCCAGAACCGGGTGTGACCGAGGGGGCGTGGGCCTGGGATGCCATCCAGGCCTTCGAGCATGACCTGTGGGTATTCCTTGGCCGCCGGCCTGCCGTAGACGAGGGCAGCACATGAGCTCTTTCTACTGCGTTTCGCTCTGGTTGCGCCGTAAGTCGTTATCGCTACGCGATTTACGCGGTTACGCGCGTATCGCCCATAGGCGTGTGCATGTGCGTGATGGAAGATCGATCGCCGGACAGCGGCATTGGTGCGTGCGGACGATGGCGTAACGACGTGTTCGGCGTAGCGACAAGCACTTAGCGCGTAACGGACGCGTAACGAGCATGCAACGCGCGCGTGCGCCTTTCGTTCTTCGATCTCTTTCAGGAAAGGGGTGGTGTTGATGGGGAAGATTCGTGGGACCGGCCAGCCGGCCAGCTCAGCGGCTGCTGACCGTGTTGAACCGCAGGTCGACGCGATGCTGATCAACTGGGGGCGGTGGGCCCGCGGTGGTGGTGAGTCCAGCGGTGGCGCCTCGGGCGTGTGGCGCTTCGCGTCGCGCGGCAGCCGGGCCGCGGCCTATCACGGCGCGTTGACGGTGGTGCCCATCGATGTGCAGCAGGCCAGGGCAGTGGAGGCGGTGGTGTGTGCACCAGGTTTCAGCCCGCTGTTCCGCGGCCTGCTGCGGGCCCACTACGTGCAGCAGACCCACCAGGCGCGCACCTGCCGCGAGCTGGGCATCCTGCCGCCGACCTATGAGCACTGGCTCTGGCGGGCGGCGCAGCACTTCGTCGAGCGCTCGCGCTGTGTGCAAAATCTGGCCGCGTCCTGTTGACGTTGGCTGAAACCCAGCCACATAATCGCGCCCACAATTGATCCCGTCCGCCGCACGTCGGTGAGTAGCAGTAGCGCGAAGCGCTGCTGCTGCTTTGGAAGACAAGACACTGACGCGCCGGATCACCGCAAGCCCCGATGGCCAAACGCCTCGGGGCTTTTTTCATGGCCGTTGCAGCCCCCAAGCCCTGCTGCCATCCCGGGTGTCGAGCCCTGGTGCACGATGGGACGAGCCGCTGCATGGACCACAAGCGCCGCGCCTGGATGCCGGCGCTGTCTGTGGTCAATCGCGTGACGGGCAGGCGTCTGCAATCCATGCGCGCCGCGCTGTTCATGCGCGAGCCGCTGTGCCGGAGCTGCTCGGAGCGCGGCTTCTCCGTCATCGCCACGCAGCGCGATCACATCGTGTCGCTTGCCGAAGGCGGCACCGATGACGACAGCAACGTGCAGCCGCTGTGCGACGGCTGCCACAGCCAGAAGACCCTGGCCGAGGCCCTGCGCGGCCGCGGCCTGGCCGCCCGCCCCTCGCTGCCCCTGGCCGGGCCCGCGGCGCTGCCGGTGCCCCACCAGCCTCCACCGGCGGTCGGACACCCCGGGGGGGCCGAAATCTCTGGAGCCCCTCAAGTGGAAACCGATCCCCAAGTCAAACTTTTGTGCGCGGGAGTTTCCACCGGGGGGGTACCCCATTCGGCCGTCGAGGTGGCATCGTGACCGGTACGCGTGGCCCCAAGAGCCTGCCGGGGAACGTGCACCAGATCCGCGGCAACCCGTCGAAACTGCCGCTGTCTCAGCTCATGGACGAGCTGCAGCCGCTGGTCGAAATCCCCAACTGCCCGGCACACCTGCTGCCCGAGGCGCGGCGCGAGTGGAAGCGCATCGTCCCCGAGCTGGAACGCTACGGCCTCATCAGCAAGCTGGACCGGTCAGCCCTGGCGCTGTACTGCCAGGCCTACGCGCGCTGGGTCTGGGCCGAGCAGCAATTGCAGGCCGCGGCAGCAGCGGCCGCCAAGGGACGAGCTGAGGCCGAAGCCGAGGGCAAGTCCTGGGCGGGCGGAGACGGCTACACCGTGCCTACGCCCAACGGCCACATGACGTACAGCCCGCACTGGGTGATCAGCAACAAGGCGCAGGAGCAGGTGCACAAGTTCCTCGCTGAGTTCGGCCTCAGCCCGGTCAACCGGGGTCGGGTGTCGATGAGCAACAACCGCCAGGCCGACTGGATCGGCCATGGCGACCGGGACGACGAGAAGCCGCAGGGCTTCGGCGCGCTGTGACGGTATGAAGGACTACGCCGCCATCGCCACCCGCTACGCGCAGGACGTCATCGACGGCCGCATCCCCGCGTGCAAGTGGGTTCAGCTGGCCGCCCAGCGGCACATGCGCGACCTGGCGCGCGCCGGCTCGGCCGGCTTCCCGTACGTGTGGAACCCCGAGCTGAAGGACACCAAGGGCAAGGCCTTCCGGCCGGCCGACCGGATCTGCGGCTTCGTCGAGCTGATGCCGCACATCAAGGGTGACTGGGCCGCACGCAACGAACTGGTGCGTCTGGAGTCGTGGCAGGTCTTCTGCCTGGCCAGCATCTATGGTTGGGTGCACCAGGGCACGCTGAAGCGCCGGTTCCTGAAGGCAGACCTGTACGTGCCGCGCAAGAACGCCAAGTCGACGAAGGCGGCCGGCGTCGGCAACTTCATGCTCGCGGCAGATGGCGAGCACGGCGCCGAGGTCTACAGCGGCGCCACCAGCCAGAAGCAGGCGCTTGAAGTCTTCCGCCCGGCGCAGCTGATGGCGAAGATGAACGCAGCATTCCGCTCGCATTACGGCGTGCTGGTCAACGCCAGCAACCTGGCGGTGCTCGACACGAACAGCAAGTTCGAACCGCTGATCGGCAAGCCCGGCGATGGCGCGTCGCCCAGCTGTGCGATCGTCGACGAGTACCACGAGCATGCCACCAGCGAGCTGTACGACACCATGTGGACCGGCATGGGCGCCCGCAGCCAGCCGCTGCTGCTGGTGATCACCACCGCCGGCAACAACATCGGCGGCCCCGCCTACACGCACCAGGTTGAGCTGCAGAAGATCCTGCAGGGCGTCACCGTCGACGAGACCCGCTGGGGGATCATCTATGGCATCGACGCCGACGACGACTGGACGGACCCGGCCGTCCTGCGCAAGGCCAACCCGAACTTCGGGGTCAGCGTCAGCGCCGAGTTCCTGGAGGCCGCCCAGCGCGAAGCGATCAACGACCCACGCAAGCAGGCGGTCTTCAAGACCAAGCACCTGAACGTGTGGGTCAACAGCGGCAGTCCTTGGATCGACATCGCCAAGCTGCAGGCGTGTGGCGACACCAACCTTCGCGAGGAAGACTTCCGCGGCGAGACCTGCTGGTTGGGGACCGACTTGGCCAGCAAGACCGACATCGCCAGCAAGGCCAAGGTCTTCCGCCGCCGGGAGGCCGACGGCCGCGTGCACACCTACCTGTTCACCCGCAACTATCTGCCGCAGGCCTGTGTGCAGCGTCCTGAGAACGGGCACTACCAAGGCTGGGTGGCGCAGGGCATGCTGACCCAGACTCCCGGCAACATGATCGACCTGGGCTACATCAGCGATGCCATCCAGGCAGACGCCGAGATGCACGTGGTGGCCGAGATCGGCATGGACGCCTGGGGCTCGCGCGAGATCGCGCCGCAGCTGCAGAACGACGGCTTCACTGTGGTCGACGTGCCCATGACAGTGCGGCACCTGTCCGAGCCGATGAAGGAGATCAACGCCCTGATCGAGGACGGCCGCTTCCATCACGACGGCAATCTGGCCACCGTGTGGATGTTCTCCAACGTCGAGGTGCAGCCCGATCGCAACGACAACATCTTCCCTCGCAAGTCCAGCGCGGAGAAGAAGATTGACGCCGCTGTGGCGTGCATCCTGGCGGTGGGACGTGCCATGTCCAGCGCCGGAAGCCAGGATGAGCAGTCCTGGTGGGAGGTCGAGGCATGAGCAAGCTGGCAGCCCAGCTGCGAGGCGCCCGCGAATCGATGCGGGGCGCCATTGCCGCCAACGCACCGGACGCCCTGATGCTGGCTGGCGCCAGCTCTCTGTCCTACGGCGCCTGGCTGGTCTATCCGCCGGCCGGATTCATCGTCGGAGGCCTCCTGCTGCTGGCGGCAGGCATCCTTGCATCGAAGGGTGGCGACTGATGGGCTACCTGTCGTCCCGCATCGGCCGCAAGGCTGCCGAGCTGACCTACGACCAGATCGCGGCGCTGATCGACGGCAATGGCGTCGGCGGCAAGGTCGCCGGCGTGCACGTGACCGAGAAGACTGCGCTGCAGGTGTCGACGGTGCTGGCCTGCGTCAAGGCCATCGCCGACGGCTGCGCCACGCCGCGACTGCATGTCTTCCGCGAGCTGCTCGACGACAAGGGCCGTGCCAAGCGTCAGCGCGCCACCAACATCCCCGAGTACCGCTTGCTGGCCCGTCGCCCGAACGAGTGGCAGACCAGCTTCGAATGGCGCCGAGAGATGACCGCGCACGCCGCGTTGTGCGGCACCGGCCTGTCGATCAAGGTCAAGCTGGGCAACAACCGCATCAGCGAGCTGATCCCGGTGATGCCGGGCCAGTGGGACCTGCGCCGCATTAGCCGCTACGAGTTGCGCTACCGCGTGTGGGACGAGTTCGGCACCATCGGCGAGTTCGCGCCTGACCAACTGTTTCTTCTGCACAACCTGCAGTGGGACTGGCACAAGGCCCTGAACTATGTGCAGCTCGCACGCAACGCCGTCGGCCTGGCCATGGCCACCGAGAACAGCCAGGCCGCCATGCACAAGAACGGCCTGCGCAGCAGCGGAACCTACAGCGTCGAGGGCACGCTGAACCCTGAGCAGCACGAGCGTCTGACTGCCGTGCTGAAGAAGCGCGCCGGCCCGGAGAACGCCGGGCTGCCGATGATCCTGGACCGCAACGCCAAGTGGCTGCCGGCCACCATGAGCGGCACGGACGCCCAGCACGTCGAGACCAGGCGCCTGCAGGTGGAGGAGGTGTGCCGCGCCTTCGGCGTGTTCCCGATCATGGTCGGCCACAGCGACAAGGCCGCCACCTTCGCCAGCAGCGAGGCGTTCTTCAGCGCGCACCTGATCCACACGCTGACCCCTTGGCACACCGCCTGGACGCAACGCATCGACGAGATGCTGCTGGATGGTAGCGGCCCGCTCTACGCCCAGTTCGACACCCGCTACATGACCGCCGGCAGCCTGAAGGACCGCGCGCAGTGGAACCGCTCGATGGTCGAGGCTGGCATCTACACCCGCAACGAGGTTCGCGACGACGAGGGCCTCGACCCGCTTGACGGCCTGGACGACCCGTTGACCCCTCTGAACATGACCGGAGCCAAGAATGGCACGCAAGAACCCGACCCTGCAGCTTGAGCGCCGCAGCGCCGCGCCGGAGCGCCGCGCCACCATCGTCCGCCTGGAGCAGCGCGCCGTCGGTGACGACGGCACCATCGAGGGCTACGGGTCGGTGTTCAACGTCGTCGACGACTGGGGCGACATCATCGCTCCCGGCGCGTTCGCTGCCACCCTGGCCGCGCACAAGTCCGCAGGCACGATGCCCGCGATGCTGTGGCAGCACCGCGACGCGGAGCCGATCGGCGTCTGGACCGAGATGGTCGAGGACAGCCGCGGCCTGCGCGTCAAGGGCCGCCTGGTGCTGGACGCTCCGCGCGGCAAGGAGGCGCACGCCCTGCTGAAGGCCGGTGCGCTCAACGGCCTGTCGATCGGCTTCATCAGCAGCAAGTGGAGCTGGGACGACACCACCGACGTCCGCACGCTGCAGGAGGTCGACCTCTGGGAGGTGTCCCCGGTCACCTTCCCGGCCAACGGCCTGGCCCGCGTCGACAGCGTCAAGTCGGCCGGGCAGACGATCAACACCATCCGCGACGCGGAGCGGGCCCTGCGGGATGCGGGCCTCTCTGCCGAGCAGGCCAAGGCCGTCCTGGCCTCGGTCAAGCGCAGCGTGCAGGTCGAGCGGGATGCCGACCAGGACGCGCAGCGCGCTGTGCGCGCAGCACAACAGCTGCTCGCGACCCTGAAAAGCGCTGCCACCTGATCAGCGCATCCCGTACCAACCGCAATCGAAAGGACCACCATGTCCCGCAATCCGACCCATCGCCCGAGCCTGCTGGCCACCGCCATGCTGGCCCACCATGCTGCCTACCTGAGCAAGGTGCAGGCCGCCGGCGCCGCGCTGATGATCGAGCGCCGCGATGCGCCGACGCTGACCAGCGTCGCCGAGGCCATCACCAAGATCAACGAGGCCTTCGAGGAGTTCAAGCGCACCAACGACAAGCGCCTGGACGAGCTCAAGAAGGGCGGCGCCACCGGTGACCTCGACGCCAAGCTGGCCAAGCTGGAGAAGGACCTCAACGAGCTGGGCGAGCAGAAGTCGCGCCTGGAGAAGTTGGAGACGCGCCTGTCGCGCCCCGGCATGGGCGCCGAACGCAGCGAAGTGAAGGAAGGTCCCGAGGAGATCGCGCATCGGGCCGCCTTCACCGCCTGGCTGCGCGCCCCGGGCGATGTCGAGCGCCGGCACGCGCTGCAGCGCGCCGAGCGCGAGATGCGCAAGGCGCGCCGCAATGCCGACCTGGACGCATCGCTCGACGACTGGGACCGTGAACAGCGCGCGTCGGCGGTGAGCACCGGCACCGGCTCGGCCGGCGGCTTCGCGCTGCCCGAGGTGATCGAGCGCCAGATCGCGCGCCTGTCGCTGGACATCAGCCCCATCCGCCAGATCGCCACCGTGCGCACCGTCGGCAGCACCGACTACAAGGAGCTGTTCGACATCAACGGCGCCGCGTTCGAGTGGGTTGGCGAAGGCGACACCCGCAACCAGACCAACACCAGCGACCTGGCCGAGGTTGCCCCCACCTTCGGCATGGCCAGCGCCAAGCCGCAGGCGACCGAGGAGTCGCTGGATGACCTGTTCTTCGATGTCGAAGGCTGGGTGATCGAGACGGCATCGGAGGCGATGGGGCAGGGCGAAGGCGCGGCGCATGTTGCCGGCAACGGCACCAAGAAGCCCACCGGCTTCCTGGCCGGACCCACCCCGGTGACGACCGCCGATGCGTCGCGCGCCTTCGGAACGCTGCAGTACATCGCCAGCGGTCAGGCGTCGACCATGCCGACCAGCCTCGACACGCTGTACGACGTGGTCTACGCCCTGCGTGCCCGCTACCGCCGCAATGCCCGCTGGGTCGGTGGCAAGCTGGTCTACGCCGCCCTGCGCAAGTACAAGGCGACCGACAACAGCTATCTGTGGCAGCCCTCGATCGCCGCGGGCCAGCCGGACATGTTCATGGGCTATCCGGTGACCGAGGCCGAGGACATGCCCGTCGTGGCCGCCAACGCCTTCCCGCTGGCTTTCGGCGACTTCAAGGAGGGCTATCTGATCGCCGACCGCGTGGGCATGCGCATCACCCGTGACGAGATCACCACGCCCGGCTACGTGAAGTTCTACGTGCGGCGCCGCACGGGCGGCAAGCTGCGCAACACCCAGGCGATCAAGCTGCTGAAGATCGCCGCCTCCTGACCTCACCGACGGCAGCAAGCGGGCCACCACGAGGTGGCCCGCTTCGCTTCCAGGAGAACCGTATGCCGAAGATCATCGTCACGCAGGCCTTCAAGTTCGCACACCACGGCTACCTGGTCGAGGAGTTCGAGGTGTCGCAGGAGCTGCGCGAGACCACCACCGAGTGCGCTGCGCTGGCCATCGCTGAAGGCTGGGCAGTCGACGCTGAAGCCGCCGAGCAGGCCGCCCGCGAAGCCGCCGAGCAGGTTGCCCGCGAAGCCGCCGAGCAGGCCGCCCGCGAAGCCGCCGAGCAGGCCACCCGCGAAGCCGCCGAGCAGGCCGCCCGCGAAGCCGCCGAGCAGGCCGCCCGCGAAGCCGCCGAGCAGGCCGCCCGCGAAGCCGCCGAGCAGGCCGCCCGCGCAGCCGCCGAGCAGGCCGCCCGCGAAGCCGCCGAGCAGGCCGCCCGCGAAGCCGCCGAGCAGGCCGCCCGCGAAGCCGCCGAGCAGGCCGCCCGCGAAGCCGCC
>Ga0255210_1000084_pt1 | contig 46667 bp, 33 predicted proteins | sample Miss_Yuk_RepA_8d_FD_188422 | JGI IMG/M metagenome (GOLD analysis project Ga0255210, IMG submission 188422) | Freshwater microbial communities from Mississippi River, Louisiana, United States - Miss_Yuk_RepA_8d | ecosystem: Environmental > Aquatic > Freshwater > River | place: USA: Louisiana...
GCCCCTGTCGCCCCTGTCGGTCCTGTCGGTCCTGTCGGTCCTGATGGTCCTGTCGCCCCTGATGGTCCTGTCGCCCCTGTCGGTCCTGTCGCCCCTGTCGGTCCTGTCGCCCCTGTCGGTCCTGTCGCCCCTGTCGGTCCTGTCGCCCCTGTAGGTGCAGCCGATGTTTTCATTCGGATATCCAACCCAATATCTTTTAATGAATTTACCGCCAAATCCGACATTTCATTGAATGCATCACTCAATTGTGTGCGCGCAGTGGCGCATGTGGCAGCATCAGGTTTTTTAAATGGAAGCAATTTTTTGGCGTGATATTTCAATGCTTCCGTAAATGTCGCTCCATCTGGTATCGTCCCATCACCCGATTCCCCTGCTTGTCCAGTTGTAGTAGTCATAGACGTCCCTGAAACCCCCATTTTGAATACATCAGAAAACGATGCATTTTCAAAGCGCGAGTCAGTTGACGAATCACCTTCCGATTTTCCATTACGACCCTTTGGTAACATTTGAGGTCCAGGTATAGATTCAATATTGAATATACATAATGGCCGGGATGTGTCATCGTTAGTTCCATTACCTGAACGTTCATCAAGATGAATGGTATCTTTGGTCGCCTTTTTTCCCAATATTCCGTCAATGATATTTTCTCGTGTGAGTTTCGTGATGAAATCTTTCATTCCTCGTGCAGAGATAACTTCGGGTTGTGATAATTGAAAAAATACCCATTTGGATGTAGACGTTACGATTTGTTGTTGCATACTTGGCGAATACCATATATTTCTCGGTTTCACGAATAACATACTGATGACTTGAACCGTGTTGTATTTGATTAGATTAATCATACTTTCTTTCATAATCTCTTTGTTTTTCGTTTCATTTACCTGGTTCGCTGTATCTTCAAGAAATAGTCCGAGAGATTTGTCCAAATTTTTCTTCATTTCTGAAATTGCGAGTGTTATTTTACGATTGGATTTCAAGGTCGTATTCCATTTTGCGATATATTGCGTAGAGTTTACAATTCCAACTTTATGTCTCTCGTCGTTATTATTGCTCGCTTTTGTATCCCGGTAATAATACTCCGAACGAGCAGGTATAATATCTGTTAATTCAAGCCGGCCTTTTTGCGCGATTAAATTCGCTATATTTTTGAGTTTGCGTTCTTTCAGTTCAATATCTTGAGTCAATTTCTGAATTTCCGGGTTCTTTACTTCGCTGATTTTGTCAAATACAGATTGATATGTTCGTTTGATTTCATACATAATTTCGTAAGATACTTTGTATAATACGTAATACAGGAGGTCAATCCCGAAGGGAAGGTCTTTGGCGCGTGATTCGCGCCCCGAATCGGGATATATTTCAGTATAATTATGTAAATTTACATCAAATTTCATAAAACGGTCTATGAAACGTATCGCATTGTCAGGTATTTTTTCTTTATATTTGTTATTTATATTTTCTATAAATGTTTGTTTATACGTATTGTCTGCAGTATCATTCTTTTTATCTAAAGCGTTGTCAGCATTAAATGGATTTGGTAATTCATTATTTTTATCAAGTAGTAACCAATAAATATACTGGATAAGTCTATATGTCTTGTAGTAATTATATGGTCTATCGCTGCGACTGTATCGTTCATCGTCATTTCTCAATTTCGTATTTTTCCCGATATAATCATCCATAACTCGTCCGACAGAATCAAACGACGACTTTATTCGGGAAATGGTTGTTGTAAATGTATTGAGTATTTCCGACATTTGTAAATATGGTATTTTATCTACATCGCCGCTAATCCGGTCTAATATTGATTTTATTTCTGTGTATTCTTGAAATATTGTTGTTTTCATTCTTTCATCAAAATCATAATTATATCCCATAGACGATTTGCGTTCTCGTGTATAATTGAGTGGGTCTGACAAGTGGAGTTCAATATCCGCATATGCTTTTTGGAATAGAGTAATATACGGCGCAACCGTTTCTTTTAAAAATGATAGAGCATCTTTTCCATTTGTATCATAAATATTTTCAAGAGCCTTGTATTTCTCTGCGACATCATTTACTAGTTTCATTAAACCGGTCATATTCGCACTACTATCCTGAACGAATATATCATCCAAACTGATTTTGAGTGTTAACATATCATCGCGCGGGAGTTCGCGTTGTTGAATGAAAAAAGTGCTGGCACTGTCGTAAAATACCCATTCTGTATAATCTTTGTGCCATTTGTCTATTTTACGTTGAATCGCTTCCGCTGTTTTTCGTTCTAAGTCATTTGTCGTTGTAGTTACCCCCCGCACACTCATCGCAGTCGTATCCTTTCCTTTAATTGTATGTTTATAAAACAGACTGTTGTAATTTTTCCCGTAAGCGTTCACAACATCCGTAACCAATGCTTTCGTTTCATCATTTCCGGCATTTTTTGTGAAATAATCCGCAATTTTCTGATGGTTAATTTTGTATTGTGTGGGAATGAAGAGTTCAAGAAGATTCATATTGGTTGAACCAGCACGATGATAAACCATCTGTTCATATAATGGTAATTTTATTGATTTGGCGTCTTTGGTAGGAGTATATTTTGGTATATTTGAACCTGTTTCGTTTCCATTTACAGTGATTTGTGGTAACGATATCCTTTCTGAAAGTTCATCCACATAAGAGTCTATATTTGAATCTATTGAGGTGATAATATCTGTGATGGTAATAAATGGATGGTCATTAGAAGAAGCGTTTTGTTCGGCTGCTGTCGTTGTTGTTGCAGCCGCTGCCTCCGATGCTGCTGCCGATGCTGCTGCCGATGCTGCCGCTGCTGCTGCTGCCGATGCTGCTGCCGATGCTACTGCATTATTCTGTAATTTATGTGAGGGATGTAACGAAAGATTGACACTCGGTGGTAATAACGGCAATGGAGGTGGTGTTGACGTCGTCGCCATATTTTTTTATTGCAGCGACAGAATGCGTATAATAACTATATACTCATTCTATTTTTCTTTACAGTGAGATACGCTTTCTTATTTTGCGTTGCTACTGCCGCCTCCACCAACTTTCGCCGGCTGTGACGACTCAAATGTATCACTCTTGAACAACTGGTGATATTTCACAAGTTCTAAATGGTCGGTCTCTTCTTTCTCTTTTTTCGCCTTCTCCAATGTATGAAGTGCATTACTGATTTCTAAATCTGTAACCTTCTTTTCGGGTCCGTGTTTCTCTTCTGTCATTGTATGTAAGTCTCTAAATTTCGTCGGAATAACGCAATACTTGCTATCTATATTCATAAAGTGATCAACGACAATCGTAAAACACGCGGTAATCACGAGCGCATAATAAATACTGCGAGTTCCCATCCAACTTACCGCGAACACAAGAACTTCTTTACTCATCAAATATTTAATCCAAGATTCGGTAGATGAGTTCAAGTCTAAATTAATATACCTTGACCCGATATTCAAAATAAGCATAACAAAACCTGCGAAAAATGTGCTGGTATTCAGGTTATGGAAAAAATTGTGCATTGCAGTAAGGACTCGTGAATTCATAATATTGTTTGCAGGTGATTGAAGAGTGAAAAAGTTCGTTTTTCCAGAGAATAAATCTGTAAATGATTTCAAGGTGATAGGTGGTATAAAGGGGGATGAAGCGATAGAACCTGGTGTTGCGGGAGGTGCAGGAGAACCACCGACCTGTTTCGTGGTGGATACGGGTGGAGAGGCTGCCACTGGCAGTTTTGATGTTGACGCAGAGGCGCTACGTCGTAAACTACGATTTTTCTTTGACATTCTTTGGAACTACTAGTATAATAATAGAGATTATTTTACATTATGAACTGAATCGTCCGCGAAACGCGTTTTTTAGTTTTCGCATTCCTTGACGCGCGCCTTTTTTGAACTTCTCCCGTATTCTGAATCCTTCTGGTCCCAATGGATTATCTAGATCTTGTTCAATGCTAGACGGTGCCATAATCGTGTCTTGTGATTTCCATTTACTAAATATCTCTTCAAACATCGTGGTGATATATTTCATTTTTTTCTGAAATTCGGATGGAGGTTCTGCGGATTTCAAATCGCTATCATCACCTGCCTTATGGCTTTCGTCGTCACTATCGCTTTCATATGTATCACGAAGGTCATACCCACCCGCTTTTCCGCGATATACATTGGTTCCGTCTTTTACATAAGGTCCGTCTGTCTTTTCCGAAACATCCAAATGCGCGTGACTCTGTTTGAAAGAAGTTCCTGCCCCAGATGCGCCAACGACATCTTTCGCGGTCGTCTTCGCGGTCGTCTTCGCGACGGCGTCATCATTTCCGATACTATCTTGATACGCACCAAATGCAGATGTTGCCACAAGAATACACGCCATCAATACTAAAATAAGAATTGTTCGTAGTTTCATTGGATATATATTTGTTCCTATATAATTCCTATATAAGAATAGTATGCTATGTATTCCTGACAAAATAATACGTTATGCCGTATAAATACCGCTTTTCATCATTATTATTATACGTGTCATCATCAGGTGGAATATTGAATATATTGTTAGTATCTTTGATTGTAGATACGGGTGGTTCATTTTTAACAGTTAAAATATCAAGTGACGACGGCGGGGGTGTTGTATTCAACTTTTTGTAAATTCCATTAGCTTTTTCAAATGTAATAATTGCATTCGTTTGCCGAATCATCGCCAAATACGATAGCATCAAGCGTAATTCTTGAACAACGGATTCACTTACACGCACAGTATGGAGGAGTGCAGCGTCATCTTTTGTTTGTGCGCGCATCATTGCCAGAATTTCGTCAATTCGTTTGCGATAACCATATACTTTTCCGAAGATATCTATCGCACGTTGCTTCAAAGCCAAGTTATTTTTGTATATTCCGTCAGTGCTTTCATTTGTTGTCTTAAGTAAGGAGCTATAGGTTTCGTCATTGACATTATCTCCATTTGGGCCTTTATTCAACGCCTGAATATTGGAAAATTTATTGCTTCCTCCCGAAATTAAAGAACTATACTGAAACGACACGTTGCTAATGTCGGTAAGGTCATTATTCTTTCCAGTAATCTTTTCGTCGGTCAATGTAGTTAGCCGCGTGCTATAACCTGCATTTACATCGGATGATGTAGAAAATAATATCGGAGTATTGAATCGTTTCAAGCAATACTCAATATTGATAACAGATTTGGTGATATCATTGTATATTTTTTGTTTAAAGTCGCGGAAATCGTTTCGTTGTATTGGTTCAAGCACACACTCTTTGAAATATTTTAGACGTTTCTCTGAGTTTCCGGTGGCGTCATTTGGCGTTACATTTCCTGCGAAATCGTATATTCCGCGCACAGTTGCTTCCCGCGACGTTCCGATGAGTTCATTACTACCAAACATTGTTATCCCGCCAATCCCAGAACCGATAAAACATTTTTTACTATTAAAATCTTTATCGGTAAAGTCGCGACTATCTTCTTCTACGAATTTATTCAAACGCCGGTGGTCTTGCCCAGTTGCGTCTCCTGAAATAATTTTCGGCATTGATATTGAAAATCCTTCGCGACTGCTGATTGAAATACCTCTAGTGAGTTCATCTTTATCAACAACGCGTTTTGGTGCACCTTGTGATATCATACTCATTACCCCTCCATCATATCCGTTATCGTATCTAAGAAGCTCTGCAGACAATACAACAATACATAACAACACAAATAAAATATACTGACGGTATACCAATAAAAATACCAAGCCAATCACCAGTAAAATACGCGCAATGGCATTTGCTGCATCTGTATCTATCACATTATGATACACCCACGATAGAATATACTGAATATAATATTGTATTTCCATATTTGGGGCGCACCACTCTACTAGTATTATATTAGAAATAATTCAATACATATAGACGATAAGGGTGTATATGTATATGTATTTTGTTTATTATTTACTTGGGTTTCAATAATTTCTCAACGTCCTTGACTGCTTTGGGCTTATCTTCAAGACCTTCCTTTTCACTCTCACAGTTTTCACCTTCGCACTTCTTTTCGTTATCAAGGCCTTCTTTCTTTTCTTCTTTATCATCTGGAACTTCCATACCCTCAAACCCGTGGTAGCCACTCATTGTTGCAATAATCGCAACAAACACGACGGCCAACAAACCAGCAGCGGTATGTTTCAACGAGAGAAACACGACAGCCGCAACAAAGATAAGTTTGCCTAAAACGTTATTATACAAAAACCCAAGAAGATTGGGTTTAAGAACCATAATCACAATGATTACGAGTAAAACACCTAAAGTGAATTCCTTTCCTAATTTCATTATTTTCGTCTTATATACATAACAAATATATTTTTCGTATATAACCACTTCAAAGTTTTGCTGAATTAATATCTCATTTTTTTATAGGAGAATATGACATCTTTAGGTTTTTCGGAATATGCCGAAACTAATAATGACAATTCAAGAGCCGGAAACGGAAATGGAAATGGAAAAATATATAATCGCAGAAATGGAGGAAACCGAACCCTAAAGATACCGCGCACGGTGAATGCTTCTACTACGTTACAAGCCCCAAACGCCGGAAATAACGATGGTGTAATTCAACAGGCTGGTAAAAAAATAAAAGAAATCAAAGATTATATTGAAAATATTCATCGTAAGGGTGGAGAGGATAGTGAAGAGGATGCGGAAGATGGCGATGTCTATTCCGTTTTACCATCCTATCCAGCACAAGGAATGGGTGTTTATGCATCAAACGTTTCACATTCTGAAATTGTGCCAGGGCCTGGTTCAGAATCAGTATCTAGCAATAGACAACCAACGCAAGCGGTTCGCAAAACGACCCAAATGAATTCGCTAAATCCAACCACATCATATTCATCTACATTATTAGAGGGGTTGTCGGCGCCTGTTTTACCAACATCGCCTTATTTTGAGAAGCTTACTGGAATTGCTAGTGCTCCAAAAAAAGATAGTCAAGTTGGGAAATCTCAACCATTTAGCACAAATACATACGCATCTCAATATTACGAACAATTTGTTCCTTATGCTGAAAATTTAGCAAACCAGTTATCGTCACAAGGTGGTGTAGGCGGCAATGGTATGTCCGGAACAAATGCGGCGCTCATTGAAAAACTGAACTACATCATTTATATGTTGGAGGAAAAGAAGGATGAGAAAACCGGTCATGTCATTGAAGAGCTTGTTTTGTATTGTTTTTTAGGCGTATTCATCATTTTCATTGTAGATACATTTACGCGTGCCGCGTCTGCAGCATCTGGTGGTGGTGGTGGAGGTGGGCGCGGTGCATTTGGTATGTTTGGTGGGCGTCGGGCATATACGGCATATCGTCGTTAAATCATCAATATATCTTTACACATCGTTTCTTGATGTATAATGGCATTATATAGAATGTAATACCATTTCTCTCGTGATAATAATTTCCAAGCCGCCGCCGCCGTCGTCGTCGTCGTCGTCGCCGATGAAATCAGAGAATCAATGATTCTATAGTTGTGTGCAAGTGTATCGATAGACACAACAGTATTGTTGTCTTGGCGATGTTTACGATTGTTAGTAGCGAGAGATAATGATACTGATGAATAATAACCATACATAAATGATGTAGAGTCGCATAATGATTTATGTTGTATTGATGATACTAGACGCAATATATCACCGCCACCGCCGCCACCGCCGCCGCCACCTCCGCCGCCAATCGCTTTATCATCTATTTGTTGTGCATAATGATTTCCATCTTTGATTCGTTTTCCAAACGCATCATATTTTGGGCGACGAACCGGTGGTAAATATTTCACGACAGCAGTGGATGTGCGAGAGATGTGATGATGCAATGCGGATATGCGATTTCCATTTGTCTTTTTGGGTTTTTGTTTATATGATGATACCTTTGGCACATTTAACGGTATATTCTCGTTGATTTTCATCCACGATGGTGCATAAATATAGGCAGCTATTACACGCACCTGGTTCAATAGAAGCATATAGATGTGATACACACCGTTTTGTATGAGAGATTGAAGTTGAGTAAGTTCGTTCATTATACAGCATCGGAAATCTCTCGTGCATTCATTTACAAAAGCGTAAAACATTGCAAAGTTTGCGCCAGATACTTGAATCATTGAAATGGACCCGCCGAGAGATGGAATGTCAGGAGAACGAATAGATACTGATGCAAATGTATACGTGTATACTGTTGTGAATGGAATAACAAACCACGGTATTTCAGAATATCGGTATAGTGTTTGCTCACCCGCAATCTCTCGCGACTTCTGAATATATTCGGTTGTTTCTAGAAGTGTGAGAGATTCGCGTTCGCTCGTGATATACTTTTCCCACGCGAGATGGTCGCAAACATAAATAGATACAGACATAGTTGGTGCTACTGTTGATGAAGATGTAGAACCATTGAAAGAGAGCATAATTCTGGGTGTGAGGACACATACACCCTTCATAACGGGTGTATTGTCACCCTTCATAACGGGTGTATTGTCACCCTTCATAACGGGTGTATTGTCACCCTTCATAACGGGTGTATTGTCACCCTTCATAACGGGTGTATTGTCACCCTTCATAACGGGTGTATTGTCGCCCTTCATAACGGGTGTATTGTCGCCCTTATCATTTATCAGCACGCCAATAAATGCAGAGAGCCCGTGTGTTTCTTGCGAGAGTATAAGTTCTAATATGTCGCTCGGTATATGTAATTTTTTCCCAGAAAATGATGGTATAGTTATCTCTGTCGGACGACGTGATAAAAACGCAGCAATTCTCTCATAAGGTGCATCAGATATTGGTGACAATGTGCCTACGCCTACGCCGACACCGACGCCGACGCTTCCATATACGCGCACGGTTTCGTGCGAGACAAAATGCAGAAAAGGATATACAACTGCGTTATTACATCGTTCTGCGAGAGATAATGGATTCATAATACCTGTATTGCGATTACATCCAGTGGCGTCTCCTCCGTCACGAAACCATCGTCGTATTGTAAATCGGAATGTGATTGGTTGATTATACCAATATAAGTATTTGAATTTTAATACACCCACGCATATAATAAAAATAAGACATACAATGACGATAATATAATGAAAAAGAAATGGCGGTGACAACTGACTCCAATCAATCATTTTTTCATTATATTACATATATAAAAGCCGTGTATCCAGATTACGCAGGAGTAGAATGAATGAATTATGCTACCTTTTTCAGTATATACAAATACTGATACTCATTTAAAACGTGAACTAAATCAACCTGTCCCGTGACCGTGAATCCTACTTCTTTGGCAATCTCTAACGTTTCGCGATTGGTTGGCATATAATACGTATGAATATTCTCTCGCACCTTTCCAGTGCTATCATCCGTTATTTTTTCTACAAACTTTCCGATATTCTTCTCGCCAGTATGTTTTGCCGCAGCAGATACTTTCGCCGACTTTTTCGTCGTAGCAGGAGGTGGTGCAGTAAAATCCGATTTATATTGAAAGCTCCGAAACTTTACGAGAGAATTGGTGATGCGCTCCTTCGTGTAGGTTTGAGGAGATACAAGAAACAACGGTTTTCCACCAGGAACAATCGGGTCAAAGTGGTTCCTGTCTACTAAATGGATGATAAGATACCCCTCCGGTTTGAGCCACTCATAACAGTTACGGAAGAATGCGCGTTTATCTTTTACATAATACACCGTGAAATAGAAACACGTTAACACATTGAATTCTTCTGGACTAAAGAGCATTGGTTTCATAAAGTCACCTTGGATGAATTTACACGACGGATATGCATCTCTCGCATTTTGAAGCATTGCTGACGACTTATCACACCCGATGACATTAGATACACCTTTATGCTTTAACTGGTCTACGTGATGTCCTCTCCCACATCCTAGGTCACATACTTTGAAATTTTTTTTGTCATTTTCACTGCCGTTCAAAGCGCCAGTAATGTGGATAATTTCATCCACTTCTGCTTCTATTTTGTTCGGCTGAATGAACAGTTCGTCATAGATATCTGCATAAAAGTTGTCATATATTGTGTCATTTTCATAGACTTTGTATTTATCCTTTTGTTCAAACCCCTCCACATAGACAGATAAATCGCGCTTAATAAAACATACAATCATTAATAAAATCAGCATAAATGTAAGAATTTCCCATCGTGTAATAGAACGGATATAATCGGAAAATGATTTATAAAATGACGTCATTATAATGTTATACTAGTATTTCATTATAAAATATTATTATCGTTATTCTCGCGCAAAAAAAACCCGCGAAGATAGTAATATGGTGGATTCCAGTGAAATCAATGATATTCGCGGTGAAAATGAATTCCGCGGCATAACTTTTTCATCATATAAAAAGACCGATGTTCGGAAAGAGCTCTTGAATAGTTTATCCAATTCTAAAATAGAACCAGCGTGTTATTGGAGTGCGGAACTTGTATGTTCGGGGCATTATTTAGAACTCTGGGATATCATCATCACATTTGCAAGTAAGTATATCCATTTAGCCAATCCTAAATTGCCATTATATATTGAAATGCGTTATGAGAGTTTCAAGACGATTATATCCAATGGGTATGCGGGGAATGAACTCCGTTTGCGAAACCATCCGAAAATGCGGGCATTATTTGCTGAAATCGTTTGTGTTTTATGTAATTCAAAACGCCAACATAAATATGATAGCGTGAAAATCAAGAAGAAGGAAGAATATGATATCGCAACAATGTCACAGCGTTTGAAAGCACCAAGAGTAGACTATGCACAAGAATTTTTCCGAGAGAAAGACCCGAAAGAGATTTTTATCGCGATGAATGAATTTGCGTATCATATCTCTCAAGATTCCAAAAACACACTTCTTGCGTGCTACTGGGTGGAATGGATCGTTGAATTTGAGACAATTTGTAAAGCGAAGAAGGAAACGTGCCGATGCGAACGTCGGTCACACATTCCTGTAGATGATAAGCTTCAGTTTGACCCAATTTGGATGATATGGGATATGATTATTGCGCGAAGCAAACAAGGCACGGAATATTCACCACTGACTCAGAAAATAGTGAATAGTTTATTACGTATTTACTGTGTGCGATTTACACCAGGTGTCCGTAAAAAACGCAGATATCTGATTTATTTCGCAATTTCATTACTTACTACGGAATATGATAGTCGTATAGAAATGATAAACGACCGTCTCGTGATTGAAACCGCGGTAGAGAATATTCACGCGATATACAAGCAAATCAAACAACACGAGATTAGTCCTGATACCGATTATTTGTTTTCTTCTTCAGGATATAAAGGGGACAAAAATGGCGATCTAGAGCGAACAATTAAGCGTTTAGAAGCACTGAATTCAATGAATACGATTGTAAGAAAGACGGGTGATGGTAATAATAGTGATGAGACCCAATTGCAAACGCAACAACGGAAATATAGTCCATACGAATGAAATGAAATGAAATGAAATGAAATGAAATGAAATGAAATGAAATTGTCTTCTATTATATATAACAATGTCGCTTCCTACTTTTAAATTTACGAATTTCGGCGCACCTACCAATAATGAACGTGTAAATAGCGGATTATCATCTCAGTCTAAAATGGAGAAAACGGGTATATTATCCAGTATCAAAGATAAAGCACGTGAAACATTTAAAGACCTTCCAGATATTTCTCTCGATATGTCGTCATCAGACGGTGATGATAGTGCAAGCGGCGGTGGCATCGGCGGGTTTTTCTCTTTCTTATCACTCATTAAATTGATTATAGTCATCGTCATCCTATGGTTTATGTGGGGAAGTTTATCAAATAACAATGATTTTCATTTAGGAATGAGTAAAGTGCTTGATAAAATAAAATACTTTTTCAAAGCAATGGAGGATAAAGGACGTGAGCTTATCTCTCGTATTACGAATCAACCACTAACTTCTTCATCAAGTTCTGGCGGCAATGATACCGACGACAGCGACAGTGACAGCGACAGTGAGGATGATGACAGCAATAATAAGAACAACGGCAAACATCCGTCTTCTGCTCGCGCACCCGCCCTCCACCACCCACCAGTCCCACCTGAAATGTCAAATAGTTCAGATAAGAAACCCGGTTTTATAAATGATGATACAAAATACACATTTTTAGATAAAGCCCATCGCAGTTATTCTGGACCATCACCTAAAGCAGATGATAGCACGAGTGCTACACAAAAGCATCAAGCAGGTAAGTCAGGGTATTGCTATATCGGTGAAGACCGCGGATTCAGAAGCTGTGTAAAAGTGGAAGCAGGTGATAAATGTATGTCAGGGCAGACGTTTTCACGCCACGATATTTGCGTAAATCCTACGTTGAGAGAATAATATTATGTTATCAAATACTTAATTTCAGGAGTATATGAGAACAACTCACTCGTCTGTTCAGGTCCATTTGTAAATACTAGTGTGACGCTTACAGAATAGCTTGTTCCTACAACAATAACCTCCCGTCCGGCGGATGTTACCGGAATACGTATTTTATGCTCGCCTGTGATTCCATTCATCAAATCGGTAAATTTCTGATTATAAATATTAGAATAAGCTAGATAACTGGTATTTAAACCATTTACTTTGACTACACTTATATTTCCAATAATTTCGGTTTGGATATTAAATGTTAATTCAGCATATAACAATCCGCTAGAAGTATATGTTCCTTCGATTGCATATATACTTGGTTTTACAGAATTTGGTTTTACGACTACGGTTGAAACTGCACTATCATTACTGTAAATATAACCATTATATGCCGATATTGTAACGGAATATATACCATCTACGATTAAATTCTGCCCGATTCTTCCAATATCACTACTAAACGTTGTTCGTGTATCACTTGACAGTATATTATACGGAATTGTAGATGATGTAGAAATGCTTGAACCGCCGGTAGCAGGTGACGTAACTGTTATATTATATAACCGAATCGGACTACCTCCCGTATCGGGCTTCGTCCACACTACATTAATATAATTACCGGATGTATCTGTTAATATCGGTGGCAAAAGACCATATTTAGATGTCACCAATATCCCCGAAGGAACACCTGGTTTCATCAATGTTCGCGCAGTTATGATGGCTGATTCACCACCAATACCGACCACATTGATGGGTTCTATTTTAATTTCATATTTATTTTCATTTAATAGATTACGTAAAATATATCGGCGAGATTGACTAGAACCATTTGATGATAGAATAACATTACTAATATCTATAGTGGTTTTCGTCCAAACTGTATCAGGAACCTTGCGAGAATACAAATTATACCGTTGAATAGGCGGTCCATTGTATCCTCCACCTGCCTCAGTTCCCGTATTCAATGGGTCCGTCCATTTCAAATCCACCATTAAATTTTGGCGCTCATCCGGTGCATTTGTAAACCCAAAATCCTTGATAATGGAGGGAACGGACGATGTTTTCAATTGTATTGTCGCTGGAACACTAGATAATCCGCGCACATTTCCAGAAAACACAGATATATAATAAACAGTATTCGCGCGAATTTCCACAGACCCAGGAATTCTCTCAAAAATAACCGAGTTTCCGTTAATTTCACCGGATACAGCATTGTATGTTGCAGCAGCGACATCAGCAGCGCTGAGTGGTTTATACGGAAAGACACTTTTATATGGCGCCCATGTCTTATTATCAATAGAATATGTTATAACATAACCAGTGATTGGAAAACCGCCGTTGGAATCTGGCGCATCCCACACAAGTGTGATACGATTGTTGCTATTATCATAATCTGTTATACGTAAGTTCGTGGGTTCTGTGAGAATTGTCGTAGGTATATTCAACGTAACTTGAAGACCCGCTCTATATTCATATGTCCGTTTATAGTTATAGAGATTGACGGATGGGTCATAACACAATAATCGTTCTTTGCCAGGAACACCGCACGCACTCGTAAGGCCACAAAGCACTGCACGATTTGCCGGCGTGGTTGGGCACGTTAATGTAAATGCGCCACCTACTCCCCCGGATGATTCAGATAAATATTTACTTTCATTGCCGATTTTTCGCATTAATTCACCTCGTGATGCCTTTGCATATTTCTGATTTTTTGTTAAGCCACCAACATTTTTATTGTATCTGAGGATTTCTGCTTTACGTCGCATATCATAGACTTCGTCAACTTGAGATGGAGTGAGTTTATCACCAGTTACACTATCCACCATATCTGATGAACGACATTCTGGCTTGAATCGTGTCCAGAATTCACGATTATATGGATTTGTATAGAATAAATTCGTATTACAATTGATAATCGCCGGTGTTATTTCAAATATGTTGACATCAAAATACGCGACTTTCTGGTTGAAATTTGTTGTCGCGGGTTGTGTAACCGTGATGGTTGCTGTTCCAGAACCATAGATATGCGCGGTATAGACAAACGTTCCTTCACTTACACCATTGGATACGCGTATTTTTAACAAACTATCATTGTTTGATGAGAACAAAAAATTAGAAGAATTATCGCTATTATTGGAAAGAGGCGGTATAAGAACAAATGAACCTTCAGATGTCATTTTATTCAAATCGGGTAAACGATAAATGGTATTAGTTAATTTCGTATTTATAGCTGGAATCTGACCTGCAAATGTAGGTGTAGACTTTTCTATTTTGAGCTGAATAGTTCTACTATTTCCTAGTGTATCGCCAATTCTCTGTGCGGAACGTTGATAGACCGGCGTCTCTTCTTGTAAAAATTTAATAGGAATTGGCAATTGGTTTCCATCGGGCAAAAGTGTAACTTTTTTGAATAATATTCTATTATTGCTTATTGTAATGTATTCATTAATAAACTGAAATGTTCGCGGAGGCGTTGTAAGTGCCAAATAATAAATAATATCGTTGTAGTCAGGCGAACCATCCAAGAGTATTTTTCGGTCTGTTGTCGCAAATTGCGAAAAACTTAAATCAATAAAGCCGTCTAAGTATTCTCGCGTAATTATACCGTTTGCATCAGCATTGGGTATAGTATATCGGTCTACTCCCGAGAACGACTTCAATGTAATATTCGTAGGTGTTTTTGTTAATGTAAGCGGAACTACTATTTTTTTTTCATTATACCGAGTTGTATCACTTCCCAACATACTCGGCTCATATGCAGATTGTTTGATTTCCATTCGTAATGTAGTTGTCAATTGGTCGTAACGGTATCCGCCGGAAACATCATAGATTCCATTGATAACGAGTGCGTTTCTATATGGAAGGCGCACATTTACGGCACCTGGATGTTTATATACTCCGACTTCATTTCCTTGTGACCCGGAGGGCTGCGGAATGATATAATAGTCTTTATCAAATGAAACCACTGATATAGCGTATGAATTTGTAGGAAATGAAAATGTAATAGGCGTTTTCGTATTCGTTGACGACAGGTTTATCAATGGAATGACGCCAATAAGCGTTCTGCGCATATTTAATAACTCACTAGGAACATCTGTATCTCTTGGTCCAACCCCCAGGGGTATACCCGGTATTGTAAATGTTCCTGATATAAGCGTAAATGTTGTAGTATATCGTAATGAATATACATTAAATCGGGTCGTCTCGTCGCCTTCGTTCGTTATATCAAAATAAACATCACCATATACAGGTTGTCCATTTTCAATGGTAATAGTTTGTTCTAATGGGGGCGTCCATATTGGAGGTATACCTGACATTTATATTTTTTTACACGTATCGTTATCGTATGGTAATGTATCACTACGTATTGCTGATATGACAATGTAAAAAAATATTACCGCATATACCAAAGATTTGAGAGGTATGTGCCTACATTCTTAGTTGAACTTGTATCTCCACCCGAACTAGTTACCATTTTCATATTTGGCCCATCATCTACAATGCTTTTAATTTTACTTGCCCCAATTGAATAATTAAAATATTGAATCGTGGAAATATACCCACTAAATCTATGCTTTGCTTTATCTTCGCCAATATTCACCTTTCCGTAATTTTGAAGAGGGATTCCGGCGGTTTTACGGCGCTGTGCCAAACGTCCATTGACATACAAATCAATGACATTATTCGTAACCCGAATTACAGCATTCACCCATTTCTTCATTGGAATGTCGGTCATTATGAGTTGTTCGTGTAAGTTCTCTTTTCCAGATTTGTCGGATTTGCCAGTAACATCTACAACGGCCATCAAAGATACATTTACACCAGCATCAGTCCTATCCGGATTTGTTACAGTTATATCATTAGAGAAACGAATATACAATCCTGGTGCATTGTTTGGATAATAGATTCCGTTATCGGATGATTTGCTGCCCTCACCACCTTTGCTAAAGATTCTGGACCATTTTCCTTTTTCAAGTGGCACTTGATTCACGAAAAACCACGCCGACCACGTATATTCTAAACCACCATCTTCATTCATTGACCGCGCAATAAATACAGAATCTTTTTTCGCTGGGTCTTGGGAAACATTTATTGCGAGGTCTTCAGTATTCGCGGTTCCATTTAATACATACGGTGACATTGACGGTAACAACAAATAAGATAAGCCTATGATGGTTATTTTCACTGCAACTGAAAATACGATGAATACCATCAAAATAAATGCGAATTTGGCGACAAGACTATTGGACTCCATAAAATCTCGCAGTCCAAATCCGCCACCACTGCTAGAAGATGACGACAGACCAGCATCGTCTGGTTTTGAGAAACTGGAAGTTATTCCACTTAAAAATCCACCGCCATTTCCTTCATTGCTACTATCACTCATAACAGACGTGTAATATTTTGCGTGTGTTTATTACTATATATATGAAATAAAAAAACAATCCATTTATCGTGGTAAATGGATTGTTTACGTTAGGACCGCGCCGCTCGCTCGGGCTCCGCTATTATGTGCTTATACTCGTTTGTTCCTGATTGTCTACGATGAAGCTTAATTTCACCTTGTATTTGTTAAGAAGGTCGCTCCACGGGCTTCCACCGAATCCTTGCGAATAAATATCCCACGCTTCCTGAGGAGCAATTGGAGCTGATTTCAGTTTAACATTGGTTATAAATCCAATATCATCTATTTTAGTGCTATCTCCTAAAATAATCCTTTGTGTTTCATTAAGTTTGGAACCAGTATTTACAACACATGATTTAACTAACTTTCCGTCAACATAGACATCCATCGCGGAACCGTTGAAACTGACGATGAAATTCACCCATTTTTGAAGAGGAAATTCTGAAATTTCACAATCATCTGACGTAGATGCTCCTGATTTGGGGAAAATCTGGATGGTATTGGTGTCTGGCTTAAAACGAACCAAAAAAATGGATGTCGTTGCATTTTGAAATTCAATGACCTTTGTAGATGACACCCATTTCTTGATGTAAAACCATACGGAAATTGCAGAATTGGCTTTTAAACTTGAAGGTAAATTTGTGCCTTGGATGGTAGTCGCAGCCGACCATTTTTGCATGGTTCCTAAAGTTGTATATGTCGTTGTTAGTGCTTTATAAATCACATACAACAAGAGAAGAATTACAATGATTGCAAGAACAAGTTTTGAGTTCATATTCGTATAAATATTATACATATAATAATGCATTGCATTACTGTGAATATATCGTGTTTGTTTCCGCTATCTTTATCTCGTCTTCAATCGTCTTCATTCCAATCATTGGCGGATTATGTGTCTTTAACATTCTATACGTCCAACGGATTTGCTCTTTTGTGAGAGGATATTTGTGAAATGCAAAATTACAAATACTACCATTGAGACCACGGTTATTTGTCGTGCTACCTACCGTAATTGGCTTCAATTGTATATCTGGGATAATAAAGTCACTCTTAAATATCAGATTATTGTTCAAAAACAAATCCATCGTCTTTCCATCATAATTTATCACAAAATAGTTCCATCGTTGAAGTGGAATGTCTGTATCCAATTCTTCATTATCGGTTAATACCTGTATTTTCGTCTTCTTTGCATTTGAATTATCACCATCCTTTACCATCGCATTGTAAATGGTGCGAGAATTATATATTTCGGTGGTTTCATTTGGAAGTTTACCGTCAATACTCAAACGATGGCAATAAAGTTTCAATTCATTTCTAGATGGGTTATACGTCATTTTGGGAACATCGCCGAAATTAAATATCTCTAAATCCGCATTTGTGGTTGTCGCATTATTATTCAAAAAGAACCAACCAGAAACAGAATAATGATAGCGTTTCTTTTCTTCTATTGGGCAATTTGCCGCTTTATCGTCAGGAGTTCTGTCTATACCGGTGTTATGGAAAATAAATATTTTAGGGCTTTGCGTTGTCAAATTTGTGTCATATAAATCTTTAAGGCTTACTGGTGCTCCGACAATTTGAGACCTAGAAGCGCCGATATAATTCAGAAGATAAGGACCACCGTATAAAATTGCGATAAGCAGGAGTTCAATCGCGACGATAATCCATATCGTTGGCGTCGTATCTCCCAACGTGGTTTGGGAGCTCTGAACAAAATCCAGGAAGAGGCAAGGAATATAGAGAATACCCGCCCACAGTAATTTCAATAGTTTCATTCCGAGAATGGATTTCGTGAGATGGAAGAGGAACATAAACACGATGAGTGCAACCATAATGCCGTGTTGTTTATAGTATGCGAGAACGGAAAGGACGATGAGAAATACAGTATTCGCGATAAACCGGATATTTGTAAGGAGATTTGTCATTGGCGCCATTTTCGGGGGTGCATCCGCGTCCGCGCCTGGCTCTCTCGGCTTGCGATTATCAATGAATTCTAACCCGTAATGAAAGAGAATAATCGCGATACCCAATACGGTCATTCCAGTGACTGACATCCGGTTCTTGTCATCAACATCGCGGTCATACACCAACACAATAATCATCAAAACAATGTAAATAATGTGCGTGAGACCGAATGTGAGTTGACGCATTGGACTATTGGCGTCTTCTGGCTTGACATCATTGAAAAGATAGTCTTCAGGGGACTTCTCCGCATTTGCACTCTTGAATTTCTCTCGGAGATAGGCGACGAACCCGGCAATACCCACTATTGCGATGATTGCATAAATGATGTGCGCAGTGGGAGAGTTCATCTGCGTGACAAACCCGCCATCGGCCGTGGACGAACCATCACCATTAGTAGAACGGTTATCTGCACCAATCTTATACACACTGTAAATGATTGCGAGTATCAGCGTTACAAATGCAATAACTATAAAAATGACTTTAATAAGAGACCCCACTGCGTTTACTTTTGTTTGTTCGTGACTCACTGGTTCTGTCGCCGCTGCCGTCGCCGCTGCCGCCGATGCCGATCCCGCCGATGCTGCCGATGATGTCGCTCCCGCCGCCGCAGAACCCGACGTGACATCTGCCGGAATAGGAATTTTACCTAGACCGAATAAACGAAGATCGGTGCCTCTGTCGGTTGTGGCATCTTTAGCTGCGTGCCATTTTGTGAAGTTAAAAAACGATTTCTGTTTTTCAAATGGCGTAGTTAGGTCAGGACTATTTCGGAATTTTCCAATCACCCAGACAATACCGTAGATCAATAATTTGAAAAGTGCCACCAATACCAACGGAACCAAATACACCGAAGTCAACAATGTTCGTATTCCTTTTAGAATTATATTGTCACTGGCGAAACTATCGTGGAATCCGCCACCACCAATCATATGATAAAATACCGGAAGGCATCCAAAAAAGACATACATAAGAACAACGATGACAACGAGTTCCATATCTTTAGGAAATACACCTCCGGTTTCTGTAAGGTCTTTCCATAACCAAGATAATCCGAGCACCGCGACAGCAACCGTGAGCAGAATAATTCCTATCCATTTTCCTATTCCGGGTGGCTGCGCAGCCTCTTTCCATTGCCACACCTGAATGGAGTCAATCATTTTTGTAATGTTATTCAATCCACCTACATTTTGCTCTTTTACCGCCGGGATTAATAGTAACGCACATAAGAAGAGCCCGACAATGAATACAATGAAGAATGTATCTAGTAATTCTTTGACACGCGGAAACATATCCCCGCGAAACGATTTCGCAATCCACTCCATCGTGGCATCAGATGTGGTGACTTTTGTGAATAGAATGGAAATACATAAAATCACAAGAATCAATGACAAGAATGGGTTAAAACGTGACCAACTTGCCAATGTTGCCGCGGATTTGCTTGTAGAAACATCTACGATTTTACCCCATTGCTCTGCTGTCAATTTTTCAATGTTCGCGGCGTTTCCATCAAGACCATTTTTTAATGATTGATTGTCCTCATATGAAGTAGAGTCATCACAATCTCCCTTGAATATATTCATAATCCCCGCTGGCATTTTCTGACATTCAACGACTTTCATCTTCGCAAAATAGAATACAGAAATGACAAGCGTGATAATCACTGCAAGAGCGAGAAAAACATTACTTACGATTAGATTTGCTTCATTATTGGATTGTTTCAATTGAGCGATACGTTCTTCTATTTTAACTTTGATTTCTTCTTCGGTTGGAGTTTTACCCGATTTGTTCATTTCATTCACGACTTCATTTTTCACCTGTTGATAATACGAATTGTTATTTGCTGCATCATTTACATCCAGCTTGAAATTTTGTTCTTGATTTAATACTACGAAATTCCATATGATGACTGCTAACAATGTAGCAACCACGATAGAACCAAATATCTTGAATGCGGTGATTTTATTTACATTTCCCAAACCACCGAAAAGTGCAATTCCGGCAAGAACCATATACACAATACCGTGGGCTGCGAAGACGTTATTTTGGTCAGAACCAACTTCCATCTCGGTAATGGTGGGTATCCATTTTTGTTGGGTGGCAATAAATAAAAATCCTGCGATAAATAATAGCACTATCGGAAAGAAGCGAACGGACTTGAATAACAAACTAGAATTGGCATCAGGATGGAATACATTATTACGATACAACATATACAGAGTGGCTAGCACTGCTATCACTTGAAAAATAATTCCGATATTCAATACAATATCGGAGACCGATGTAGCCGTTTTCATTGCGTTATCCGCATTCACTTGCTGAGATTGGTTTGCATTGATATTCACCGAACGAGCCTTCATATAAATACCGATAACAGCAAGAATTAATCCAGATGCTAATTTGAAACGGGATGAAGCAAATAGACTTTCGTCTGAACCACCTTCATCAGAAGACCCTCCGCGGAATGCTTTCCAAATAACAGAGATTAAAATGATGCCGCCGACACCGAGAAATGCATAACTGATATATTCAAGTATACTGGATTGGTTTGTTTGTCCTACCTTATTTCCGATAGTATAACTTGTCAACCCAAGAAGAAGGCCTAATCCGAGCATTAAAATCACTCCAAAAACCACCCAAATGATGGTTTCGGACGACAATTGAGACGAAGACGTGGATAAAGGTAGAATCGGGTCGCCAGAACTTCCTTTTGCACGCGCGGCTTCATTCCATCCAATATAGGAATAGATATCACCGCTATAGAGCCATATTGAAAAAAGAATACTAGTTATTAATAATACAAATACGGAAATATGCTTTGTGAAGACTTTCCACGTAAAAAAACCGATAAGTATAATGACTGAAATTATAATAAATGGTAGAAATTCTATTACATTTGTGAAGGATGGCGTGGAAGCATCCATTATAATAATAACGACACCAAGTTATAATTATAAGATATAATATTTCGCGTTTCACATCGCGACTACGCTACGCTCCGTTGCTTCGTTGCTCTGTGCTTGTGCTATATTTGAGAGATGTAATGTTCACATTGCGGTGATTGCGGTTTTACAAGAACGACATCGCCGTCTTTTTTCCGTGGCAATCCCGACACAAAGCGACTAAATTATCCACGTGGTTGGACCCGCCGTGTTCTAAAGCAATTACATGATCCACTTCAAACCACGCAGGTAACTGACGCTGACAGTCTCCGCATTTCCAACCCTGTTGTGCTGCAACATACTTCTTCTTGGTTTCACTGACGCTGCGCTTGCTAGAATTTTTGCCGGAGTTCAAGATGCGACGCTCACTGGCGCTGCCACCACCACCCCCCCACGACGGAGTTGTTCCGACTGCGCTACTCATCGCGCGGCCCATCGCACTGCCACTCGCTCCGCTCGTTTGACCGCCCGTCGCCCGGCCCATCGCACCACCGTCGTTGGGGGGCGGACCCCCCGTCATATCAAAAAACGGTGTTATCATATCTGCCGTCCCCTTGCTTATCGGCATATACTTAATAATATCGTTGGCGTGAAACATCAACTGCCTAGAGTTATCCGGATTACGACGCAAAAACAAGAATAGCGAAAGACCCGCAAATGCAAACATCGCCATCTTCATCCATTTTTGATTCGTCTGGAATAGTTTCGTCAACCGTCCATCATAGTATGTATTTACAATAAGGAATGCTGCTACAAGAAATACGATATACTCGGCTTTTACCATTATTATATATAATAGCGAATAATATCATCGGCATTCCGTCCACGTGATTCTTTTTCACCGGTTATGATAATAATATGCCGCATATCCTAACCCAGCCACTATCAATAAATACACGAGCTTCTCTCTGTATTTCAGTTCTTCCAGAATTTGCACCGACCTTGGACGATAATGTAAATAATATCTCTCAAGCGCATCGTGTAAAGACATCTCGTCCTTCATCAGAAGCACGTTATAGCGATTATGGATGAAATGGACCCACTTGATAAACGAGTCGCGGCTATCTAAATAGGGTGTCACCGGGTATTTATCCAACATTCGCGCAAACTCGGATGACATTTCGGGGTCGGGAATAAGCATCGGAAAGTTTTGGATAAAGTCGTAGTATTTTTTACGCACGACATCATTGACATGGTCAGGATAATTCACTGCAGCGGTCATTAAAAAAAACCAGTAATGCGGCCCCCATATCTTCGCGTCTAATTTTAGCATTGTATACGTATTTGCTTACAATGAAATGACATAAAAACAATAACAGAAATACGGATAAGCGTATTGTAATGGAAATAAATAATCCTAAATCATCATTATCATACTTAGAGGTGAGCCAAATGCGAAATTATAAACATCCGATAACTACAATGGTAGCAACGGGGGCGGGGGCGGGGGCGGGGGCGGGGACGGCGACACCCGATAGTGTAAAATATTTCTGTAATAATTGTAATCGGAATAATCACGTTTATAACAATTGCCGCGCACCGATTACAAGTATTGGCGTTATTGCATTTCGGTGCGGTCATACCGGTCCAGAATTCCTTATGATACGCCGCCGTGACTCGTTTGGATTCGTAGATTTCATTCGTGGTAAGTATTCACTCAATGATGAAGCGTATATCCAGCGTATTATTGACGAAATGACATTATCCGAGAAGGCGAACTTGATGCGACTCACATTTGACCAATTATGGCGTCTCTTATGGGGAGAGTATACACGTGGGAGTCAGTATAAAAATGAAGAGCACGTTTCGTTTGAAAAGTATCGCCAAGTGCTTGGAGGAATACGCACAAAAGATGGACGTGTGAAAAATCTTCAACAGTTTATTGACGAATCTACAACACGATGGACGGAAACCGAATGGGGGTTTCCAAAAGGGCGACGGAATTATAATGAAAAAGATCTAACGTGTGCGTTGAGAGAATGTCTGGAAGAGACAGGATATGACATAACCGCAGATAATGTGATACAAAATATTGCACCCTTTGAAGAAATATTTATGGGTTCAGATATGAAGTGTTATAAACAAAAATATTTCCTTGCGATGGTGGATTTAGATAAGAAACCGAAAAAGGCACACGATATTATGGAGGTCGGTCTGATGAAATGGATGTCATTTGAAGAGTGTATTCGCGTAGTGAGACCTTACAATTTAGAAAAAATCGGTATTGTTCGTAAAATTAATAACATATTATCCTGCTATAGAATATTTTGATATTCCGTATTTTTGCTTGTAGTTCTTTTTTATTTCGTATAGTTATATAAAGGATAACTGATTCTAACATAAAATGGAAAATCAGGATATCAATGACGGCAATGACCGCGTATTCGTTCCAAGTCATCTATCAGGACTAAGAGTTCGGAAACTTCCTCCACCGAAACCGCAAACGCAAACGCAAACGCCGAATGAGAATATACCATCCGATGATGTAGGATTCAATGAAGAACAAGAAAACGTGCCAATGGAATTATCGGTTGCGTCGGTTGCGACGGCTGCATTGGCGGAACTTCAACCGGAACAGGAATCGGATGAGCAAAGAAAAAATACCGCGCTCATCATCAAACCGAAGCCGAAGCTAAAGCCGAAGCCGAAATCAGGAAAACTAGCCGCAAGTTCTGCAGCGGTTAGTTCTGTGACCCCCCGAGAGAATATTTTGAAAATGAAACGCGATCTTGAAGAAGGGAGGAAACGCCTCACACCTGAAGAAATCAACAATCCATTTAGTAAGGAGTTCAATAAGCTTCTTTTGAAAAAAGAATTGCTTGAACGAGAGATGATCATTCACGATATTGGTATATTGCCGGAAGGCAGTGAAAGTGAAAGCGAAATCGGCGATGAAGCCGCCGCAGCCGCGGCAGTTAATGGCCTCTACCCCACTTTAAATGACCCAAATTTTAATACCAAAATAGCCCTTCGTAAAGAGTTTTTTGACACAAAAATGGATGTAGACCATACAAAAAGCGTGGAGGATGAAGCGGAAATTCTATGTAATGCGCAGATTGAACTTGCACCCAATCAGCAATTCGTGCGTAATTTTCTATCCGTAGAAACACCGTATAATAGTTTATTGTTATATCACGGACTGGGAACTGGAAAGACATGCTCGGCGATTAGTGTGGCGGAGGAAATGCGAGATTATATGAAACAAATGGGGATAACGCAACAAATCATCGTGATTGCGTCTCCAAATGTCCAAGAGAATTTCCGTCTACAGTTGTTTGATGAACGTGAACTCCGAGAGATTGAGCCAGGAGTATGGAATATCCGTGCGTGCACTGGAAATAAATTTATCAAAGAAATCAACCCGATGAATATGAAAGGATTGACGCGTGACAATATTATCAAACAAATACGGCGATTGATTTCATCCCATTATACATTTTTTGGATATAATGAATTTGCAAATTATGCACGAGCAAACGCATCAAGTATCGGGGTGTCGCAAGACGATGCAGTGATACAGGAAGTGAAACGCAGAGGCGCTGCAGCGGGCGCTGCATCTGTAGCGCGAAAGGGGCGTAAATCTGCGGCAGATATTGCCAAAGCAGCCGAAATGGAAACCCTCGCGATTGAAACTCTTTCTGTTGCAAAACTCCGGAAATTATTTTCAAATACATTAATCATTATAGACGAAGTTCATAATATTCGCATAACGGATGATAATCGTGATAAACGCGTGGCAAAGATTCTATTTCAAATTGTGCAGAAAGTTTCCAATGTGAGGTTACTCCTTCTCTCGGGAACGCCAATGTATAATAGTTATAAGGAAATCATATGGTTGATAAATTTGATGAACTTAAATGACCGGCGTGCAACGATTGAAATTTCAGACGTCTTTGACGAACGGGGCAATTTTCGTTTGGATGCTGATGGACGAGAGATTGGCAAGGATTTACTCATTCGTAAAGCAACCGGATATGTTTCATTTGTGCGTGGTGAGAATCCGTATACATTTCCTTATCGTATATTTCCGAGAGAACATTCGCCGGAACATTCACTACTTGCACTTACTGCAGGAGGCGGTGGATATCCACGAACTCAATTAAACGGTCGTCACATTGAACAGCCGATAGAACATATTGATGTATATATGACTAAGGCGGGTAGTATTCAAGAAGCCGCATATCGTTTTATTATCAATGATATGAAGGCGCTGTATATTTACAAAAAAACAGCGATGGTGAGGCGAAAGAAAGCGGCAGAAGCTGCTAAAAGCAAAGGCAAAAGCAAAGGTAAAGACAAAGCTACAATAGACGCCGCCGCTGCCGCCGCTGCCGCCGCTGCCATTGACGAAACCACCATTATTGAATCACAAGATTTCCCATCTTTTGAAAATATGGACACAATTGGTTATGCGGCCGTGCAACGACCACTTGAAGCACTGAATATAGTATACCCGCATCCATCTCTTATCGAATATATAAATAATCCAAATGATGAGTTTGATATTACAGCGTGTATTGGAAAAGAGGGACTGCGATATATTATGTCGTATGAAGAAGTAGGCAATCCACCTATGCGTCAAAATTTTGAATACCGTCCTGAATTCATACGTTCATTTAGACTACCAAACGGCGAAACAACTGCAAGTATGTCATCGCGTATCTTCGCACCTGTCAATATAGGGCGATATTCGGCAAAAATCAGTAATATATGCGATAAAGTGCTTGCAAGTGATGGTATTATACTTGCATATAGCCAGTATATTGACGGCGGGGTAGTGCCGATGGCATTAGCATTAGAAGAACTCGGATTTACACGGTATAGCGCAGCGGGTGCAAATTCATCGCTTTTTCGTAACAAGCCGGTTCAAAGTATTGACGCGATTACAATGCTTCCCCAGCGTCGGCACCAAGCACAGTTTCCAAATCAACCGTTTCGTCCTGCGCGTTATTCTGTGATTACAGGCGACCCTACTATTTCACCGGACAATCTATATGAGTTGAAAGCACTCACCAGCGAAGATAATACACACGGTGAAAATATAAAAGTTGTGATTATATCTGTCGCTGGAAGTGAAGGTCTTGATTTCAAAAATATTCGCCAGGTTCATATTTTAGAACCGTGGTATAATATGAATCTGCTTGAACAAATCATTGGACGCGCGATTCGTAATTGTAGTCATAAACGCCTTCCGTTTTCACAACGCAATGTTGAATTATACTTATATGGAACCCAACTAACGAATCCTGACATAGAAGCAATTGACCTTTACTTGTATCGTCTATCGGAATTCAAGGCAGTAAAGATTGGCACAGTATCTCGTGTTCTCCGCACCTCTGCTGTAGATTGTCTCCTTAATATCCAACATAATACGCAAACTGCCGCGCAATTAAATCAAGTCGTGAAACAAAATCTCTCGTCACGCAAGCAAATAGATTACCAAGTCGGAGCGCGCCCGTATTCTGCATTGTGTGATTATATGGAACGTTGTGAGTATACGTGCCGTCCAACATTTTCAAATGGAAAACCAATTCAAGAGCAGAACGATTTATATGGAATTGACGACGACAGCGAGAGCGACAGCGACGGCGGCAGCGAAGGAAGCGGCAGACAAGGTGATGTTCGGATTGATACGTTTAATGAAAAATTTATGTCTATGAATCTCGATAAAATCATTTATAAAATTCGTGAATTATACAATAAATCATATTTCTATAAAAAAACAGGACCCACAGGAATCATTGCACACGTAAATGCAATACGTCAGTATCCAATTGCACAAATTAATCTAGCTCTCACACAAATGGTGAGTGATCCTAACGAGTATGTAAATGATAGATATGGTCGTCTTGGACGTATTATTAATGTTGGTGATTACTATTTATTCCAACCGATTGAAATTACGGATAAGCGTATTAGTATTCACGAACGAAGTACGCCGGTTCCTTTTAAACACACCGCAATAGAATATCCTCTTCCAGATAACATAACAGAAGATTATTTGGGTATTGGCGTGAAACCATTTCCTGATGCAACAGGTGCAACGGTTATTCCTAACAAAAAAATTGTTGATAAAATAAAAACGGTCCAAATGGCCAAATCTACACAATCTGTATCTGAACCGGGGGCGGTCGCGGCGGCTGCGGCGGCGGCGGCGGCAGATATAGACCGAACTAATACTGCGGTAGTGGATTATGAAAAGACACCAACTACAGCAGAAAAAATAATTAGTAATTTATTTAACTTTTTTGAAACGTGTAACACCATTATAGAAAAACCTTCAAAAGAACAAGACGAGTGGTATTATTATTGTGGGAAAGTAATTGACCAAATATCTCAAACACCAGAATTCAATATCTCAAAAGAAGACATTCACGAACTAGTAGTTGCAAAGTTAATAGAACATTTAATGTTTGGCGAATCTATTCAGCTTCTGAACCATTTATATAAAAAAAATAATAGATCAATGGAAATCCCTACAGGCGGAGTTGTTTATAATCTAACTCCATTTGAACGTATGATATTACATTATTATTCTAAACAGGTGATACACCGGCCACTAGTAGGTAAAAAAGCAGCAGCCGCCGCCGCCGCCGCCGCCGCCACCGCCACCTCTGTTGTTCCAGAAGATAAAGGAATGTTATTATTCAATCGCGATAACAAAAAATTATACGAACTTGTTGTGCTTCGGTATGAAACACACGAATGGGTGTCTGCCGAAGAAAAAGATAGAGAAGAGTTCTCACTTCTTTTAGTAAAAGTCAAAACAGAACAAACCAAACAAATGAATATGTTAATTGGCTTTATTTCACTATTTAAAATGAAAGATTTGGTATTTAAAGTCAAGATAATGACGAAGAAACGAGATAAAGGTGCAAGGTGCGACCAATCAGGTAAAATGGATGCAATCGCCATTATTAATATGGCATTACAATTAAATACTACGACGCAAGGAGACGAGTATAAACTTACCGCTGAAAATACCAAGGCTAGAACCCAAAAAGAGTTATGTGTATTCCAGGAATTTTTACTGAGAACGTTTGATAAAAATGAAGTGAACGGGCGAAAATGGTTTTTCACACCGTGTGAGGCTTTATTATGTGATATAGAGGGTTCGTATATGTAGAAATAAATTATATTAGTATATTAGGACAAAAAACGCCGTAAAATGAATCCATCTGAAAAAAAAAGCACAATAAGCACCAATATCTCAAGATATGGTAAAGTAACGAGTCAATCCGTGACATCTGCGCCCAAGTTGGGAATTTATACAACAATATTATTAACCCGCAAATTGGAGATTCCATTTCGCATCATCGGGCGGAATGTAAAGGATACATTAGAACATATTCTCTCAAAAATCGTAGAAGGAAAGTGTATGGCCGAAGGATTCATTCGCCCAGGAAGTGTAAAAATATTGACCTATTCCAATGGATACATATATGGAAAAAATGTTATTTTTGATGTCGTATATGAATGCCAATCGTGTTCTCTCGTAGAAGGTGTGGTGTTTACGTGTGTTATTAAAAATATTAGTCTAGCAGGTATTCGCGCAACATTAAATGAACCCAAAACACCGGTAGTTGTTTTTATTGCACGAGACCATCATTATGACCGTCCTGATTTTACACGCCTTCAAGAAGAAGAAGAAATCCGGGTGCGCGTTATTGGTCAGCGGTTTGAAATCGGTGACGAGGCTATTTCTGTTATTGGTGAACTCGCGTAATATACCTATTCTATATATGGAATAAGTACAATTAGAATCTCAGTATATTGTAATTGTAATTGTAATTGTAATTGTAATGGAGTTCGTATTCACATGCCTCCATTGCCAGGAACTGTTTGTTATTTCACATAACGACTTCAACTGTCGTATTTTACGACACGGGGTATACAAGGAAAATCTTCAACCAATGAATCCTCACGCCACCAAAGAGGAATGTAGTGCATTATTGAGAGATGAAAAGATATATGGTTGTGCAGGACCGCTTGAAATTGTCGTGGCAGAAGGAACGTTGCGATATGAAATCCGAGTATGCGAGTATATATAACAATATTATTATTTGATAGAATAAAATTGATAAAGATATAAACATAATTCTTGAATTGTTATAGCTATCGTTTATCGTAATGGATTCTACAGCGGTATTGTCTATGTCATCACCTGCGAAACGAACCACGATTATCCGACCCAAAAAGAAAATAAAAGAACCAGCAATCGTCACAAATGAGTCGGTTCCCGTCGTCGCTGCTACCCCAGAACCGTATTGTGACCCATCACTTTTCACCAAACACCAAGTTCAGCGTAAGCTGGTTATTCCATTTCATTATATAGCTCGTTGTGCAAATGTCACCGAGTTATTAAGATTGGAACTCGCAAAACAATTAGAAGGACGTTGCTCAATTGAAGGATATATATGCCCATATTCTGTATCTATTTCGTCGCATTCGTGTGGAACATTGTCTGGTGCCAATATTATATTTGATATCGTGGCAGATTGTCTCATTTGTTTTCCGGATGAACGCACTATTATCAAATGCGTCGCCAAGACGATAACCCAAGCAGGTATTCGTGCAGGCGCAACGCAACTTGCTCCCGGACGTATATCTCCAATAGAAGTGTTTCTCTCACGTGATATGAATATCAATAATGAGCTGTTTCATCGCATTGAAGAAAATGATATTTTGACGGTAGAAATCATCGGGCGCCGGTTTGTTTTACACGATACTCACGTAACCATTATCGCTATGTTATTAGACGCAGAATCGCCATCACCTTGAATATGAAATGATATAAAGTGTCATCGCGATATCTTGTAAAATGGCGGCTACTACTGCAATTGCAAGTCTCACGACAATGGACGAATTACAGACCATTGCTCAACAAGTAGAGTTAAAGACGAATTATTTAATGGAACTTAAAGACGGTATTGAAAATATGCCGGTGATTCATCAAATTGAAGTGTTGCGAATTTTACATTCAAAACAAACACAAGTAAATGAGAATAAAAATGGTGTTTTTATTAATATATCCAAATTAAATGATGCAACATTATGTGAATTAGAAGATTATATGAAATATGTTATAAAACAAGAGAAACAATTAAATGAAGTAGAACAACAAAAGCAGAATTTGACAAAGGAATTCTTTGAAAATAAGCCGCATAAAGATATTTAGTGTATACTATATAGCATCATACAATGGCGTCAACCCTCGTCATTCCTTGTCTATATAATTCTTTTTCATTTACATCGGAAAATTTAAGTGAATCTATATTGTATTATGATTGTTTTTCTTCGCCAGCGCCAAGACCCCTCCCTCCTCCCCACAGCCCCGCGACAGTTCCCATTACCGTATCGCCAGTCAAATTACCAGAGTCAGAACCGGACACGGAACCAGAGACAGATGACACTCGTTCAACTCAATCCGATGACCATACAACGTCTATTTTCTCTCCAGAAGTGATGCATTCCTACATCGTTTCATTGCATCGTGACACAAAGGATTCACTTTTGTGGGCTGCATTTATTATGGTATATGGTATTGAAAAATACGAAATAATAGAAAATCATTATACAGAGTCTAATACATTTAAATTTTATCTGGTTGAATTGATGAGAGAAAATAAGACAATACTAAAAGCAAACAAAATCAAACTGAATGCGTTAGAAGATAGTCTAGTGCATAAACCCTTTATTGGATTAGACACAATACACGCAATCGCATTATGTAAAAATCTCTCGCTATGTATCGTCCAAGACCGAAAATATTACGAAACGATTGGTGGTGAAGGATGCCAACAATTTATCATTGAAAAGGTGAAAGGAAAATATCTATTGTATATGTCTCCTGAAAAGATAACAAATGAATATGTAAAATATATTCGTAAGAATTACTGGTTGATGGAGAATATATCTGCACCCATTCGTTCATTGTCTGCATATAAGTTACAGGATTTGGTTGATATTTGTAATAAACTCAATCTTCCGGTAGTTCATATCATTCCAGGGAAGTTTGGGTCGGTTGGAAGTGAAAAACGAAAAACAAAACCAGAATTGTATGAATCAATATGTAAATGTTTATAGTGATAAAATTGAAGTATATATATAAATGACGTAATTATTGTATAAATAATATCCTATTCATATATATATAATGCCGAGAGAACGCGGTGGTGTGTCATCATTGGCGGCTACCGCTCCCGCTTCCGCATCTGCAAAACAATCAGAGTTTGAAAAAATCGTATCCCATTATTTAGAGGGCATCCTTGACAAAACTGATGGTATACCTGAATTAGAAATACGATTCGGAACCCGAGGAAACAAACCTACAACGAGAGAAAACTTTGACGGGGTGGTTCAAAAATTATTATCGTCGGGGTTTACATTTGTCAAGAAAAACGGGTATTCATTGAAAATACAAAATGAATTTATAGATCAAAAAACGGGGCAAACGAAGCTATCGCTTATTCGCGCAGAAATCCACGGTATCAATGAAATACAAAATTATTGTAAAACAAACACGCCCGATGAAAAATACGTTCTCTTTACACAGAAAATGTATGCAAAGACGGGTGGTGGCAGCGGTGGGTCAGCCAGTGATACCATATATCCAGTCGTATTTGACGACTTCAATTTCAAAGTGAGTTATCAACGTGAAAAACATATTGCAAATACATCCACGCTTGCACGGTCAATATTGAATTCTTGGAATGATAATAAGAAGACGTTTCGGTATATTAACCGAACAACATTGAAACATCGTGATTTCCCGTTTCAGATTGATATGAGCGTTGTCAAAGAGTCGCATAAAGACCAAACGGGTTATATTTCCGCATCAACGTTTGAGGCTGCGCGTGTTCTTGAAAGTCCGATTCGGTATGAAATAGAGATAGAAGTCATCAATGACCTCGTTGGTCCAGGAACGGCATTTAACCATCCCAAACATTTGATGGATAATCTACGTAAAATGATTAAAATTGTTATGTCGGGAATCCAAGGAACGAATTATCCAGTTTCTGGTTCAGAAATACGCGATATACAGACGCAGTATTATGATTTATTGTATCCAGATGAGAATACTGGTGGTGATGATACTGACGACAGTGACAGCGAACGCGAACGTACTAATATAGACCCGCCACGTCATCCGCGTCGTGGCCGCGAACGCGTGACGACACGAAATGTTGAACTACGCCCCAAACATTTTATCGGACCTAATTCGTATACATTACAAATGCAAAATATTCGTCCATTTGACTCTGATTCCAAAGTTCCGAATATACGTTTGAACTATTCCGTGACAGAAAAGGCTGATGGTGCTAGAAAGCTCCTCTTCATTGCACCTAAAACCGGATATGTCTATTTGATTGACACAAATATGAACGTGCAATTTACAGGTGCTGTTTCTTTGAATTCAAAACTGTATAATACGCTCCTAGACGGTGAACATGTGCTTCATAATAAAAGCGGTGCATTTATCAACGCATACTTGGTATTTGATGTTTATTTCGTTCATAAAGCCGACGTTCGTTCTAGAATGTTTTATCCCACTACAATGAGCGATGACGAAGTTCTCACAAATTTCCGATTACCTCTTATGGAAAGTGTAGTCAAAAATCTTCAATTGAAGTGTGTTACTGGTGGTGCGGATTCATTACCACCGATTCGCATTGAAACCAAAAAGTTTGAAATCGCGACAGCATCGGGCAAGTCTATCTTTGATTGTTGTGCATTGATTTTACGTAAATGCGATGAACACCAGTTTGAATATCATACCGATGGACTAATATTTACACCAATTGATTTCGGTGTTGGTAGCACAGTGCGAAATGACAATACAGTTGCAGGTCCATTGTATAAAACCACGTGGGATTATTCATTTAAATGGAAACCCGCACATATGAACACGATTGATTTTCTGGTTACTACGAAAAAAGGAGAAGACAATGAAGATCTTATCAGTAATATATTCAAATCAGGGGTAGATATGTCGCGTTGCATTCAGGTCCAACAATATAAGACATTGACATTACGTGTTGGTTATGACGAGAGAAAACACGGACATTTGAATCCGTGCGTATCGGTTATTGAAGGGACCAGTGCTGACACCGGTAGCAGTAGTGACAGCAGAAGCGGCGAAGACACATATAAACCCGCGCCATTTTATCCAACATACCCGTATGATAATGATGCGCATATTTGCCATATTATGTTACGCCCGGATGAAGCGGGTGTGAATCAAATGATGACGATTGAAAATGATATGATTGAGAATGAAACCATCGTTGAATTTAGTTATGACGCAAGTAAACCGGTAAATTGGCGCTGGTCACCATTACGGGTTCGCCACGATAAAACAGCGGAATATCGTAATGGCGGGAAAAACTACGGAAATGCATATCACGTTGCAAATAACAATTGGCATTCTATCCATAATGCGATAACCCCCGAAATGTTGATTACGGGGGATGGAATTCCGGATGAGCTCGTGAGCGACGACATTTATTATAATCACGCAGAGTCTGGTGGTGGTGGCGTCGGGGGCGGCGGTGGCGGCGGTATTGACATAGGCCGTGGCACAAAACTCAGAACACTCACAAAAGGAATGCGTGATTTTCATAACTTATTCGTAAAACGCAAACTAATAATGAGTGTGGCGCGTCCAGGAAATACATTGATTGACCTTGCAGTAGGAAAAGGCGGCGATTTACCAAAGTGGATTGCGGCCAAACTTGGTTTTGTTTTCGGTATTGATTACTCCAAGGATAATCTTGAGCATAAATTTGACGGTGTATGCGCGCGATACCTTGACATCAAACGCGCAAAACGAAATGTTCCTGATGCAGTATTTATACACGGAGACAGTAGTAAAGAAATACGCGCCGGTCAAGCCGCAATTAGCGAAAGATACCGAATCATAACAAAAGCGGTATTTGGTGAAGGTGCGAAAGATGCGAGCATATTAGGTCGCGGTGTCTACCCTCAATACGGACGAGGCGCAGATGGTTTTGATATATGCTCTGTTCAATTTGCCGTCCACTACTTCTTTGAAAATAGTATGAAATTACATACGTTTCTTCAAAATGTATCTGAATGCACGAAACTTGGCGGGTATTTTATTGGCACTTGCTTTGATGGTCTCCGTATTTTCCAAGCATTGACACGATTAGAAACCGGCGATGAGATGAGTATTTTAGGAGGACGCAGCGGCGGCGGCGGCAGCGACAGCGACCCACAGAAAATGTGGTCAGTTCGTAAGAAGTATCATCAAAAGGAATTTGAACCAGATAGCAGTAGTATTGGATATGAAATTGAAGTCTATCAAGACTCTATCAATAAGGTTACTCGTGAATACCTTGTTCATTTTGACTACCTCACTCAATTATTAGAGAATTATGGGTTTGACCTCGTTACGCCAGAAGAAGCAGAAACAACATTGGTATTCCCAATGCCAGATGGAACCGCCACGTTTGATAGTATGTTTCATCATATGGAGTTGGAATGTAAAACAAAAGGTATCGATGGTGGAGAAACTCTGGGAGGAATGCAACGTAGGTGCCAACAAGAATACGGGTCGGCATTATATATGACACCAGAAGAGAAGCAAGTATCATTTTATAACCGATATTTCATATTTCGTAAAAACCGGAATATCAACGCCAAGCAATTAAAGAATAGTTTCTTAAGTTATGCTGGATTACAAGAAGAACAGGCGCGTTCTGGTGCTGGTGCGGCGGCGGGAGAGGAGGATGCCGCTGATATTGCTGCGCTTGATAAAATCGCAAAAGCATCACGCCCAATTGATGTCGCATCAAAACCTGCAATTGCAGCACATATTCTTGCACAACAAGCAGCTGAGAAACAGATAGAAGAATTGACCGAAGTGAAGCAATCGTCTTCGTCGTCTTCGTCGTCGTCTACCTTGAAGATAAAACCAAAAGCGAAAAAGACTACAACGGTGAAGGCGAGTGCTGCTGCATCGGCGGCGGTATCGGCGGCGGTAGCAGAAGAAGAAGTTACCTCTGCACCCATCGCACAAATAGAAAAAAAAATACAAAAACGAACAAAGAAAGTGAAACAAACAGAGCAACCGGCCAGTGCCGCCGCCACCGCCGCCGCCGATGCCGCGCCTGCACAAGAACAAGTCGCTCCAAAACCGAAACGTCAAACCAAGAAGAAAACAGACTTATAAAGATTTCTAGAATACAATATACCGAGACATGTTTAAAAAATCGCCAAGAAATTGTTTTAAACCTGTATTGCATAGCACATCATCGCCGACGACAGCAACTACCGCCACGATATGTGATAATAATAATAATAATAATAATAATAATAATAATAATAATAATAATGAATCAGAAATACATAAATCTGTAAATGGACCGTGGCTTTCTTATTTTAATCATTTTTTATTACCTCAAGTAGACATTATACACGGAGTAGACGGCGAATATGTTCCACTTGAAATCAAGACTGAAATAGCGTCATTAGACTACTCTACTACAGACAACCACGTATATATATCATCTTCTATATATTCGCATTTATGTGATATCAAAGAACAAATTGAAAAATATCAAGATGCGTGGGATAATATTAAAAAATTCACAAACCCATATGAATATATCCATACAAATATTGCTGGAAATAAAACAAACATCAGCAAACTACGCCCATTGTCTAGGTCATTTTATAAAATGATTGAAATTATAAAAAATAATAATATTCTTTCAAAATATCGGGATACAATAGGTACACGGCCTGATTATAAAATGGGAATCAATACATTTCATCTTGCAGAAGGACCGGGTGGATTTATTGAAGCGATATCATATTTGCGTGGTTTGGATTATCAACGCGTGGCAAACTCGTATGTTGCAACAGCGGTGGTCTCTAATACACACGGCAATGGCAATGGCAATGGCAATGGCAATGGCAATGGCGGTTCATCTATCCAAATACTCAAACGAAACACTGAACTTCACGAAGAATATATGAAGGAACTAGAACATATTAAACTGTCACGCCGTATTTTTGAAAATAATGGATATCATACTTATGGAAATGACCGTTATTATGGAATGACTCTTGTAAATGATGACCCTATATGCCCTGGATGGAAGAAAACACGGTCTTTTATCGACAGTCATCCAAACGTCATTATTGAGACTGGTGCAGATAAAACTGGCAACTTGATATCATTAGATAATTTCTATCATTGTGTTACAAAATATCGTAATAAAATGGATATTATAACAGCAGACGGAGGGTTTGATTTCTCGGTAGATTTCAATAATCAAGAGAATATGGCGACACAACTTATTCTATGTGAAGTGTTTTACGCACTTGCAATGCAAAAGGAGGGTGGTTCATTTATTCTTAAAATATTTGATGTATTTCATAAACCAACCGTTGATATTCTTTACATCTTGTGTTATTACTATCATAATGTATCCATAATGAAACCGCATACAAGTCGTATTGCGAACTCTGAAAAATATGTAGTGTGTCAAGGTTTCAAGGTCAATGATTCTAGTAAAATTATAGAACAATTCGCGAAACTTTTTCCATCTTTAACGAATTTGGGTTCTTCCATCCTTCCTCAAGAACACGATCTTTATTTCTTGAATAAGATAGAAGAAATGAACGCTATGGTGAGTTTTCAACAAATTGAGAATATAACATCTACCTTGTCCATTATAACCAATCACCGGAATGCAGAGAAACTTGAGCAATATAAGAAAACAAATGTGAATAAGTGTATTGCTTGGTGCGAACATTATGAAATTCCATATCATATTCATCAAACAACCAGTCAATCTATGAATATATTTCTAAACAAGTCCCTTCAGATGGTATCGTCTACGAACGCGACCGCGACCGCGACCGCGACCGCGACATAAAACAGTCTAAATATATATTAGAATGTATGGTAGTATAGTTAAAATGCAAAGCACACTCCAGTTTATTGCAGGTCAATTGAAAAAACCGAAAGAGCGTTTTGAAACTATATTAGAGCCACTACAAGCATTACTTCAAATCGGGCTTTTAACGTTTTATCCGATTGGAAGCAAACTGGCGATACACAATAATATTCTCACAGTCCAAGCGCCAGGGTATACACAACATATGCGGAGATGGTATAATAATGACAAAAAAGAGGATGTGTTCTATTTATATAATGTATTTTCAAGGTTCAACAAGTATTATAAGACGATTCTTGCGGGGGCGGGGGGCGGGACGGGGGCGGGGGCGGGAGATGGAGAAACATTTTCTTCGTCTTCGGTTGAAAATATTGCATTATTCACGCTTCTTCACGAACTTGCAAAGACGGGCATCAATAATCTCATACGCACGTATAACCAAACCGATAAAATACATATTCTTCATACACTTCAGATGTATAAAGGTATGCTGGATAACCCGGAGTTGACACGTCGTATCGCCGCCGCGAATCGCCTAGATGACGCTACAGCAGACGATGATGATAACTGTCAATTACCATCTCGGATAAAAAGCCCATCATCATCACCGCCATTACGCCCGATGACTGCGATGACAGCATTAGGTGGAAGCGCTTCAAATGTCCCGATTGACAGTCTCGTAGATACAAATATAGACTTGATATTCGTAAAAATAACGGATTTGTATACCCAGGAAGACTATACGATTATCTACAAAACGCTCCTTAAAATTCAAAGTGACTCACAATATTACTTGAATTACATCGATGGTTTGAATAAAATATTGGAACCGGTGAATATTCGCATCAAAAAATGGATTGATGACAATATTGTGTTTTAGTTTTAGTCCATCTCCAATTTCACCCAGCACGGTTTGTAGGTGGCATTTGTAAGTTCACCTTTGATTTTACGAGAGAATTCTGGGAATGGAATTTTGATTTTCATATCTTCGCCTGTCCGAATGAACTGACTAAGTTGTTTATATAGTTCACGAATCGCCGGATAAGATACATTCATCTGAAGTTCGGTAAGTTTATCAATAATTGGTCGCACTTGTTCGCGGCGTTGTTCAACAGTGCGCTCCGTCTGAAAAGGGACTGTATTCGCATTCGCATTCGCATTCGCAGAAGCGTTGGATTGCCGCTTCCTTCCATTTTTGTTCCTGTTCTTAGAGGGCTTGGGATTGCTACCGACGCTATCTACATTGGCTGTATTGGTCGTTTCTGTGCTGCAGTCATCTATCGTATTCGTAGACGGCGCCTGAATATGAATATCGTTGAGGTCCTCTGGAACAAGGACAACTTCTTGACGCAATTTGTCTTCAAAGGACTGCGTCATTGTTATGTCTGATGCGGTGGAGTCTGTGAGTGAAGCTAAACCAGCACTAATATCCATTGATATATTTGCACCCATTTATTACAATAAGATACAATAAAGTAGTTAGTTTATACCGATTTTATTGCCGCGATTATGCGCCTAAAATACAGCATCAAAATCGTCATTATACATTTTATCGCCTTTCTTGATTTCAATGACATCACGAAAGGTCTTACTCCGCATCAGGGGTACATTGGTTCGTATTTTCAGGTTCAGGTGAGGATTGGTGAGAACTTGGACAAGGATTTCACGTCGGTTCGCATATTGACGATTCTGGATGGCGTAGTAGGTATAAAAATTATAGAACGACATTGCGCGAATGTGTGCGTTGGCTGTATCAGATGCGCCTGGGTCCGCGGTCGCATTTGCGTCCAAGAAACGATTCAATGCATCTTCGCAGACAGCTAGTCCAGTAACATCCGCCAGATTTTCGGGGAGTGAGAGATACCCGTCAATCACAAACCCGTCTTTCTTAGAGATGTCTTCATACTGGCGCCGGATTGCAGCAATCTTGCGTTCGTAGGTGGTGATATCATCGCGTGTCCACCAATCTTTAACAATACCGCGATGGTTATAGACACGCGAAGTTACGTGAAGTGCGTGAGAGATTTCGTGGCCAAATGTAAAACCAACCGATGCGAGGTCGTATTCATACCCGCGTCCAAACTGGACATTCATACTATGCATATATGCGGTCGGAATATAAATACTATTGGTATTCGGTGTATAATATGCATTGACAACAAATGATTGATACCCGACGAGTTTCATTGTTCCCCAGTTCATTATATCTAGATCGTTAAATGACAACGACGACGACGACGACGACGATGACGAGGACGATGACGCGTGATGCCGCGCAATATATTCCGTCCGTTGGACGCTTCGTTTCAAGAGATTGCCCCACGCATCTCTCGGGTCATAGTCTAGATTTGTCGGGTCAGGCGCCGATAGACCGGCTTCGCCTACATTGATGCGCAATGAATTCAACTTTTTAAGTGCACCTTTCTTAGTCACGGGAGACATCCAAGTATTGCGCTGAATACGAGATTTAAAACAATCCATTATCGTATTTCCAATCTCTCGCACCTTCGCTATCATTTCTTCATTTTTGAAACGACGCGTGAATTCCTCTGTCATTGTTTTCGGAAATGTATACGCGAGTCCCAGGATAGGGACATATTCTCTCGGAAAGTGTGTATCCTTCCCGCGGATGAGTGTATCATTGAAATCAAGATAAATATCTCGCCACTTGTCGTGAAAACAAATAATTTGACGCATATAAATGAAATACCAATAACTCTTCCATTTGTCGGATGCCCACTCTTTTTTAAGTGTTGTCATTATAGATTTCAAATACCCCACTTGATAAACAATGAAATACGGCGGTATGTTATTTTCACTATACCCTATCCATTTCGCCATCTCTCGCCAATCTATATCGGTAAACTCCATTGCATCTGAAGAAGGGATGCGCGTCGCTCCGCGGATATTATTACGGATGTGCGAGAGATTGGGTGACTTATCTGGTTGTTTTTGGGTTTTATAAATATTGGTATAATCTTCATCAAAACGGTCGTCCTTGTTATTCATATGTTGCAGTATATTACACTCAATATCATACACGTCATTTGCGTTTACCATATGTGTTGTTTCATAATCTTTACCAAGGCATTTCGTAAAGACATTATCAATAAAACGCAAGAATGCAGCTGTAATACGTTTCTTATAATGGATATATTCCACGGTTCGTATTTCGGGGGCATCGTCGCTATGTATACCGTCACGTCGCCGCCCACCCGTATGCATAGCATCAGGGTCTTCACGCACCACCGTGGTAGCACTGACATTTAATCTGACACCTCGCATTTCTTTTTCAATTTGTGAATCATTTAAATAAAACCGATAGTCGTATAATGAAAGTGACGGGCTGTTCAAATTTACGGATAATTTACCCGGCGTGTATTCATCCGGGAATACACACCAAACAACGGGAAGCGCCCAGCGAATCATTTCGTTTTGATTGAGAACACCTAGAAATTTGTAGAGATTATTCTCTTGAACGAGGTCGCTGTGTAGTTTACAGAACTCGGAAATATGACGAAGAATCGGCTCGGGATGTAAATGACGAAAAGATGAAACGACACATTTCATTTGACGGCGAATGCCCCCTGTGATGTGCGCGTTGGAACCAGAACGCGTCAACTCGCGCACCATTATAAGGACATTTTTATACATTTCATCCTGGATGAGTTTGAAATTGTCTAAAGGACGGATATACTTTAATTCTCTCGGAAGAGTCTTTGGAACTTCGTTCAGCCATTTCTGATTGGCCCATAAGTAGAAGTTATTGGTGCGGAGGTAGTTTGTATCGTGAGACCTTGATTTTCGTGTACGGTGGCGGTGGATGCGACGAATGGTCTTGTTATGTCGTGTATATTTATCATTATTAGATGACACCATTCGCCTACGAATATATAATATGATTATACTGTTATATATTCGCAATATATTAGACCGATTCAAAAATTAGTTTATAAATATTATTTTTATGGATGGGATAACGAACTATTACCATCATAAGCCTCATTGACCATCTCTTTTATAGTTTTGAGTCCTGTTAATCTAAGATATGATTTAAGTTCTTTGTCACATTCTTTTGTTATTCCATTTATTATTATTCTTCTTTTGATAACATCATATTTCTCTTTAAGCTTACCAACATACAAATCGTAATCAATTTCATTATCACGTAGTAGACTTTCAATACTATTTATAGCTGTTTCTTTATCTATATTACTACCCCGCATAGTTTGTAGTTCTTTTTTAATAATACTGGACCAATCACTAATTGTTTTTATCATTTTATATATAACAATTAATTCCCCATTAATCATTGAAACCTCTCTTTTTTCCTTGCAATCTGCGATTACTTTGCTCTGTTTTTTTTCTTCGTCTTTTTTAAATTTATCAACTATATTATTATAACCACTTTCAGCTACAGATGAAGTGACTTCACCATAATTAAAACTATCGGTATATTCCTCAAATGTTAAATTGTTAACAACTACCTCCCAACTCTTTATCTCGGAAGCAGAAGTCAATCCCAACGTTATTTTATGCTTGGTAGTTGTAACAAGAGCTTTATTTTCAACGGATTTATCTCTTTGTAAATACCCACTCTCTATAGTAGAATAGCTTATCATCCCACTTAATTTTATAAATAAATCATTTGATTTATATTGATCATTTTTTTGTGGTTTGAATTCCGGGTCAAACGTAACAGCCGTATCTAGACCCATTGCGCTACATAGATATTTTTTTATTTCATCTGAAGTTATTTCAGCATCAAAAAATAAATATAAATTGTCTTTCCCCACACGTTTCTCCTCTTTAATTATAAAACATTTTGGTGGTTTAACACTTGGATTGTAATACAGTAATAATTTACTAGCTCCGCCTCTCATAACAATATTTTGCGATTTTCGCTTTTGTGTTTTACGTTTTTTCGGTTTCGCAATTGATTTAACGCGGCGGATTGCCACTGAACGTGTGGGGGCTTTACGCCGACGGGTTGTCATTGCTTATATTATATATATTATATATATTATATAAATTACACCCTATGTATGTAAAAGTGTAACAGCTAAATATCTATTTTCCATTTTATTTGCGGTGTAATGAACCACGAATACCTAGCATTTCAAATGCGGCCTCTTCACCGCCCGATTATACAAATTACAGTCGGGTTTGAATATCTTGCTCTTGATGAAATAAGGCGCGCCCATTGAATCCCCGTGATACTGACCAGCATTTCCTGCAGCAACACCATACGCCGACTTGAACGACGCACCATTTTTCGTAATGGTCTCTAGTTTCAATCTTTCAAGACGCGTCCCTGCACTTACCGCACCTTGAACCCCGTATTTCGCATTATTCGGCTTATGTATCACGGTAGTCCGGCATTTGGCGCGGTCAGACGCGTCCGGATATATTCTTTCCGCGTTCCCGCAATTCGTAGAATAATAAACTTGCGAACCGGTCTTGGAATCACTTGGGTTCACAGGTGTGCCATCCGGGTGGACATACTGGTTTGCCGTTCCCGACATTTTGGAGAACGTCTGTTGTTGCTGATATGTGCGGCACCTTGCTTGAAGATAGGAAGCGGAGTTGGTATGATATGCCCGGCTAACATTTGTATTTCCACTGCGAACAATCCTCTTCTTCGGATTAAACGAGAGATTCTTCGTTTCGTAGATGCCTGTGTTGATTTGGTAAGACCCTGCCGCACCAGGAACTCCCACCTGTTTATAACCAGGATTCTGTATAATGTCATCAGGAATACATTCGCGCAAAAAGGGGCGCGGGATATCTTCTACTAGGTAGTTTTGCTTGGATGCTACACGCGTATCACATCCACACGCTGTTCCTCTAAAGACGATACCGCCTGGTCGGTCAATGAAACCGATAGTAGGGCGAGATTTATTAGATGAAGACGGCATAAGACTCTTGCGCCAGTGTTTGATGGGACGTGGTCGGAATACATAGCGTTTTATCACATTTTTTGTTTGAGGAAATTCGCAGCATTTTGTATCCCGTCCGAAATCATTGAGCGGATTTCCGTCAGTAGATGGTCCATTTTCTGCAGGTCGGGTATATCCCGGAAATACACTTCGTGTAGTGGATTCTTTTGTAGAACGGATTGCGACCCTCATTGTTCTAAAATTAAGAGGCCACGAAACAAAATTCTTACTCATTGATGTATTTTATATTATGTATGTATACATAACATAGACAAATAATTATAACATAGGACAATATACAACGAACGATAATGTTGGAATATATCAAATTTTACACGAAAAATCTCTCAAACTTTACGATTTTATTAGTAATTGGTCTCGTCATCGCAATCTTGGATATTGTTATTCGGAATGTCGTGAAAGGAGTTTATCTAAATGTGCGAGAGAATATGCGAGGCAGTAGAGGACGCGAAGGAATGGAGAATAAAGATAAAACGAAGGACACGAAAAGCGGCGGCGGTGGTGGCGGTGGCGGTGGTGGCGGCGATGATGAGAGTTGCCCCAAAGATTGTAATGCGGTAGAGGCTCTTCGTAAGAAATTGACCGGATTGATTGAAAATGCAACTAAACTACAAAAAGATATTCAAGAAAACAATGACACCATAAAAAAACAACAGAAGATTATTGAAAATATGCAGAAAAGCGTCCAAAAATTAGTGGAAAAGTCAAAATAAAATATTTTACAATGTAAAGACTGGAAGAACACGCGGTGCTTCAAATGTTATTTCATAGATTTATACATTCGGCTGATAATTCTTTAGATACCGAAATTGTAGCAAATGCATTATTTAGGTCAAACGTATCACAATTTATAAATGACACAAAAACTCATCCAATTGTAAAATATAAAGCGTTTCTTGTCGCCGGATTATTGATTGTATCGGGATTACTTATATTATTAATATTCAATGGTAGTAGAATATTCTCACACGCCTACTGGAAACATCTATTTATACCTCCAACGAAGACAAAAAATGACAATATTGAAATGTCAGATGCTGCCATATTTCGCGAAGCGATTGAAGGAATGACGCAATCCACATCAACGAAAGACGGAAAAACAACGACAAGTGATGGAAAATTTGTAAGTGCCGATACAGAATCCGCTGAAAAGAAAAAGAAGTCTCAGTGCGGGACGGACTGTGGTCAATATATTGAATTAAAGGGTAAAATAAATAACTTATCCAAATACGTAGATGCGGTGAAGGAACAAAAAGAACAAGTCAAGCAAACCGCAGACAAACTACAAGAATTAGGAAAACAAATTGAAAATTTGAATACATCTTTGTCTCCTGGAGGACAATTGAATATACAGATATAGCCAACGTTGAAATGAGATTATTTATTCTCACCATTACATAGTATTACAAACATATAAGCGATATTATAATAGAAAATGTCGTCATTATTGGGAGAATCGTATGACTACTGGAAAGGTATAAAACAGCCATCGGAGATGGGAATGTCGCCCGGATTTTCTCTCGGCACACTTGCCAATAATGTAGACGGTCTTCTTTCGTATGTGGAAGTTCTTATATCGGGGACAGGGAATGCTAGTGTTACCGGAAAACCTCTTGGTAATAAATTCTTCCTGAAAACAACTGGAAAGTGTAGCGAGACAACAGCTGAAAAGTGGAAGAAAGAACGTGATGAAGATGCTGCGTGGGAAAGGGCTTATGACGAAGTCGGTTATCAAGAAGGTGCCAAGAAAATTACCGAAGATGAAGCAACAAAAATGAAAAATGCTCTAAATGAAGAGAAAAAGAAGCGCGATGAAGCACGTGCAAAAGATAAGAAAATTGTAGACCGGTGGATATACGTCAATAATATTCCAGATGGGTCTATTCCATTTATTGCAAGTGGTGCAGACGGACGAACATTTAACGACCTACGAGGTCTTATTCCCGGCGCACTAGGAAATTTAGGTGCATTGAATCCGGTTCAACTATTCAATGGATTTACTGCAGGAACGTATCCTGATTGCGCAGAAGTGACATTACAAACGGTGGATAATAATAATGTGCGTCGTAGTGAGACGCGCCACGTTGCACTTGTTGAAATGGTAGAAATGAACCCGTGTCACTTTCCGGGAAGGGTAAATCCCGCATCAGGGAAATCTTGCGGTAATAGAGGTGAAGGTTTTGACGCAATGCGAGCGAAAGATGGTGTTGATAAAGAAAAAAAACTAGATATATATACACAACAATACTCAATTATTTCCGGAAACGGCGAATCAATCGGTATTTACGAAATGGGAAGTTTGGCCGGGTCTTCCGGTGTTGCATACCAAACAACACACCGAAGTCCGTTAAGTTATAATGTAGAACTCAGTAAATCGTCGCCGATAACCGGATTATCATTTGGGAAATTTGGAGCCAACCAACACGATGATAAAATGAATGCAAATGCGCGAGAAGTAATGGAAAAACATAACGCAAATGCAGGAACGTTTTATAATGCTCCTATTTCATCTGCGTCTTCTCCTGATACACCTACTACAACCATATATGATGATTTTATCTCGCGATTGTCTTCTTTAATGGAACATAGCAATGAAACGGGAGAAGATAAGTCGGATATTCGTGGTGATACACTATCCCAGGTATATTATTACGGAATAACCGCAATTATGCTGTATGTATTGTATCGCGTTTTATATCGTAAAAACCGAAAGTGAAATATGAATACATTTTACTATACGCTTGTATTCATATTTATGCATTTGTGAATTTTTATGCATTTATTTTGATATGGAACGTAACGTCTGATGGCGATTGCGGCGTTTATGGTGACGATGCGTTTTATTGTGTTTTATATTTTGAAGATAGTTCATTTTCCCACCACTGAATAATGTATTACTTTGATCAGGTCCCTTTTCGGGTGGAACTGCGGCGGGTTGGGGTTCTTCCGTAGACCCTTCGGGTGGACTCACGGGAGGTTCGGATGATTCTTCGGGCGCAGCGGGTGCTTCTTCGGGCGCAGCGGATGCTTCTTCGGGCGCAGCGGATGCTTCTTCAGGCGCAGCGGGTGCTTCTTCGG